>ENA-OQEL01000102-OQEL01000102.1-human-gut-metagenome-genome-assembly--contig:-NODE-102-length-32643-cov-3.823687_pt1 | contig 32643 bp, 37 predicted proteins | sample MGYA00242796_ERZ504637 | MGnify/ENA primary metagenome ERZ504637 (study PRJEB26092, sample SAMD00036306) | human gut metagenome | host: Homo sapiens | study: EMG produced TPA metagenomics assembly of... | reverse complement strand
CTGTTCTTTTTTGACATACTCTTTTAGGTAGACAGGAAACTGCCCTTTGAGAGAAGCAATCTGGCTGTCGGAGAAAAATGCTTTTAAAGCATCAAAATCCAGATATTCCGGCATGGGGGTATCAGAATTTGTTTCTGTTGTTTCCTTTGCCGGTTCCCTGCCTTTGTTTCCGGAAGCTTCTTTTTTCTGGCTTTTCCAGAAACTGGGGAGAACCAGTCCGGCAAGCAGCAGAAACAGCATCAGAAAAATGGAAAGAATCACTTTTGTTCTGTTCATAATGGCTCCTTTATTTTTTGTCGAAGATCCAGTAGGCATTTGCCGTAGCATGGATTTCCGACATCATATCAAATTCACGGTTAATATAGTTCTTTGCGTCACTGTCATTGGGATCATTGACCAGTACCTTGCCGTTTGCCGTAACACCTCGGAGTACGATGAAGTGTCCGCCGCTGGTGAAAAGTCCTGCCCGCTGAGAGGAGATGACCGGACAGCCTTCGGAGAGTGCGTGAAGTACCGTATTGGCAATTGCTGGTCTGTGTGACGCTGCCACAGCCGAAATGACTGGCTGCAGCCTGAAAGTAGCTCCAGTAGGTTCCAACTCCCGGCTTGTAATAGGAATTCCCGCACCATGCCACCGCATCCGGAGGGGTAATGGTATTCCCGGTCAGGTAGCTGGCGATCATGGCAAAGCTGGGTAGGCCCGCAGCCGGAAGATGCGATGGAGCCGCCGCCATAAGGAATGTTCCCGTAATCGGTCTGGAGATAGTGCGGAATCTGCATTCCGTTTGCCGGATAGCTTCCGCCGGTATTGGTAATCTGATAATACCGGAGAACATGCTCCACATATTCCTTGTCCCCATACCGGTCATAATGCCAGTTCGGACGGGCACACATCATATCCGAATAAGCAATGGCGTTTTCTTTGGTATAACCGCCGTCACGTTCCATTGCCCAGTCGATATAGCCGGAGCCGTAATTGTAACCCTGAAGCGCCAGCTTGATGCGGTCCAGGTCGGTAGGTCCGGTACATCCTGCTTTATCCAGTGCATACTTTAATTCCTGAATCCCACATTCGATGGAATAAGCAGGATCGGTGATGCCGTTGGGGACATGGGGGTATTTCTTATTAAAGCCGCCTTCTGCCGCCTGCATGGGATCGCTTCCACGCCCGCCGCTTTCCTGCATCATGACTGCCATGAGGAGTTCCACATAAGCTTCCATGCCGTATTTCTGTGCGACCTGCTGGATGGTAGCCCGGTAAGCCAGCACCTCATCGCTGACACCTACCGCCATGGCAAGACCGGAAGCGGAGCCGCCAAAGAACATGGTCAGGTTTTCCACATAACTGTCTGCCGTTTTTTTCTGCTTATCGGTCAGATGAAAGACGTGATCTGCAAAGTAGGCATCTCCGGCATAGCTGACCGTGTAGGTATGGTGGGTAAAAGTAACCTTTCTGGGTGGTGCATTTTCTTCTTCCGCCGGAACTTCCACCGTGGCCGTTTCTGAAGTAACGTCATAAGAAAAAAGCCCGTCCTCGTTTTCCCGGATCAGGCTTTTGAGTTTGCTGATATTTATATTTTTATAGTCATCCTGGCTGGCACAAAACTGTGCGATGAGCTGGTTCGCATTTACGATGATACTGGAAGCGTAAGGATCGCTGATAGAGGCAGTATCTCCTTCCGGGAGTCTGGCAATTTCCGCATTGATCTTAGCAAGCAGTGCATCATGGCTTTCCTGAAGCACCTCCACGATTGCCTGATTGGAAGCCCGGATATTTTCACTGATTACCGTGTTGCTGGTCAGTGCTCCGGTATTTTCAGAGAGGTCTCCGAAGACGAGTCCCGGAAGCATGACAAGGAACAGAATGGGAAGCATCAGTACACCGCCGACGGCTGCTCCAGTTTTCGCAAGGGTGCGCCTGTGCCGGAATACTGTACCGATGACAGCAAGAGGACTGCCCATCAAGGCTGTTTTTGGCATGTTACATACGCTCCTTTCGCTGTGGGGCTGGCGGCAGTTTCTGGACAATGGATTCATTGTAGGCTACTTTGCCGCTGCCGGAAGTATATGGTGTTTTTTCGACCGTATCCTGTGCATACTGCTTGTACCAGGTGGAACCATCCACGGACTGTACCGTAGAGTAGGAGCCCTGAGTAGGAGCTGCATACTGGTCGGCATGGTACAGGGCAAAATCCCGGTTTCCGGAGCTTCCGGTTTCGGTACCGGTGATCCTTCCGCCACCGATTTCTACATTATCATAGGAAGAACCGCCGCCCGGATTGATGCCCATATAGGAAGTAAAGGCTTTCTGTGCGTCTGCTCCCTTGATGGAACCTACCTGACCGTAATTTCCCTGTGCAATGTTGCTGATGACCTGATTGGCAAAGTCTCCGCCTTTGTTCAGGGATGACTGGTAGAGCATGTTTCCGATACTGCTGTGTTCGGTATAACCGGTTGCGGAATTGACCGCTTCTCTTTGTACCTGTCTTCCCACTGCCCCGGCAAGCCCGCCGGATAGGAAGCTTCCTGCGACAGCCGCACTTCCGGGAGAAGAGGCTTTGTGGTAGCCGCCACCACCATGGGAACGCATGGAACCGGTCAGGCTCCGTCCTGCAATCAGAAGTTCAGCCATCATGTTTCCTCCGGTATTGCCGACATTGATGCCAAGCGATGCCAGAAAAGAATCAATTTTCTGGGATACCTTTAAAAAGGCAATGGCACACAGGAACCAGACGAAGACATTTCCGGTTACCGCTTCCTTTCCCTGACTGGCAACTGCCGCTTCCACGTCTGCTTCCGTAAGCTCCGCTGCAAAGACCGGCATGGAGCAAAACAGTACCAGACAGGCAGTTAGTACCAGGAATGGTATGAGTTTCTTTCTAAGTTTCATTTTGGTCCTCCTTTCTTATAGGGATAACGGATTGGCAAGGAAGGTGCCGACCATAGAAGTAAACAGCCGCAGGCACCACGCATTCATCAGAAGCAAAAAGAACTGGCCGCCAAGCATCCGGCACCAGCTTTTGAAGATATTTCCGGTTGACTGGCTGGCACCCATGGAAAAAGCTGCCGGGGCTGTGTAGACCAGTACCCCCAGAAGAATATAGCGTTCTGCCGCTTCAAAGAGCAGTTTGATGTAGTTCCACGCCAGAATCAGTACCAGAATCAGTGCAATGATGGCTACCGCCCCATTTGCACAGACTCCCAGGATGACTGTGACTACGGAGTTAAAATCCGCAAAATTTTAAAGGCGGCAGGTCTTCCGTCAGAATCCAGTTGTACGGTGTTCCTGAAATCTTCAGGAGCAGATCCACAATATCTTTCGCATAGAAGGTGAGAAAGATAAAGAGGAAGGAACGGATGGACAGCTTAATGGGATCTTCCGCTTCGATACCGGCTCCCATAAAGTAATTTTTAAAGAGCTGCCATACCCAGTTTAAGAGGATCAGCCCGATGCCCAGTGCCAGAAAGACCTGATACATGGCCTCGGCAGCAGGAAAGTAGCGAAGAAACGTATCCATGGAACAGCCCAGAGCACCGAGGACTGAAGTGGTGATCAGATCCAGAATGTTCATGACCTGTTCGGCAATCCATTCCACGATTCCGTCAAGTATTCCCATAGTGGCATCTCCTTTCGTCTATCCGTTCCATTTTCCGCCTGCAAAGAACGGGGTGATGTAAGCCATGATAAAGCCAAGCCCGTTTAAGATCGCCCAGGTAATGACGATACGCTTGAGCCATGCACGTGATTCGTCCACGGTTTTTCCGCTTTTGGAAAAATTCATCATCAGAAGGGCAACCGATGCCGTTACGACTGCAGCAATGGTGGAAATGAGGATAATCTGGTTATAGACATCCTTCATGATCTCATTGGCTTTGGTCCAGATGGTAGCGGCAAAAACCGGCTGTGTGTATCCGCAGAGGACTGTGACAGCCAGAAATGCAGCATACAGGCATCTGCCATAATTGACATGCCGTTTTGTGTCCGGCGGAGCGTTTTTCAGTTTGTGTTTCACGTAAAAGTACCTCCTTTTTATAAGAGCGGCAGGAGATTACCTCCCCTGCCTTTGCTTATGGTTTTCCTGCCTCAAGAAAGGACGCAGCCCGGTCAATGCAGGCTGCGTCCTAAATCAAAGTATGAAATTGTAAAGATCCTCCTATCTTACAGAAAAAACGCAGCTTATTTGCCGCAGGAGAGGCTTCCCATACGGCAGTGCTGCGTTTCGTTCTGCATATAATTTTGACAATATCAATTTTAACATGGGTAAATTACCGCTACAATCGCAGGACTGTGCCAGTTACAGACGATGGAGTGCCAAAAATGTGACCAACGCTAAAAGCGTTATAAATGCAATCCTTATGGATACTGTAAGCGTGATTTGCAACCAATTATACTGGATTTACATGACTAATGCTTTAAGCGTTAGTGAATACTGGAAGGAGGAGGTGTGCGTGTGAAAGGAATGGGAAAGGCAATCCGCAGGTACAGGGAAGAGGCAGGAATTACGCAGGAGAGACTGGCTGAACTGGTGGATATCAGTACCAACCATCTGGGTGCGATTGAGCGGGAAGTGAAAACACCTACGATGGAAACATTTGTAAAGCTGTTGAATGTATTAGGTGCGGAACCGAATGAAGTGCTGAAGGAAGTGATTCCTCTTACCAGAATGGAACATACTTCTGTAGTGGAAGGAAAGCTGGAAAGGCTCACACCGAAGAAGCAGGAAAGCGTGCTTCGGATGCTGGATGTGATAATTGAAGAGATGATGAATAGAAGCTGTCTGCGAAATTGCCGCAGGCAGTTTTTTTGAAAGCTGTATATGCAATAAAACACATAAAAATATGCGATTTATGATGAAAGTGATTGCAAGATTTGATATAGTAATCCTAAAAGCATTATAAAACTAATTCTTAAAAGGATGACTATAATATGAAAAAGGGATATGTGGGATTATTGGCATGTGCGTCAGGAATTCTGATCGGACTGGGAATCAGCCGGCTGGATCTGACAGGTTATCTTGAAAAAACACAGGAGCAGGAATATCACCCGGTAGAAAGAAAGGTGCCTGAATCAGTAGAAAGCAAGCTGAAAGATCCAAAACAGTGCTGGCTGTGTGGAAGCGATGAACGGAGTATGATGGATTATTTCCGGAAGTTTGACGATCTGGGAGTGATCTGTACCAATCACTGGTATGTGATGGATATGCATATCCGGAATCATGATGAGGACGGGAATCTTACCGGCCCGCAGGGAAACGGGCATATGGGTTATACCGGGACAGGAGAAGGCGGCTGCTTTTTTCCATACGGAGCAGATGTCGGATTACGGGATTTCCGAAGTATCGGTGGATTACGGGGAAGATAGTATCTTCGATGTGAAAAAAGTACAGAACCATCTGTGTCAGGAATGCCTGGATAAGCTGGTGGAAAGCATGGAAGTATTCTGTGAGGAAACACAAAAGCCAAAGCCACGTGATCTGGTACTGGTGGATTTTCAGACATTGGAGCTGTACGCCCTTCAGGAGCATAATGCGGGATACTTTATCCGGGATTATTATGTGGAAATTGAGTCGGAGGAAGATGGGGTGGAAGTAAAGGCATTTTACTGCCCGAAACTTAATAACGGGAAAAAGGATGGAGAATGATTTGAGGTTTGCATTGGTGAGGAATATAATGTAAGTACGTGTTATGTATTAGAAAAATATGAATTTAACAGAAAGAAGGATTGTTATGAAATTTATCAAAACTAGAAAATTCACATGGATAATTTGTATAATAGGATTTTTGCTTGCTCTTGTAAGTATATTTTTCTTACCGAGTATTATTCCAGTACATTTTGCAAATGGGATTGCGGATGATTATGGAAGAAAAATACAAATATTTTTATTTCCTATATTACAAGTGCTTATCACTTTTTTGACTGGACGAGAAAAAGTAAAATATTGCCTGACACATTCAAAAACTTTCTTAACGGACATTCAGTTTAATTGGATGATAGATGGTGTACTTTTATTGGTAATGTTTGCAGAAATATGGGTTATCTATGCTTCATTTGCATAGAAATACTTGCATAACAATTTACATTTGATTGAGCAGATAAAAATGATTTGAGATGGTAGCAATGAAAAAGCGATTGGGAATCATAGCCGGAATTTTAGGAATTGTATTGGCAGTCATTGGCATTGTACTGAAGCAGAAAGAAAACACAGCCGTTTCTGTTATTGGTGGTGCGGATGGCCCGACTTCTATTTTCATAGCAGGGAAGTTAAATGGTGATAATTTTATTTTTATGATTGTAGTTGGAATTATTTTATTGATTTTGGCAGGAGTTATTTTTTACAAACGTAAGCATTAAGTTACAGTTTTTTAGACTGTGTATGGCGGAAGAACCGGGAAAGTGTAGATATATCATGGGGATTTTGGAAAAAAATAAAAAAAGTAAGGGTACAGCGTTTGTCTATGATGAGAATAATGATTACTATAAGATGGAAATAAACGGGATTGAATTTGTCTGTGACAGTATACATTCCGATTATGAGAAGCATGCAGTTGAACTGGCACAGGCGTATGAGAAAAGGCTGCCGGATATCGTGGATTATCTTATGCCGGATATAAAGGAGATGTTTGGAATTACAAATCCAGATGTAATAGCAAACTCACTAGGAAAGCCGAGTATAGATTTGGATAGAGGAACACTGACTTATCTGGAGCACACAATGGACAGCCTACATATCATTGAGATGGAGTTTGACGGTATCTTCACGGCATTCTATAACTCCTGTATTGATGGATAGGACTTTAGTAACATAGAGCTGCAGTTGTCTACAGCTTTTATCCAGACTTCGGATGTTACAGAGAAGCAATCAGAAATGGATTGATCGATTTCTGAAGCAGTATCCGGTGAAATCCTTGAACATATGAAGGAAAAGTATGTATGTTAATTTTATTTTTATTGTAGACAAAAGATAGGACTGATATGATAAAAGAACAGGTTATTACAAATAGAGGTGGAGTATTTGATGCAGAAAATATTATTACTGGAGGATGACTCGAATCTAAATCGGGGAATTGCCCTGTTACTTTCACGGGAAGGGTATGAGGTTCGTCAGGTTTATACAATAAAGGAAGCAAAAGAAGCATTTCAAAAAGGAGATTATGCTCTTGTTATCAGCGATATTACATTGCCGGATGGTACAGGACTGGATTTTGGAAGGATGGTACGTGCAGGTGGAGATACATATCTTATCTATCTTACGGCTTTGGATCAGGAAATAGATATTGTAAATGGTTATGATACAGGGGCAGATGATTATATTACCAAACCATTTTCACTGATGGCTTTGGTGTCGAAGGTGAACGCATTGATGAGACGGCTTTCTAAGGTACAGGCACAGATTATGTCTTCCGGAGAGATTACGGTGCATATGAAAACGATGCAGGTGTATAAAGGGGATGAACCAGTTACTTTAAGTAAGAAAGAATTCTCTCTGTTGCTGTATCTCTGGGAGAATGCAGGACAGATTGTTTCAAAAGAAAGTATCCTGGAGCATGTATGGGATATAGACGGTCAATTTGTCGATGATAATACGGTTACTGTCAATATAAGCAGACTGAAGAATAAACTTGGAACAGAAGAGATAGCGAATGTGAGAGGACTGGGATATATATGGACCGGAAAGGTAAACAAAAATTAAAACGGTATTTTATCGTATATGTAATCTTTGCAGTATTTTTTACAGTAGGAATGTATCTGATAACAAAGTATGAGGAAAATGCGAAAGCAACGCAGATAGCACTGCTCCTTGCAGAACATCCTGAACTGGAAGGGGAAATAGTTGCAATCTGGGAAAAGTCAGGAACAGTAGATTTTATAAGAGACCGGGACGATCAGAAGATAGAAAGAGTCGTACAGATGCTGGAAGAAACTTATGGTTATCACTCAGGGAGTGGATCTTCAGATGTGGTTATAAGGATTATCTGGGGAATTGGATTACTAGTGGGAGTCATAGTATGTAGCCTGTTCTTGTACCTGGACCGAAGAAAAAACTGGAGCAGATACGGTGATGAGGAACAATTACAGCAATTATATGAATGTCTGCAGGAATTCAGAAAAGGAAAATTCCAAACATATCCTGAAGAAACATCAGAATCGGAACAATGGTTAAAGGTGTGGGAATCTGTAAAGGAGCTGGGGCAATATTTCGAAGATTTGAAGGAACGTCTGGAGCAGGAAGAAAATGGTACGAAGAGTCTGATTACAGATATTTCCCATCAGTTGAAGACTCCGCTTGCATCACTCCGGATGAGTCATGAGCTGGTGGCAGAAAATCGGGTTACAGGAGAAGAACAGAGGGAGTTTCTGGAGCAGGAATCACAGGAACTTACCAAACTGGAACAGCTCTTGAATGAACTGGTAAATCTTTCAAGGCTGGAAACACATATGATCCAGATACATTCGCTTCATGAAAGCCTGAAGAAAACGCTAACAGAGGCTGTCAGTCAGATTTATATGAAGGCAAGAGGAAAAGATATTTCCATTCAGGTGGAGATGGATGATGATATAGTTGTGAACCATGATTCAAAATGGACGGTAGAAGCATTAACGAATATCCTTGAGAATGCAGTCAAATATTCACCGGAACATACAACGATTACAGTGAGGACGCAGGAGCTAGCAAGCAATGTGCTTATTGAAGTAGAAGATGAAGGAATGGGCATTCCTGCGGAGGAACTGCATAAGATCTATCAGAGATTTTACCGGGGAAGGAAAGCAAAGGAACAGGTAAAAGACGGAGCGGGTGTCGGTCTGTATCTTGCCAGAAAGATCATAGAAGAACAGGGGGGGACAATAGCAGCCAAAAGAAAGGCTGAGAAAGGTATGATATTTAAAGTGACACTGCCGCTCATAATAGGAGAATAGTCGGAACCCTTACAAAACTGTTATGGTTGTTGTAAGGGTTTTGTAATGCAGGAATGTTATAGTAGGGGTATGAAATGGAAAGGGGACTTGAAGATATGAGTAGTATTTTAAAAGTAGAAGATCTAGTAAAGTATTATGGAGAAGGCGAGAATCAGGTGAGAGCCGTGGATCATACAAGTTTACAGATAGAGAGAGGCAAGTTTACAGCTATCGTAGGACGTTCCGGCTCCGGAAAATCTACACTTCTGCATCTGATTGGAGGGCTTGACAGACCGGATTCCGGCAAAGTATGGATTGATGGAACCGATATCTATTCTCGAAAAGATGATAAACTGGCACAGTTTCGAAGAAAGAAGATAGGATTTATCTTTCAGGATTTTAATCTGATTCCATCGCTGAATGTGTGGGAGAATATCGTTCTTCCGCTGGGACTTGATAATCGCAAGGTAAAGCCGCGGGAAGTGGAAGATATTCTCAAAAAAATCGGACTGCAGGATAAGAAAGATGCGATGCCGTCTGCTTTGTCTGGTGGACAGAAACAGAGAACTGCGATAGCCAGGGCATTGGTGACAAGACCGGCGATAATTTTGGCGGATGAGCCGACTGGAAACCTTGATTCCCAGACTGAGCTAGAGGTTATGAGCCTATTGAAAAGCTGCGTGTCGGATTTCGGGCAGACGCTTATCATGATTACCCATGATGAAACGATTGCCCAGATGGCGGATGAAATGATTATCATTGAAGATGGCAAGGCGGTGAGAAGATAATGAAGATGACGACCAGAGTTGCATATTGCAATATGCGGCATTATAAGAGCAAAAACATACTGATTGGAATTGCCATTATCCTGACAACATTACTGCTGTTCGTAATCCCATCAATCGGAAAAGATATGGTGGAAGTGAACTTTGCGGTAATCAATAAGATTTATCCAACATGGCATGCCCTTTATCGGAACGTGGACGAGAGTACAGTTATGAAACTGGCGGCACATCATGATGTGAAAACTTACGGACTCCGCAGCGATGCGGGGTACATGAATCTGGAAGATGCGACGGTTTCCATGATGTATATGGACAGAACAGGGATGGAACTTTATAAAGTGAAGCTGAAAGAGGGGCAACTTCCGCAGAAAGAAAATGATATTGTGGTTTCAAAAGGAATACTGGAAGCATTAGGACAGAATGGGAAAATCGGTGACACTATCACAGTACCTTATCAGATTCTGAAAGATGACGGACTGGATTATACGAAGGAGAAAGACTTTCGAATCTGTGGTTTTTTAGCAGATAATGAGAGCAGCAAAGAACAAAAACAATATACATCATTGGTTTCAGAGGCCTTTCTGAAAGCGGAGATACCGGTAGAACAGGTGAAATATCGGTTTTTACTTCAGGTGAATGGACAGAAAGGAAATACGACTGCAGATTATACAGAGACGATACAGAATATTGCCAGACAGTTCGGGATTTCCGAGGATGACATGAATATTAATAAAGAGTATCTTGCAGCAAATTATGTGGATCCGGCTACAATTCCGGTGATTGTAGGAATCATGCTTATTGTTGTATTGGCGGGCATTATCACAATTTATAGTGTTTATTATGTATCTATGAACCAGAGGGTTCGGGAATTTGGAAAGTTAAAGGCAATCGGGGCTACGAAACGGCAGCTTAGACAAATCGTACTAAGAGAGGGAATGGGAGTGGCGTTGTTTGCCATTCCGATAGGACTTTTGATCGGAACAGTTGCTGTGAAAGTTGTACTTCTCCAGTTTGTAGAACATGCAAAGGATTCAAACGTACTTATAACAGAGGCATACAAGGTTGTAGCTAAAGGAGAAGTCCAACTTTATTATTGGTGGATTTATCTGTTGGCAATTGCAGTGACTCTGTGTACAGTGTATCTGTCACTGATGAAGCCTATGCGTATGGCGGCGAAGGTATCAGAAATAGAAGCTATGCGTTACCAGGGAGGCAGTAAGCGACAGAAAAGCAGCAGGAAGGGATATCAATTTCTGAATATCGGACGACTGACCAAGAGAAATCTTGCAGAGAATAAAAAGAAGAGTACTATCACGATTGTATCTATGGCCGTTACCGGAATATTTGTCATGATGGTAGCAACGGTGCTGTCTTGTGCAAATCCGATGGAAAGTGCAAAGAGTTCGATTGTGGGGCAATATGAGATTTCTCCAATTGTGGAATCCGGGAATAAAGAGCATCCTGAATATGAATGGGCGGAGGTTCAAAAGAATAATCCATTAAATGAAGGACTAAAGCAGCAGATAGAGGAGCTTGACGGTGTTGAGCGGGTAGATGTGTTTACCGCGTTGAAGGTATCAGGAGGACCTTTTGAAGAAAAAATTGGAACCGAATTTATCAATGGAGTGCCGGAAGAATACGCAGAAGAGCTGAAAAAAGGAATCACTGAAGGCAATGTCACATACGAGGAATTGAAATCCGGGGATAAAGTGATTCTGGACCGCGCGCTACTTCACTGGTATCCAGATATTAAAGTGGGAGATAAGCTGAAACTCAATATTCATGATGGAGATAATACCTTTCAAAAAGAGATTGAAGTGGCAGCAATTGGTGAATATGGAACAGGTCTGACAAACTATAACTGTCTTATCATGGCAAAAGAAGGGGCAGAGAAACTTACCATAAATAATTCTTCCAGCTATTTTCAGGTGATTGCAGATAAGGATTATGATGAGGCACTGGAAGCATCTCTACAGGCTATTGTGGATGGATCAGGCAGACTGCAGATGCGTACCTGGAAGAATGAGTACGATACATGGGAAAATGCCATACAGATGACTAGAGGTGCATGTTATGCATTTATCATCATTCTGGCAGCAATCAGCATTATGAACTTGATTAACACAATGATCAATAGTGTCCATGTGCGAAAAAAGGAGCTTGGCATGATGCAGGCAATCGGAATGTCGGACCGTCAGTTGATGAAGATGCTCCAGTTGGAAGGTATATTCTATACAGTAGGCACTCTTATTATCAGTATCGGAGTGGGAAGTCTTGCAGGATATCCGTTGTTTTTATATGCAAAGCGTACAGGAATGTTTGATATCAGCACATACCATTATCCGGTAACAGCAGCTATTATTATAATTTTAACATTGTTTGTGATACAGATGTTATTGGCAATATTCATTGCAAAGTCAGTAAGGAAAGATTCATTGATAGAGAGAATTCGTTTCAGTGAGTAAGAATATAAATTTCTGATGTTTAATGCAGATACTAATCAATGTCATAATAAAAAGGGGGACTTGATTTCTCAAATCCCCCAGTGTATAATGAACTCAAGAAAGGTATTCAGATGCAAAATCTGATGCCCTCAGTTAAATTTTATATTCTATGTATAAGTCATAGCATCCAAAACTTTCCTAGGGTCGTGGATGCTATTTCTTATTATGTCGATCTATATAAGTCAAAGCCGCTAAAAATTACCAATAGTAAAGTCAATACTTCCATTGTATTCATGGGCATCACCCTCCTTGGATACTAGAGGGCAAAATCGAAATGCATCCGTCTTTCCGGTTCAGTAATACCGAATCAGTATAACACGTTACCGTTTTCAGTACAATAAGGTAATGGTCTGAAAAATACTTTATTCTGTCACCTTATGTAGCTGTATCGTGAGTATTTGCTGGACTAATTGGTGCTGTATATGCAAAAAAAGCTATTTAAAAATAAGGTGGAAGCCTTATATGGTCTGCTTGATGATGCGGGTGATGATGCCGAGGGCAACATTACGCTCTTCATCAATATGCGTCACCACAAAGGATACCTGATCCTTTTTCCCGACTGTCCGGCTGTCATAGCAGGAGTGGGCAATGGCATTGACACCGATGGAGAGCCGGACAAAGACGGTGCCTTTATGGATGTCTTCCACAGTTCCGGCGTATTTTCCCTGAATCTTACATTTTTTCATGTTTTCCTTGCTGGTGTTGCCTTCCACACTTTTGACATCTGCGTGGACAATGACCTGCTCCGGTGAGTCTGCCCGCACATCCAGGATGCGTACCAGGATGTGATCGCCTACCTGGAAGCGTTCTCTGGCATCACCCATCCAGTCGAAGGACAGGTCTCTGGCAAGAATGGAGGTTTCCACACCGAAAATTTCTGCCCGGACTACCTTTTCCGCAACAGCAATGACTCTTGCCTGCACGATACGGTCTTCATAAACTTTCGGCATTCCGGAAGCATCTTTATCCAGATAGAAGATCTGGCGTTTCTTCAGCATCGCTTCTTTCCGGCTGGCGACAATGCTGCGTGTCTTCGGATCTAATCCCTTGATCAGAAAATCAATCTCACATCCAAGCATATTGTTGAGGATTTTGTTCTGCCGCAGGGCAAGCTCCCCATAATCGTGTGCTTCATCCTGCATGAGATGGATCATCATCTCAGTTACCGGGATGACAGTACGGAAATCCTTGTAGTAAACCACGGCAATGAGGCTGCCGTTTTCTGTTTTCTCGATACCGCCAAGCATTCCGGTTAAGATCCGGCGGGTACGGTAGGCATTCTGGATCTCATGCCAGGTAAGGTCTGAAATGGACTGGGCTGTTTCCAGCTTTGTATCGGAATCCAGAGTTAAAATAGGTGTGTTGGTTGTTTCGTTTGGCATCATAGTGTCTCCTTTCAAATTATGACATGATAGAATCTTTATCTAAAGGAACCATGTCTGTGTGATACGGATAGTCATCTGCTGAGAAGTCATCCGGGAAATCGTGATAGCCAGGTTCCTGATAAACGCTTTGCTGGTCAAAGTGCGGTTCAGCTTTTTTCTTTTTCTGCTTTCCATAAGAAGCAGTTTTCTTCGGGCGGGAAGCAGGAATAGTCGGAGTGTACGTATATTCTTCACTACATGCTCCTTTTCTCCATTCCGGAATATGCTCGGAAGCCTTCCGGGGAATGAGTTTTTTTGGCATCCGGGTGCAGGGTGTAATCGTATTTTTCTACCTGCAGTACTTTCTGGCCACGCAGGATAATCAGTGCGGTATCCAGAGGCAGGCGCAGGATCTCATCCGGAGTTAAGAGCTTTCGTTTCCCGATGGATCTGGTCTGGCGGTATTCCGGTGTATAATCGGATACTCTCCAGCTATTTAATTGTTTGGCTTCGCTGCTGACACCAACGGTCACATCACCGGAGCGGTTAGAGATAAATGTAGCAGTTACCTCATCCGTACAGCCTAAAAATAGCTGAGTGTCGCAGTTCCCGATGATTTCCTGCCATTGGTTTAAGGGATACCGGTTCTGCATCTGAGGCAGGTTCTGGAAAATGCAGGAAATACTGAGGTTTCGACTTCGGATCACGGAAATCTTTTTGTTGAGCGATAGGATTGCTCCCGTATTCGCCAGCTCATCAGCCAGGATATGTACCGGAACCGGCAGTTTTCCATCTTCCCCATAGGTGTCTGCATAACGGACCAGTTTGATAAATACGAAGGTCATAAACAGGGAAGAAAGAAAATCAAAAGTGCTGTCTTGATCCGAAGTGATGCAGAAGTATGCACATTTTTCTTTTCCCGGCAGCGTCAGGTTGATCTCATCATAGGAAGTGATCTGGCGGATCAGCTTGTTCTGGAATACCTGAAGTCTGGAACCGAGTCCGATGATGACGCCGGAACGTACCGTGTCACTTGCCTGCTTATAGATGCAGTAGGGGACTTTTGCCGGATGGGAGACCGGAAGCAGGTCAAAGAGGCTGTTCAGTTCTTTTTCCGAACTCATGGTCAGGAGTTTGTATACCTGTCCGATATTCTTTGCCTCCGGTGGGAATCCCTGATCCACATAGAGAATCAGAGCTTTTAATAAGTTCATCTCGGCATTGTCCCAGAAGTGATCGCCTTTGGCAGAACCGGTATTCTGGATGATGACATCAGCAAATACCTGTGCCATGGTTTCCTGTCCGCCAATTTCACCCAGACAATTCCAACTATCCGAGTTTTCCGGGTTTACAAGATTAAAGGATTTCACGATATATCCGGCATTCTCAAGGTAAGTGGCTGTACTTTCGTACAATTCCGATTTTGGATCGGTGATGATGAGGCTTTCCCCGCGGGCAACACACTGGAAGATCATGTTGCGTGCAAAGGCCCGGCTTTTCATGGAACCGCTGGCACCGTAAACGGCAATATTCCGGTTCATGCGGGTATCCTTCGGGAGACAAACGGCTTTTCCGTTCAGTTTTCCAAGAATGGTTCCCTTGTGTTTCTTGACATCATTCGTAAGCTCCAGTACCTGATGCATTTCCTCCAAAGTCATAAAACCGGAAGTCCCATAGGTTCCCTTTGTGGAATAATTCAGGTTCCGGTCCCGGTCTGTTATTCCCCGTTTCGGTCAAATCCCATACGCATGAGAAGGAAGGTCAGGAGTCCAAAAGCTGCCAGACATAGGAAAAATCCCATACAGATTGTACGGGAAAGCAGTCAGGGCATCCAGACAGGCGAGCGGGTTCGGGGAGGGGATCTGCGGGGCAGTTCCGTTTCCGGCAAAATTGCCGGCAGATTCCCAGGTCTGATAGTTGCGGATAAATTGAGCAACATAGCCTCCTGCATAGAGGGTGCAGAAGGTGATCGGAAGCATATAAATGAGCTTCCACCATTTACGGTTCATGTAAAAACCCCCTTTTGAATTTGCAAAGGTCAATACTGGAGAAATGGATTGTGGCAGTTAAGTATTTTTTCAGGACCGGAATCTGAAAATCGAAACAGATCAGGTTCCCGGATCTGCCGTATACATTTAAGCCGGTATTGAACCGGTTGATTCGCTGCATGTCAAAATCATAAGCAAGAAGGATGGGGTTCCCGGAAGCATCCGTGGCATCATGTTCCAGTGGAATTGAATCGCTGCGGCAGCCCAGATCGGACAGCAGGAGGTTGTCCAGCTTTTCCATGATCTCAGGGTGAACCAGCAGTTTTAAAAGCACTTCCCCTTCCGGAGTATTGGGAAGGTAATGGAAATGCTCGAAGGAGGTGTCCAGCATAAACAGGCTCTTTTTGTAGCCTCCGGTACTGGTAAACAGCCGGAAAGCCATTTCCATGTCGGTTCCGGTCATGATTGCCCGGATCTGTGGATGTCCGTTGTAAGGGTAGCCTTGCAGGTAATGCTGCAGGAAGGCGTTTAAGCGGACTTCCGTTCGATATTCCCATTTCAGGACTCCGTTTCCCGTGTTATAAAGGACATAGACACATTGCGGTGCCATCAGGATGCCCATGCTGCGGGAGTTCCTAATCTTCGTGGTCTCCGGGCCCAATTCCTTAATTTCTCTGGAAGCGTAAAAAAGAGGAAGGCTTCGCATACCGATGGAACCAGCTTCGCGGTGATTACAGAAGATGTCAGGTTTTACATCCGGATAAAAGGGAATCCCGGCATGAAGGAGTGTCAGATACGTTTCGGCTTTCTGATGTAAGCGGATACGTCGGGATACTTCACTTCGGATGAGGTTCGTCTCGGTATTGCCGGTCAGATAGCACTGGAAGCGTAGCGGCGAGACAGATAACAGCATCTCTTTCGCAGCTTTTGTAAGACGGTAGCCTCTGAGAGCATCCCGGTAGTGGGTACGGATGAGGTGTTCCGCCTTCAAATCCGTAATGAGTTTTTCCGCATAGGAGGCACTTGGGATGAGTCTGTTTAGCTGGTCTGCGGGAAATTCCCCGCACATCCCTATCATTTCCAGTAAGCGGTATTTCGTAGTGTCAGGTCTTATCAAATAAGCATCACCTCAATTCAGTTCTTACCCATGCAAGCCTATACTTGGGTAAATCTCCGGTGGTTTGGAGATAAAAAAAGGCAAGAAAACAAAGTTCCCTGCGGTGGTTCTTACCGATGTCGGATTTCTGCCTGAGAAGTCAGGAGATTTTCCGACATGCTTTCGTGATGATTTTTCTGGTTCTGCAGCCATTTCGGAAAGTCAGCTTTTTCCATAACCGATACCAGTGTACAGTCCTTTAAGCCAAGCTGTGTCGTGTAGTAGGAATCACAGAAAAAGCCGCTGTCATCTGTCAGAACATAAGTACAAAGTGTATCCAGAATCTGTTTAAACTCCAGATTGTCATAATCCCGGATACGTCTTTGAGGAAGTTCCCTGTCATATATTTGACTGAAACATATCACGCAGTCACGATAGAGGGGCAGGGCATTTTGTTTTACATACTCCCGAAGCATATAATTAAGCGGTTCATGGAGAAATGCAGTGTTTGTGTGGACTCTTCGTTTCGGAAGCAGTCCGGGAAGCGTAATGGTGAGAATCCCCTGCTGTTCTGCAATCCGCATTCCCTGTGCATCTGCCGCTTTGGGAAGATAAGCTGCTTGATTTGGGGAGAGAGCCGGACAGACAAGGTTACGCATCTGGCAGGCAATCCGCTCCGCCCGAAGAGCAGCACTGACGCTCAGTTCCTCAAAATTTTTATCATAATTCTGGATATCAGTGACCTTCAGAGCGTAAACGGTATTCGTCAGTTTTTGCAGCTCCCCTTCCAGTTTTTCAAGCCGCTGGTAAATGGTTGGTGTATTTTGCGTCATAATAACCTACTTTCTCATGTAGTAACTGACAGCACCGGATTCATTTACAAGGCAGTAAGCGGCTACATCATCAATGGTGATTTTGGCAGCCTGGCTTTCGGATTCTAAGACAATCAGGCGTTTGGAACCATTTGATGGGATACTTTCCATCACATGATTGATCAGAGCCTCCTGTTCTTCACCGATATAGATGATTTCGTATTGTTCATCTTGCGAAAAGAAATTGAGCTTGATTGGAAATTCGCCACTGGTGTGGTATACAACACCTTTCTTAAAATCCAGCAGTACCCAGAAGCATGTAATTATAGCATAGTCAGGATTCTCAGCAGACTGCTGGCTGTCACAAAGAAGGTCATGCTCTTTATCGTAAATGATGCGCCCTTGTTTGATGAGGCTGGTAATCAATGACTTGATAGACTGCTCATGTCGGGAGAAAAGTTGTAAAACCTGGTCATACCTCAGAGTATGGTAAGTGGTAATGAACCGTAAGAGCTTGGCTCCCTCTCCTTGATAGATTTCGTTCCTTGTTTTCATGATTGACTCCCTTCTATATATAATAGGAAACTTTATACATATGGCTGTACGTACAGAATACGTTTGGTATTGTAAGTATAGTGTACGTACAAAGTACATAGAACCTGCTGTCAGCGATTGAATTTACAGGTACAAAAAAGCACCATCTATGGGTGCTGGAAATAAGGAAAACTATAAGCAATACCTATTGTAGCATGGGTAATTTTACGCTTCAATCGCAGAAGCAGGTCATTTCTGTGCCATTTTCACTGGTTGGCATAAAAAAAGCAGGAAACCATTTTGATTCCCTGCATGGTGTATTGTTGTGCTTTTGTGTAGTTCTAATGATTACTTGTCTTTATAAAATGCTTCGAAAGCTTGTGCGAAGAATTCGGCTGTACCATTGCCGTATTTTTCATCTATCATAGGTTTGATTTTTTCATTACGGTAATATTGAGCCTGTGCAACCATCAGACCGTGTTCTTTCTTTATCTGTGAAAGTTGTTTCATAAGAAAACCGTATTCGGAAACAAGTTCTCTTACTTCAGAAGAATCTGGTGAACATACTTTTTTAGCTGCTAATTTGTATAAAAGATTGTCAAATTGTTGGTTGTAACTTTCTGCAGCCTCTTTGCTAATAGGATTGTTGGCAACAGACAGGAATTGCTCTTTTCCTCCATACCACTCAACAACTTTAGCATAGCCTTTCTGCATTTCTTCTGATGAAACTGTCTTAATATAATGCTTTTTCCATTCTTCAATGCTTCCAAACTCTTTTACAGCAAGTTCTTTCATATTGTCAGGCATATGTTCAAACATAGTTTGGAACATTTCTTCAACTTCCGTTTTACTAAAAATCGCAAAATCCATTTTATTCTCTCCTTTCAGGATATCATCAATGCTGGCAATCAGATGTTCCATACGTTCTTTCTTTGCTACCAACATTTTTCTCTGCATTTGCAAGATCTGGTTCCTTTCAAGAGCAGGATTCTCCAGAACAGCTTTGATTTCTTTCAAAGGAATGTCAAACTCACGGAAAAACAGAATCTGCTGTAATATTTCCAATGCCCTATCGTCATAAAGCCGGTATCCCGCATCACTTTTTTGTGTTGGTTTTAAAAGCCCGATTTCATCGTAATAGTGAAGCGTGCGAACGCTGATACCTGTAAGTTCTGATATTTCTTTGACTGTCCTCATAGTTGCTGACCTCCTGTTCCTGATAAGATAACTGTACGCTATGACGTTCCGTGAGAGTCAATATATATTTTGCATTTTTTAGTATAACATTTTTATGATATTACGAAAAGCCGAGGAGATAGGCGATATTGTATTACTCTGGAAAGAACTTGTTGAGCGTATCCAATGTCTCTTTTGCAGTAAATCCCCAAAGGATGGTACTGAGTGCTTCAATCGCAGCCCTGCGTTTCCGGTAATAGGTGCGGTAGGAAATATTGGTGATGTGGTGAGCCAGCTTATCCAATATCTCATCTGTATTTTTCATTTCCTGTGGAGAGAGAAAAGCGTAGTAGAGAATCCAGTAATACTGTTCCCCATGCTTGTGATTGTTCCGGAGGAGATCGATGGATGATTCCAAAAGCTTCAGCATCTGGTTGCTTCTGGCAATACTTTTTGCCCGTTGTTCGATGTCGCTTCCGGTAAGATCAGCCCCGGCAGCATAGATGGAGTCCAGAAATTTGTCGATGTCATTGTCGTATTGGAGCTTAAACTGGTGCTCCATCTGGTGTACGACTACCTTCAGGCTGTAGGTTGCATCCCGGTATCTGCGTAAAAACTGATAGGTGTCGTGAAAACGTGGATCTTCTTCGGGTGAAGGAAATCCCTGTGTATTGCGGTTTGCCATGTCTATTCCCCCCCCTTTCAGTGCAGAAGGCTCTGCCACGGCAGGCATCTTTTGGGCAGACTCATCCCCTGGACTTACGGACAACTCAAACCGATAAGCGGCATTTCCGTAGGGACAGATAATATTTAGAGTAAATGTATTAAATATATCTTTGCAGGCTGATAATGGAGATAATATATAGCGGGTTTTGGAGCAGTGGCAACATGGAATCCCTTGTGAATCCAATAGTTCTGCGACTTTTTGCACGATAAATTTCATGTGTGAATCTGGAACGCAGGAATCATTTTTTGTAACGGTGATTTGTGAGTCTGTGACAGTTTCTGAAACGCTAACAGAAGCAGAATCCTCAATAGTGATTTCTTCAGGTACATGGATTGGTAATTGCATCTTCATAGCGATCTCCTCCTTGTCAATCATAACGTCGCTGATATTAAACATCACGGACAGGTAATTGTTGAGATAAATTACGCTTCCGTGTTTTCCTGTAAATGAGATAAGTGTAATGTATTCTTTTTCCTCCAGTTTCTTCAAGAGTCGTGATACCGATGCCTTTGACAGACTCCACCTTTCACCCAGTTCATTAAAGCTGGTAAGGGGATTTCCGGTATTATCCCGGTAATAGACAATGGGACCGGAATCAGATCCCAGGACAGAGGAATCGTTGTAAACTGCATGAATCCACAGATCCAGAATAACATCCATTTCCGAGCATTTTCCAATGCCAATTAGTTCGTGAACTTTGGCAATCGGGAAAAAGAAAAACCCTGTATCTTTTTTACAGGGATAGTTGTATTCCAATACGGTATTGTCTTTGGGCCAGTCTGATATTTTGAATTTGACCAGGCGGTTTTTTGCCGAGAAGAGAGTAGGTAATGTAATTCTGCTCTTCAAAAAATCGAAGGATGGACAACGCTTGATGTTGGAAACGGCAGCGAAACCATTCCTGAAGATCTGTGACTGTGCAGATCCACTCTCCTGGACCAATGGTATAGGTAATGTGTTCCATCCGGCGGTAGGATGTGCGGTAATTTGCATAGGAGCATAATACCAGATAATAAAAAAGAAAAGAGCCCCCGGTAGTTCGGATGCTCTTGGTAGTGATTAAAGTTTGTATGAAGTCACGGTAAATGCGACAGCGTGGAAATTCCACGATTTGTTTGAGTTCTAATTTGTAATTCATGGTGATCTTCCTTTCAAAGTATATTTAATTGTAATCGGACTTTTCATAGTGTTGGTATCAAGAAGAAGCCGATGGAAGTATAGCAAGTAGTCGTTTCACTCATTGCATTTTTATTGCATTTTTAAAATTTAGATTATGTGGCTATGTTGCTCTCAACTGGTTAAAAAGCCTTTAAAATCGTCTATATGCGTTAATACTCCGTACTGTCTGTCTGGAGTTTGAATAAATCGAGTTGCTTAAAAAAGCCAGTGTTTATGCGGGTTTCAGCGATTTCGATTAGTCTTTTGATAACAAATTGATAACAGTCATAGCAAGTGCCATTATTCTTGTTATCCAGTGGTTTATGGGTAACGGAACAATTAACAGGTGGCTTGCAGACTAAAGTTCGGAGCTTGGCTCTGAACAAATTCCATATTATAAACTAAGCCCTTAGCTGTGGTTAATAACCATAGTTAAGGGCTTTTTTGTCGTTGCCAAAGCATCTGTAGGGAGCTGCCAGTGGCAGGTCCTGTAGGTGCTTATTTATCTTTCAAGTGGTCTTTGAATGCTTCCACGAGAGCGTCACTTAATTCCTGTGATGGAACTTTTGCCCAACGCTGTGTGGTGTCGAACTCTGGATAATGGTAACGCCAGTTATCGTATTCTTCTCTGTTGATTTCTTCGGAAGATAGCTTGTCTGCCTGTTCTTTCCAAGCATACAGCATTTTGAGGAGTTCATATGCTTCTCTGCCTTTGTCCTTGTTGACCTTTAAGCATACCTCTCCGTCTGCTTCACTGACAGTAAGACCGTAAATATCTTCAAGGGTAAACAGAGTGTGCATAAGACCGATATAGCTGTCTATGTCAGGAACATCAAGAGCCTGTGGAGAAACATCAAGCACCTGTGCCAATGCATTTGTAAGGTCTGCTTTCGGTTTGCGTGTACCAGTTTCGTACTGTGCCAAACGCACATCAGCACTCTTTTCTGGAAAACCGATTGCTGTACCGAGATACTTTTGTGTCATACCACGCATTAGTCTGAAAAAATGTATTCTTTCGCTGATAGCCATAATGATACGCTCCTTTTATATTTAGTGAAATAAGTATAGCAGAAATGTTTAGTGGAAGTCAAGAAAAACCGAAACAAAAATGTTTAATATTTTCTTTGCAACCACTTGACAATAGCAAATATGTTTAGTAAAATAAATTACGAATTAAACAAATATGCTTAATGCGACAACTGAATGACCGTCCGAAAAGCCAAACCGCCAAGACCTCGTCGGAGCAAGTTCCGTATCGTTCGCTTGTGTGCAAGCACAAAAGCTCATTCGCTGCACTGCTCCTCCTCTTCCCCAAAAGTCTCCGACTTTTCGGGAACCCCTATACGAGCGAGCGCCTGATGTACTGCGGTGCATTGGGACAGCACAGCGCCTGCCGACAAGCAGGAGTGCCTGTTGGAACTTTAACACGGAGAAAGCGGCAAGCAAAAAATTATTTTAAGAAAGGAAGAAAAAGGATATGGAAAACAGATTTATCCGAGCCGAAGATGTGGCTCAGGAACTAAACGTATCAAAACCTTATGCATATAAACTCATCAGACAATTAAATGAGGAATTGAAAGCAAAGGGCTTTATTACGATTGCAGGGCGTGTAAATCGCCAGTATTTTTACGAAAGGCTCTACGGAGCAGGAAAGGGGGAAATGTAAATGCCGGTATTTAAGAATGAAGATAACGGTACTTGGTATGTGATGGCAAGGTATGTGAACTGGAAAGGGGAACGCAAGCAGAAATGCAAGCGTGGCTTTGCTACCAAACGAGAAGCACAGGAATGGGAAAGAATGTTCAAATTGCAGACTTCTTCAGACCTTGATATGAGTTTTGAAGCCTTTACGGAGCTTTATATCAATGATGTGAAGAACCGTTTGAAGGAAAACACGTGGCTTACCAAAGAGCATATCATACGCACAAAGATACTTCCGTATTTCGGGAAACTGAAAATCAGCGAGATTTCCACAAAGGAGATTATTACTTGGCAGAATGAAATGCTTGCCTATCGTGATGAGAAGAAAAAGCCTTATTCACAGACGTATCTGAAAACGCTGCACAATCAGTTGTCCGCCATTTTCAATCACGCTGTCCGCTACTATGAACTGCGTTCCAATCCTGCGGCAAAGGTGGGAAATATGGGACGTGAGGAACACAAGGAAATGCTGTTCTGGACAAAGGAAGAATACAAGAAATTCTCTTTTGAGATGATGGACAAGCCTGTTTCCTTTTATGCGTTTGAAATGCTTTACTGGTGCGGTATCCGAGAGGGCGAGCTGTTAGCTTTGACTCCGGCAGATTTCAACTTTGATAAGGAAACAGTCACAATCAATAAATCCTATCAGCGTTTGAAAGGGCAGGATGTGATTACTTCTCCGAAAACGAAAAAGAGCAACCGCACGATTAAAATGCCGAAGTTTCTGTGTGAGGAAATGAAAGAATATCTCGGTATGCTTTACGGATTGAAGAAGAAAGACCGTATCTTTACGGTGACGAAAAGCTATCTTCATCACGAGATGGACAGAGGGGCAAAGGCGGCAGGCGTGAAGCGTATCCGCATTCACGATCTCCGTCACAGCCACATTTCACTCTTGATTGATATGGGCTTTTCTGCGGTGGCGATTGCTGACCGAGTTGGTCACGAAAGTATTGATATTACTTATCAGTACGCACACCTCTTTCCGTCAAAGCAGATTGAGATGGCAGAAAAATTAGATGATTTAGGGAAAGGAGATTTTGAAAATGTCAGCTAAGAACAGAGATAACAAAAATCGTTGGAGGAATATCACAGTAGGGTTTCGAGTATCGCCCGAAGAAAACGAACTCATTAACAGAGCTGTAGCTCTATCAGGATTGCCAAAACAGGAGTATTGTTACCGCCGTTGCTTAAATCAGGATGTGGTGGTACAGGGCAATCCGAGAGTGTATAAGGCGTTGAAAACGGAATTTGCCACAGTCCTTGCGGAACTGAAAAGGATTGAAGCAGGAAAAGGTGTGGATGATGAACTGCTGAGTGTAATAGAACTGATTTCCATTATTCTCGGCGGTTTGAAAGGAGAGGATGCGAATGGAGAATAAAAAAGAAATGACTATTCCAAATGTATCTGCGGCAACAGATGCGGAACAGTCACTTTCCAAATGTACTGACAATAGTATAGTCAATCAGGATACGGATTTCAAGGGGTACGAGCAATCTTTTGAAGAAATGCAAAGGGAAATACTCAGACAGTTAGACCCTTCCTATCTGAAAACAGTATCAATGACAACGCTGTATGATACGGTGTTTGAGGTTCAGACACCACTTATCGACGGTCTGCTCCAAAGGGGAACTTACCTTTTCGTAGGTTCCCCGAAAGTGGGAAAGAGCTTTATGATGGCACAGCTTGCCTATCATATCAGCACAGGCACACCGCTTTTGGGAGTATAAGGTGCGTAAGGCAACGGTGCTTTATTTTGCCCTTGAAGATGATTACCCACGTTTGCAGAAGCGATTGTTTCAGATGTTCGGTGCAAAGGAGACAGGCAATCTGTATTTCGCAACGGAATGTAAAACGGTCAATGGCGGACTGGAAGAACAGATAAGAGGGTTTATGAGGGAACACCCAGACACAGGCTTGATTATCATAGACACCTTAAAGCGTGTGCGTGAAGCAGGCGGAGCAGATTACAGCTACGCAAGTGATTATGATGTTGTGGCAAGGCTGAAAGCGTTGGCAGACAGTTACAAGGTTTCAATGCTTATTGTTCATCATACACGCAAACAAAAATCGGAAGATATATTCGATATGATTTCAGGCACGAATGGTCTGATGGGTGCGGCAGACGGTGCATTTGTTCTCAGTAAGGACAAGCGTACTTCCAACAATGCCACACTTGATGTTGCTGGCAGAGACCAGCAGGATATGAAAATCCATCTTGTAAGGGACAGCGAGCGATTGGTGTGGAACTTTGCAAAATCGGAAACGGAGATGTGGAAAGAACCGCCCGAACCTCTGCTTGAGAAGATAGCGGATACGCTCTTTTCGGAAAGTGACAGATGGGAAGGAACTGCTTCGGAACTTTGCGAAAGGCTTGCGGTGGATATAAAGCCGAATGTACTTTCTTTAAGGCTCAGTATCAACGCAAGCAGGCTGTTTCGTGATTACGGTATCCGTTATCAGAACAGCCGCACACACGACGGAAGAAAGGTTTCACTTTGGAAAGAAACCGAGCAGACGGCGTGACAAACGGTGTCAAAGGTGTCAATGTTTTTGAGAGCAGCACGCTGTGAAAAACATTGTCACCATCGTCACACTTTGACACCGGATAAAGTTTAGGGGAGTGTGCAGAGAGTGCCTTTTCAAAGGCGGCTCTTTGGTCTCGCCTGCTGGCTCGGTCGGTTCGCAGGCGTGTGTGCCACCGGCACACGCTCACCCCTCGGAGAGCCTTCGGAGAACGCAAAACCTGTTTACAGGTCGCATTTTTGATGGGTGTACCCGTCAAAAGTGCTTTTGCGTTACTTTTGACAAAAGTAACAAAACCTGAGAATGTTGAAATTTACAGATGGGAGATGAAAAAATGCAGAGAACGATAAGTGCAATGGTCGGTAAAGGCTCGGTCAATCACAATAGCCGAAAGTTCCGAGCAGAAAATGTAGACGGAACTCGTACTCATCTCAATATCGACTACTGCAATGAAAATATAAAGACAGTTTATCACGAATTGTTTGATGAAGCATTGGAAAGATACAATGCCAAGCAGATAAGGTCAGACCGAAAGATAAAAGATTATTATGGAAAAAATCCGAAGTTCCAAGCAGGAAAAACCGTTCCACGAAATCATTTTACAGGTGGGCGGTAAGGGAAATATGAACGCCGATACGGAAAACGGAGAACTGGCAAAGCAGATTTTAGATGAATACTATCAGGGTTTTCAGGAGCGAAATCCACAGCTTCGGGTGTTCTCGGCTCATCTGCATATGGATGAAGCTACACCACATCTGCACATAGATTTTGTACCTTTTACCACAGGCAGCAAGCGTGGACTTGATACAAGAGTGTCACTAAAGCAGGCTCTTGCAACGCAAGGTTTTAAGGGCGGCAGTCGTGGCGATACGGAGTGGTCGCAATGGATACAGTCCGAAAAAGAACAGCTTGCGGCGGTGATGGAACGTTATGGGATTGAGTGGGAACATTTAGGCACACACGAAAAACATCTTTCTGTTTTGGATTATAAAAAGCAGGAAAGAGAAAAAGAAGTGGCGGCATTAGGTGCGAAAATCGAGCAGAAACAGATTGAATTTGATGTGTTGTCGGAACGAGTATTGAACTATGATAAGGCAAAAGACGAGCTGTCAAATCTTGAAATAGAGCTTGATACTGCACCGAAATATCAGTTGCCAGAACCAGAGAAATTTATGACTGCAAAGGCATATAAAACCAAAATGGCAGAGCCGGTTGTAAGGAAATTGAAGCAACTTGTCAAAACGGTGCTTGCCCGCTGCTTTGAGGGGTGGGACAACTATCATAGGCTGAATACAGCGAATGCACAGTTATACCGCACCAATCAGCGTTTGGAGAAAGTCAATGAAAGATTGACCGAAGAAAACAAAATCCTAAAAGCAGAAAATAAAGATTACAGCCTGCTCCGTAAGGTTTTTGGTCGCAAACAGATAGATGATTTGTTGGAGCAGGCAAGAACAGTTAAAGGTCGCAAGCGTGATAATACACGATCACGATAGACAAAAATCACAGGAGGAAAAGGAAAATGACAAAGACAATTTTTGAAGAAATGGGCGGAACTTATAGACAGGTGGGTGATTATTTATTGCCGAACATCACAGTACCAGCCGAAGAAGAAATAGAGCCGATTGGTTTATGGGGGAAACGACATGCAAGGCATTTAAAGGAACACTATAAAGTGTTATATATGAACCTGCTGACAAGCGGAAAGCTGCATAGTTATCTTGCAGAAGTCGATAAGCAAGCAGAGGATATGTTTCTTCGACTGGTAAAGGAATATGCCGACAGACAAGATGTGACGGAACAATTAAAGAAAGATAATCCCTACGAATGGATTGGAAGAATGAATAATATTCAGGCTTGTGTGAGGGAAGTTGTAGGAACGGAGTTGATTTACACATAAGCGTTTTACGGTATGGTGCTCCTGCGTTTGCTGGAGTGCTGTGGTTGTGGTTGTAAAGAGGTTGTGAAAGATTGAATTTCGTAATGGTTGGATGTATAATTAGGAAGTGAAAATTTTAATTTGCACTTCCATAAGGTGAAATGTATTGACACAAAAAATACAGTATGATAGTATTGCCATTAGAAGAAAGAAAGGCACATTTTGTGTAAGGTGAGGAAATGATTAATAGATAATTTGATTTAAGTAAGACACATATAGTTATTGAGCCTGTAGAGAATAGGTTTGTTTTGTGTACGCTTAAGTTGGATTATCGCAAGAGGCATTTCCTTTGTTTTCCTTTTGGAAAAGAAATAAGGGTCTATTTAGCGAGTCTATTTTTGCGTATGCAAAAAAGACTCGTTTTTGTGTGTTCAAAATAATAATTGGCTCAGACTTCGAAAAGGAGAAACTTTAATGTTGCAGATAAAAAAATTAAATTTAACACATAAAAAAGACCTGAGAATAATTCTTAATGATTTCAACCTTGTGCTAAATGATGGAGATAAGGCAGTTATTATTGGAGAAGAGGGAAATGGGAAATCGACATTAATGAAGTGGATATACAATCCGTCGCTTGTAGAAAACTATATAGAAGCAGATGGGGAAAGGATAATGGGACACGAACGTCTTGGTTATCTTCCGCAGGAGATGCTCGATGAAGATAAGGAAAAAACAATATACGAATATTTTTCTGAAGAGGAAATATTCTGGGAGAAAACGCCTAAAGAATTGTCTGTTATTGCGGGAAAATTTGGAATGAAAAATGATTTTTTCTACAGTAACCAGACAATGGGTAGTCTTTCAGGAGGCGAAAAAGTCAAGACACAACTTATGAGGCTTTTCATTCGCGATGTTTCTGTGCTGTTGTTGGACGAACCTTCCAATGACATCGACATTGCGACGCTTACATTACTGGAAAAAATCATAAATGACTGGAAGCACATTGTGCTTTTTATTTCACACGATGAAACGCTGATAGAGCGTACTGCCAACATGGTGATACATATCGAGCAGATTATACGAAAAACAAAGGCGAGATATACCGTGGCAAAGCTTCCCTATAGACGCTATGTGGAAGAACGGCTTCATAAATTTGAAATCCAAAAACAGCGGGCACTGAGTGACCGTAGGGAGAAAAAGATTCGCGATGAAAAATATCAAAGAGTTATGCAGAGTGTACAAGGTGCATTAAGAAGTTGTACCAGACAAGCACCGTCTGTTGCCAAAAACTTAAAGGACAAAATGCATACGGTTAAGGCAATGGAACGAAGATTTGAAAAAGAAGATGAAAATATGACTCAGATGCCGGAACAGGAAGAAGCAATCTTTGTCAAATTAGGGGATGAAAACTCACACATTCCCGCAGGAAAAACGGTCATAGAATATGAACTTTCAAAGCTTGTGACTCCGGATGGCAAAAGAATTTTAGCAGAAGGAATTCATTTAAAAATAAAAGGTTCAGAAAAAATCTGTATGATAGGAGCCAACGGGGCAGGAAAAACGACTCTTCTAAAAAAGATAGCGGAAGAACTCCTAAATCGGAATGACATTAAAGCAGAATATATGCCTCAAACTTATGAAGACCTGCTGGATTTGGATGTTACACCGGTTGATTACCTTGATAAAACAGGAGATAAAGAAGAGCGTACAAGAATTAGAACATACCTTGGTTCACTTAAATACACACCAGATGAAATGGAGCATCCGATTCGGGAGTTATCAGGCGGACAAAAGGCGAAAGTGCTTCTCTTGAGGATGAGCTTAAGTGGTGCAAATGTTCTTATTCTGGATGAACCGACAAGAAATTTTTCACCATTGTCCGGTCCGGTAATAAGAAAAATGCTCCGAGAATTTCCGGGGGCTGTCATTAGCATTTCTCACGATAGAAAGTATATTGAAGAGGTGTGCGATAAAATATATCAGCTAAATCCTAATGGATTACAGCTAATTGGTGATTGATAACAAAAAGGATGAAAGACTGACAAATTTCAGGCTTTTAGTGAGTTGGAAAGCATACAAAGATTTGAATTTGGAGGATAGATTATGGTACGTACAGAAGATGCATGTGAAATTATAAAATATGCTTTGCAAAACGAAATTAAAGTATATTTAGATGGCGGATGGGGTGTTGATGCACTTCTTAAAAGAGAATCAAGAATACACAATGATATTGATTTGTTTGTTGAACTGAAACATTATCATGATTATATTTATGTGATTAAGCAGCATGGATTTGAGGAAGTAAATACTGATTATACAACGGATGGTCATACTGTCTGGAAAGATGATAAACAAAGAATCATTGATTTACATTGTTTTGAATTTACAGATGACGGAATTGTTTATGAGGGAGATATATTTCCATCAAAAACTTTTTCCGGTATTGGAAAAGTTGGAGATATAACTGTTTCTTGTATTGAACCATTGAGTCAGGTAATGCTTCATTTGGGATATGAACACGATAAAAATGATGTGCATGATGTGATGCTGTTGTGTGAAACATTTCAAATAGCAATACCAGATGAATATAAGGAAAAGTAAAATTTCAGTTTTGTGTTGAATCTCTAAGCAAAATAGCTTATAATTTGACATGCTACATATAGTTATTATCCACAGTTATCGAGTAGGTGTTATCAATGCCGATAACAAAATGATAACATTAGCTCGTATAGGCAGGATAATATGGATATATCAAATAATCAAAAGAACGAGAAACATTACAGAGAATAATTCCTAAACAAAAAGCGTTAGTCTTTGTAGAGTTTGAATAGTTGACGCTGGGCTACAAAGCCCGTAACCACGGGGCTTTGCGGCTTTGGGTGTTTGAAATTGCATTATCATTGCATTTTTATATTTCTTTGTGATACATTGCAGTATGCTGATTACTGGTATAATTAGCAATACTTTGAGAAGCTGACTGGTAGCTGAGAACCCCGGTCAGCTTCTTTGCAATCTCAATATTGGTGTTTGGATACAGATGACCATAAGTTCCTAGTGTCGTCTGTATTTTTTCATGTCCAAGACGCTCTTTAATCAGCAGTGGATTTTCGCCCATGCTGATAAGCAGGGAAGCATGCGAATGTCTCAGGGCATGAATTTTGATTCTGTGGACACCAGCTAAATTTGCCAATTTCTCTAATGCTCTTGGAAGCGTTGTTTTGCTGGTGGGTGTACTGTTATAACTCAGTACGAATCCACAATTTGGTAAAACCTTTGCCTGGACCGCCTTCCATTCTTGTAATTCCTTGATGGTATCAGCATCAATATAAATGGTACGGTTGCTTGCCTGCGTCTTAGGTTCAACGAATTTGTAGTCATTCATTGTTTTATAGTACAGTGTTTTACTAATAATCAGCATACCTGTTTCAAAATCAATATCATCCCACTGTAAGGCGGCAGCCTCTCCAATACGCATTCCAGTCATAAATAAAAGCCAGAACGAGATGAAGAGATAGTGCTCGTAGTAGTCACCTTTGTACAGCAGGGATATTACCTTCTGAAACTCCTCCAAAGTCCAGAAGTCGATCTTTACTTTTTTAGATTTGATATTGCCGATCATGCGGGCAGGATTCTTCTTTGCAAGTCCGAGGATAATCGCCCGGTCAAAAGCTAAACATAACATTCCCTGAACAATGCGTACATAGTTTGGACTGAATTGTTTTGCCAACTTGAGCTGCCAGGTCTGTACATTTATCGCTTCTATTTCGGACACTTTCTTCTTGTAGAAATAGGCAAAAGTGTTTTTGAATGGTCGAGTAACGATTCTTGTAGGTACTTTCTTTCACCTGAGTTTTGTACCACGGAAGATAGATTTCTTCAATAAACTTTTTGAAGGTAATGTCTTCCTTCTTATCAGCTAATTCTTCCGTTGATGCAAGAATCAATTTGGAATACTCGGCACGGGCTTCTTTTTTTAGTTGAGAATCCGCTGCGGTATTTTTGAATCTGTTTTCCGGTTACAGGATGATATCCGAGGTTGGCTCGAAAATAATAAGTGCCGTTTTCTGCTTTTTTAATTGGATCTTTTGCCATGATTTCACTCCTTACTAAAATGCAAAAAGCACGATCATTCTTGCTTATCGGGCAAAGTAATCCCTAATAATTCTTCAACGGCTTCTTTTGGAACCCTGTCTAATTTTCTGGATTGATAATAGGTATGCCCCTTTTCTACCATAAGTTCCTTTGCTTTTTTTGATAATATCAGCAGCAAAGGAAGGACCGTAGCCTAATTCAATCAAATCCCTTTTTGTTACAGTTATCATGAATCTCCTTTCCACAGACAGGGAATCAACTTGATACCTGTCTATTATTATATCAAATTTTGAGTAAAAGTTCTCTAATAAAAGCGCTATAAGCTAAAATCCCAAAAGTCTATGTTATTCTTTCAGAAGCCAGTTCCTATGCCCGTTCCGGCCACGTAAAACGGTGTTACTTTGTAACTATTAAGCTGCAGGCGTGCGAAGATGCAAACTATCTGCAGTCACCTATATCAATCTCCCGAAAGATTTCTTTTGTTTTCAAGGTACGGCGAATGGATATATTACCCATTCAATTAAGGAATAGGGGGCTTTTCTTTAAGATTGAAAAATTTTAGAAAAAATGATAAAAATAAAAGCTGCCTTGATTTGGCAGCCACGGAAATCTATTTGCGTTTTAGAGCCAGACGATTCAGCATGGAAATGAGCGCAAGCATATCCTCGTCATCGAGTTGTTTCATCAGATCAGTTGCTTTGTCAATCAGAGGAAGATTGTGCAGCTCTGAATCGAAGAACTGTTGAGGAGTGACTTCCAGATAGTCACAGATATCCAGAAAGCTCTGCATGGTAGGCAGAGAACGTCCGGAAGTGAGGGACTGGATGTAGCTTTTATTTTTGCCAAGATCCAGACTCATCTGATATTCAGATACATTTTTCTTTAAACGCAGTTCGCTGATGCGTTCTCCAATAAAGTTTTTATCCATACATTTACACCTCTCTTCCACATTTTAAACTATTTACTTACAGCAAATTACGGAATAAAATAGAGATATATTTGAAATATAGTGATTATTCCGTAATATAACCGTAATTTACTAAAATGATACAAAAAAAGAAATTATGGATGATAGAAAATGGATTTTGGGGTATGATGATAGCAAAGGAAGTGGATGTCTGTGCGGATTATAGGAAATGAGCAGGAAATTGAATGGGCGAAGGAAGCACTGCGGAATCAATGTAACGATTGTCCCTACTTGGACTGCTGTAATGAAAAGGCGAAAGAGGAGTCAAAGCAGTGTGGAACGGTTCGGTTTGGCTGCCGGGAGTATCTGAAAGAGAAGATTGAATTCGTAGTAGAAAAATAGATGTAGTATTTTGAACAAATATAAACACCATATATAGTATAAGCCTGAATTGACATGAGGAATATCTTGTGCTAGTATACTGATATAGTTTATTT
>ENA-OQEL01000101-OQEL01000101.1-human-gut-metagenome-genome-assembly--contig:-NODE-101-length-32758-cov-3.493396_pt1 | contig 32758 bp, 25 predicted proteins | sample MGYA00242796_ERZ504637 | MGnify/ENA primary metagenome ERZ504637 (study PRJEB26092, sample SAMD00036306) | human gut metagenome | host: Homo sapiens | study: EMG produced TPA metagenomics assembly of... | reverse complement strand
CAGGCACATAAGATTCAGACCGCATTAATTAGTCAGGATGAAGGCTGTGGCAAAATCAAAAGTTAATTTAATTCTGATTCATGCACAGGATCATTTGATGAATGCAATATTATGCCAGGATTTATGCCAGGGAAATTATTTCATTAAGAAAAGAACTCCATGCCTGATTTTTTCCTCCAGTGCGATAGCTGGAGGAAATTATTATACTCTTAAGGATAAGTCATGAATATAAAGACGCTTAACGTCAGCCTTTTGTCTTTTTCTATTATTACAGCATTGTTTCCATTGAACGCGATGGCAACAAAATTAACCATAGAGCAGCGCCTTGAATTGCTTGAAAATGAATTGTCGCAAAATAAACAAGAGCTGAAAGCAACACAGAATGAACTGGGAGTATATAAATCCCGACTTTCGACCTTACAAAAAAGCATCACGGAAAACAAATATAAATCAGCCTCGCTTGCTGAAATATCAGCGACATCTCCCGTCGCTGATAACATCAAAAATGAAAACGGTGAACAGAACTCGTCTGCCGCAGCGCATACTATAAATGGATCGCAGCAAGTTGCCGTTATTGAAAGTAAAGGCGACAAAACCACTATCGAAAGCGTGACCCTGAAAGATATCAGTAAATATATAAAGGATGATATTGGGTTCAGCTATCAGGGGTACTTCCGCTCAGGCTGGGGTACTGGTAATCACGGCTCACCACAAACTTATGCAGCGGGTTCTCTGGGACGTTTTGGTAATGAGATGAGCGGTTGGTTTGACCTGACCTTAAATCAGCGTGTTTATAATCAGGACGGTAAAACGGCAAATGCGGTCGTTACCTATGATGGCAACGTGGGTGAGCAGTATAACGATGCCTGGTTTGGTGACAGTGCCAATGAAAATATCATGCAGTTCAGCGATATTTACCTGACAACGCGAGGTTTTTTACCCTTCGCACCAGAGGCAGACTTCTGGGTCGGCAAACATAAACTCCCGCAATATGAGATCCAGATGCTGGACTGGAAAACCTTAACCACGGATGTCGCCGCGGGTGTGGGGATTGAAAACTGGGCACTTGGTGTAGGGCTGTTTGATATGTCCTTAAGCCGTGATGATGTCGATGTTTACTCTCGTGATTTTTCGCGTACCAGCCAGATGAATACCAATTCTGTGGATGTTCGTTATCGCAATATCCCGTTATGGGATGATGCGACATTATCATTAATGGCTAAATATTCCGCACCTAATAAAACGGATCAACAACAAGATAACGAAAATGACAACAGTTATTTTGAAATGAAAGATAGCTGGATGCTGACTTCTGTTTTACGGCAAAACCTGCAACGCGATACGTTTAATGAATTTACGTTACAGGTTGCCAATAATTCCTATGCCAGCAGTTTTGCCAGTTTCTCAGATGCCAGTAATACGATGGCGCATGATCGCTATTACTATGGTGATCATACCAATGGGATCGCCTGGCGTTTAATCTCTCAGGGCGAGATGTATCTTACTGACAATATTATTATGGCTAACGCGCTTGTCTATTCTCACGGCGAAGATGTTTATAGTTATGAAAGTGGTGCTCATAGTGATTTTGACAGTATTCGCACTGTAATAAGACCGGCCTGGATCTGGAATACATGGAATCAGACGGGGCTTGAATTAGGCTGGTTTAAGCAACAGAACAAAACTCAGCAGGGTGTAACACTAAATGAATCGGCTTATAAAACGACACTCTGGCATGCATTGAAAGTGGGTGAAAGCATTTTAGGTTCACGACCAGAAATTCGCTTCTATGGAACGTATATCAATATTCTGGATAACGAATTATCGAATTTTAAGTTTAATGAGAACAGCAAAGACGAGTTTATGGCCGGCATCCAGGCGGAAGTCTGGTGGTAATCTATTTTAGTTAAGGAGTTGTGTATGTCAGGATTTAAAAAAGGTTTTTTATGGGGCGGTGCGGTAGCCGCGCATCAGTTGGAAGGTGGCTGGAATGAAGGAGGAAAAGGCATCAGCATCGCTGATGTGATGACTGCTGGCGCTCACGGGGTGCCGCGTGAAGTGACAGAAGGCGTTATCGACGGGCTTAATTATCCCAATCATGAAGCAATTGATTTTATCATCGCTATAAAACAGATATTCAGTTATTTGCCGAGATGGGATTCAAATGCTTTCGAACTTCCATTGCCTGGACACGAATCTTTCCGCAAGGTGACGAACAGGAGCCGAATGAAGAGGGTTTACAATTTTATGATGATCTGTTCGATGAATGCCTTAAGCAGGGAATGGAACCTGTGGTGACGCTTTCACATTTTTGAGATGCCTTATCATCTGGTGACAAAATATGGTGGCTGGCGAAACCGTAAACTGATCGACTTTTTTATCCGCTCGCATCAACGGTCTTCACGCGCTATAAAGAAAAAGTAAAAGTACTGGTGACGTTTAACGAAATCAATAATCAGGTGAATTTCGCGAAAGCCTGTGTCCATTTACTAATTCCGGTATCTTGTATTCGCCAGAGGAAGATATCAATGAGCGCGAACAAATAATGTACCAGGCGGTACATTACGAGTTAGTTGCCAGTGCCCTGGCGGTACAGACTGGAAAATCGATCAATCCTGAATTTAACATTGGCTGTATGATCGCCATGTGTCCCATCTATCCTCTGACGTGTGCACCCAACGATATGATGATGGCCACGAAAGCAATGCATCGTCGTTACTGGTTTACTGATGTTCATGCTCGTGGATATTATGCGCAACATATGCTGAATTACTTTGCCAGGAAAGGATTCAACCTCGATATCACACCAGAAGATAACGCGATTCTTGCCAGTGGTTGTGTCGACTTTATCGGCTTTAGCTACTACATGTCTTTTACGACACAATTTTCGCCCGATAACCCGCAACTGGATTATGTTGAACCACGAGATTTGGTCAGCAACCCTTATATCGATACATCCGAATGGGGATGGCAAATTGATCCGGCAGGGCTACGTTATTCACTCAACTGGTTCTGGGATCATTTCCAGTTGCCGCTGTTTATTGTCGAAAACGGTTTTGGCGCTTACGACAAAGTGGAAGAAAGATGGCAGCATCAACGACGACTACCGCATTGCTACCTGCGCGCCCATATTGAAGAGATGAAAAATGCAGAGGGATGGGAACTCACTGCATTCACATACGATCTGCACCACGATGTGGTTCTCTCAGAAGGAAATGTAATGACGGAATATGAGGAGAAGTTTTCCTCAATTGGAAACCCGATCTGTAAGATGGAGGCACGGTTTCTGTAGCGGAATGCTTTCGCAAATGATTTGATTCCCATCCAAAATACAAACCGGCAGCAGAACGGTCTCTTGAAAAGTAAGACCGCTCCGCTGCCGGTTTTTCTCTGTTTCTATCGCAATGTAAAAAAGTTGATACACAGACTTTTGGTATTTTGCTTGTAAAACAAGAAAAACACCGTCCCCGCAGCTCTCAGGTCTGCAAAAACAGTGCTTTCGATGCGCCTTCAGGGACTCGAACCCTGGACAAATAGATTAAGAGTCTACTGCTCTACCAACTGAGCTAAAGGCGCTTACTTTTGTTTTTCTGTGTTTCATTGGATGATCCACTCGCTGAACACAAATAAGATTATAAAGGATTCTGCCGAAAAAAGCAACCTTTTTTTCACTGTTTCTTTACTTTTGTTAAAAACAGCGAAAACAGGTCTTATAATTCTATTAAATTTCACAATTTTTTCGTATATTTCCGTTTGTTTCGACGACGGCTCCAATGGCAGCCGAACCTACTTCCGTTTCTTATCTTTCTTTTTCAAAAGCTTCTCCAGCTCCTGAATGGATTTCTGGATTTTATAAAGACAGCCGCTGCCGGCATATTTATTCTGATAGCAGAAATCCTGGAGTTTCTGCTGAAGGAAACCTGATTTTCTGATCAAACTTCTTCTCCGCTTTCCGGCGTACCGGACACGGGCACCGGAAAAGTTCTTTTTCTTCTATATTATACAGGGAATGTCAAAAATGACCAGAAAATAGCTTGTTTTAGCCATTGTTTTCCCATTTCCTTTCCGTTATAATACAGCAGAATACCATCTAATATCACTTACTATTTTGGGGGAATTTTATGAAAACACGAATGAATTTCAAGGATGAGTTTTACCAGAAATTAAAGCTCCTCGTCCTCCCGATTGCGATTCAGAACTTTATGCTGGCTCTCGTCAGCGCGACGGACGCAATCATGCTGGGATGGATTGACCAGACCTCGCTGTCGGCGGTTTCGCTGGCCGGGCAGGTGCAGTTTGTTCTGAACCTTTTTATCACGGGTATCGCGGCGGGTGCCGGTATTATGGCGGCGCAGTACTGGGGCAAACGGGATGCGGCTTCGATTGAGAAAGTCATTCCGATTGCGCTGCGTGCAAACCTGCTGTTCTCCGGTCTGTTCACGATTCTCGCCGGTCTCTGCCCGGATCTGCTGATGCGGATCTTTACGAACGATGCAGCCCTCGTTGCAAGCGGAAGCCAGTATCTGCGCGCCGTTGCACTCTCCTACGTGCTCTGCGGTGTCTCACAGGTTTACCTGATTCTGCTGAAAAACACCGGCCACGCCGCCGTCAGCTCCCGCATCAGTTCCACGGCGGTTGTGCTGAACATTATTTTAAATGCCGTCCTGATCTACGGTCTCTTCGGCGCTCCGGCACTCGGCATCCGCGGCGCGGCGTATGCAACGGTAGCGGCCCGCGTTCTGGAACTGATCTGGGCCTACATCGAGACAAAGAAACCGGACCACGTGCGGATTCTCTGGAAACGTCTCTTCTCTTCGGCCGGAAAAATGCTCTCCGCCGATTTCTGGCGCTACACGCTCCCGGTTCTGGCAGCCGCGCTTGTCTGGGGAATTGCTTACGTTCTGTATTCCGTCATCATGGGCCATATGGGAAGCGATGCGGTTGCCGCAAACTCGATTACGACGATTGCCAAGAGCCTCCTCTCCTGCCTGATCCGCGGTGTGAGCGGCGGTGCCGGTGTTCTGATCGGAAACCTGCTCGGTGCGAATGAGCTGGAAAAGCCCGCGAATACGGCGGACGCTTAAGCCGCCTCGCCATCGTGATCGGCATTGTGACCGGCGGTCTTCTCATGCTGATCTCCCCGGCCATCGTCCATTTTGCTCCGCTGACCGATGCCGCAGCAGATTACCTACAGTACATGCTTCTCTTCTGCGGTCTGAACTTGATGGCACAGTCGGTCAACACCACCGTTCTCGACGGCATCTTCTGTGCCGGCGGCGATGCGAAATTCGATATGCAGGGAAATATCGGCGCGATGTGGTGCTTTTCCGTACCGCTTGGTTTCCTCGCCGCGTTCTGGCTGAAGCTGCCGGTCATGGTTGTCTACTGTATCGTAAACCTCGATGAGATCGTGAAACTGCCTGCGGTTTATCTTCATTATAAAAAATACGTCTGGGTACGCAACATCACCCGCGATATCGAAGAATAATTGCCGAACTATAAAATCCCCTGCGGAAAATCCAAACCGAATGGATTTCCCGCAGGGGATTTCGTTCTTTTATCGTATTACAAATATCGCAATGATTTTACATCGATTTTCTCTCTGCAATTTCCGCCATCTTTGCTTCATTCAGACGTGTGTCGCCATGGACACGGCTGTAGGAAAGATAGCCGTTCATACGGTCGATCTTTGTCAGGTTCTTGGAACCGCAGACCGGGCAGACATCCATGTCGAGTTCCTGGTGGCCGCAGTCATCGCAGTAAGCCAGGGACAGGTTGACGCCCTCGTAGTAGCCAAGCTCCATCGCACGCTCGATCAGTGTCTTGATCGCGCCTTTGTTGTAGCCGACCGGATAGCGCACGTACTGGATTTTTCCGCCGTTGCAGAGCTCCCAGAAACGTCCCTCGAGATCCTGTTTCTGGATCGGGGTAATGTCCTCGGTTACGTGGCAGTGGAAACTGTTGCTCACATACGGGCGGTCCGAAACGTTGCGGACGATGCCGTACTGTTTGCGGAACTGCTCTATCTGCAGGCCGCACAGGGATTCTGCCGGTGTGCCGTAGATCGCATAGAGGATGCCGTCCTCTTTCTTAAACTCGGCAACCTTGTCGTTGATATATTTCAGCGTGTCAAGTGCGAACTGTCCGTCCTCAACAAGAGATTTTCCGTTGTACAGCTCCTGCAGCTCGTTCAGCGCCGTGATACCGAACGATGCGGTCATCGGCTTTAACAGCGGGCGGATCTTGTCGGACGGTTTTAAGTGGCCGCCGTAGAAACCTCCCTCACAGTAAGCCAGCGGGTTCGTGGATGCACGCATCTCGCCGAGGTAATCGTAGGTCCGTTTGTGCAGATCGCGGATCATCTCGAGGTAGAAATCAAGCACTTCGTGGAAATCGCGGTTCTCGGAACGGGATTTTGCCAGGATCATCGGAAGATGAAGGGAAACGGCTCCGATGTTGAAACGTCCGACAAAGACCGGTTTGTCGTTCTCATCTGCCGGCTCCATGCCTCCGCGCTCGTACCACGGGCTAAGGAAAGCACGGCATCCCATCGGGCTGATGACTCTCTTGTATTTCTTGTACATCTCGGCGATGTAGCCCTCGCCGCTCATCGACAGCCAGTCCGGATACATGGTTTTAGAGGAACAGTCAAGTCCTGCCTCAAAGACATCTTCTGCGATGCCGCCCTCTCCGTGAATTGCCTTGTCATATAAGAAGACGATTTTCGGGAAGAGCACCGGCTTTTTGTGGCCTTTCTTGCCCTGTCCGTTTTTGTGGACCTCAAGAAGGGAGATGGAAATCATCTTCTCGAACATGCTCGTTCCAAGGCCGAGGGTCACGGTAACGAACGGATAATCACCGCGGGAAGATCCAACAGTGTTCAGTTTATACTCAATTCCCTGCCATCCCTGATCGCACTCTCTTCTTACTTTGTCGATCGCATACTCGATGGCTTTCTCCTGTGCACCCTCCCAGGATGCGTCGGTATATTTCAGGAACTCTTTTACGTAGTAATCGTAGCTCTTCTGTGCGTACGGAGCAAGGATCTTGTCCACCTCCGGCACGGTAAAGCCGCCGTACTGCTGTGCAGCGGTGCTGAGGACGATATCGCCCATGACATCAAATGCGGTGTCGAGTGTCTTCGGCTCGTTGTACCAGACATTTCCCATCTCGAAACCGCCTTTTTAAAAACGTTTTCCGACATCGAACAGACAGCAGTTCATGGTATCGAGACGTGCGGACTGGTCGTGGATGTAGATGTAACCGTCCTTACAGGCCTGCAGCTCGTTGCGGTTCATGAAGAACTTGCGGTACAGCTCTTTGTTCAGCTCGTTGAAAATCAGGCTTCGCTTCGTTGCAACGAGGGCGCTGTCGGTGTTGGCATTGCTCTTGTCGCCGATGTAGCGGATGGACTGGCTCTTCGTGTAGACCTCGTCCATCATATGGATAAAATCAGTTTTGTAATTGCGGTAATCGCGGTAGCTTTTTGCCACAGCCGGGTTTACTTTTTCGAGTGCTCCCTCCACGATATTGTGCATATCGCTGATCGGAATTTCGGTCTTTCCAAGGGAATATACGTGCTCGGTTGCGAACTTACAGATAAAGTCAATCTCCTGCTGTGAGAAGGTATACAGGATTCTCTGTGCGGATTTATTTACGGCACGGACGATCTTCTGCGCGTCGAATTCTTCTTTGGTGCCGTCCTTTTTGATAATATAAACCATTGTGGTGTCCTCCAATTCAAACACTATATCTTGTGTGTCCCCCACCCTTTTCTTGTAGCGGGCACCACATATTGTAGCATGTTTCTTTTGAAAAGAAAAGGCATTTCCTGTAAGTTTTTATTTTCAGAATATTGCATACTGCTCTTTCGTGCAGACAGAAATCTGCATTTTTCAAATTCGTTCTGCAAGCGTTCCTTCAAAAACGGTCTCGGCCGGGCCGGTCAGAAGGACCTTATTTTTCGTCCGGTCCCATGTAACGAAAAGCCTGCCGCCGCGCAGTTCTACGGCAGTTTCTCCCTCCGAAACACAGCCGGAAAGCATCGCCGCGACGGCTGCCGCACACGCTCCCGTTCCGCAGGACAGCGTTTCACCGCTCCCACGTTCCCAGACTCTCATTTTTATTGTGTGTTGATCTAAATCTGGATAAACTCTGTATTGATACGGTCCGGGAAGCAGGAAAGGTGTTCAAAAGCGGAACCGGTCTTTGCAATGGATATTTTTTCCACATCTTCCACCGGAATCACCGCATGCGGATTTCCCATCGAAAGGCAGGTCATCGTATAATTTTCCCCGCACACGGTAATTTTATGCTCCAGCACATATTCCCCCAGAGAAACAACGGGGATCTGTGCGGCGCGGAATTCCGGCGTTCCCATCTCCACTGTCACCTGACAGATCTTATTCGGATTCTCCCCCGTCTGCAGATGAATCACACGGTTTCCGCTGCCGGTTTCGATAGTCAGCGTCGTTTTTCTCGTCAGCCCATGCTCGTACACGTATTTTCCCACACAGCGGATGCCGTTGCCGCACATCGCGCCCTTCGAGCCGTCGGCGTTGTACATTTCCATCGCAAAAATCTGCTGTTTTGGATGCCCCGATCAGAATCAGCCCGTCCGCGCCGATGCCGAAATGGCGGTCACTTACCGCTTTTGCCAGCCGTCCCGGACTCTCCACCCGCTCCTCCATGGCATTTACATAGATATAATCATTTCCGCAGCCCTGCACTTTTTGTAAAACGCATACACAGCCTCCTCCCAGACTTCTGCCCTTTCCAGTTCCTTACTAAATATGTATTCCGTACCGCGCTTTTGAAAAACCATTTTTCTCAAATCCGCTTCAGACATTGGAAAACGAAGCGGAATGTGATAGAATAGGGGGAACTGATATCGTTACTTACATGAAGTAACTCTCAAATATTTTTAACCATTTATTATGAGGAGGTTTGATGAAAAATACCGTTGGGTTTTAACAGCAGTATTTGCCGCTTTCCTCGTGGGAACGAGCGGCTGCGGAAAGAAAACAGAAACGATTCCGATCACAACCATCAGTCAGAGTACCGACGATGACGACCCCAAAGACAATCTGGCGGCCTCCGGCGATTCCGATGAGATTCCGGAATACGATGTGGATCTCTCGAAGAACCTGAACAGTTTTCAGCTTGCCATCTGGGGCGATACATACGAAGTTCCGGAATCCTACGCGGATTTTACAGCGCTTGGCTGGGTCTACAGCGGCGACGACACAAAGGAAATCCAGCCGGAATCCTTCTCAGAGGGCGAAAGCTTTGAAAAGGACGGAAACCAGATTACCGTCGATATTGCCAATCCGGACACCACGGCAAAGCCAGTGGCGGAATGCCTGATCGGAGGCATTCACATCGATACCTCGACCGCTGAGGGTCAGAATATCTATGTCGGCCTGCCGAACGGCGTCACCCTGCAGCAGTCGCTGATGGAGGATGTGGAAAGCATCTACGGTGCGCCAAAGGACCGTTATGAGGCCGATACCTCTGTGCAGTTCACGTATGAATACGGGCTGTACCAGACGATCACGCTCGGCTTCGATAACGAAACGGGAATTCTGTATTCCCTCGATATGCAGAACTTTACGACCACGGCTGATGCAGAAGCGCTCGATGGTGTCAGCGATGCCACAACACCGGAAGTGGAGGCCTACCAGGCACCGGAAGCCGACAGCAGTAAAATCAACGACTGGACCGTCCGCTTTGACGATGTACTCTACCATCTTCCCGTTCCGGTCAGTGAACTTCTGGACCACGACTGGACCGTCAATACGAAAGAGTCCGATACGGCCGTTTTAAACGGAAAATACGGCTACGTCACGCTGGAAAAGGGCGGTCAGAAGCTTTACTGCACCGTACATAATTACGGCGCGGAGGCGACGACAGTACGCAACTGTTTTGTTACTTCGCTGTACGGCGATCTCGATACGACAAAGATTCCGATTTCAATCACAAACGGCATCACGCTCGGCACTTCCGAGAGCGATTTTCTGGCGAAGGCAGGGGATGCCAAATCAGAAAAAACGGAAAAAGAGGATAGTAACCTGACACTCTACACATTCTATAGTGATGACGAAAAGCTGGACTACACTGAAATCGGCATCGACAACGATCTGAAGCTGGTACGCAGCATCAAGGTGGTTCACAACCAGCCGGAAGCGCCGGAAGAAGAAGCCAAAAAAACTTCCGCGGAAGATTCATCTTCCGTTTCCGACAGTCAGGAACCGTCCGAAACACCGGCTCCGTAACGATACTTTCAGAAAAATGGCTGCATGGCAGCTTACTACAGACGAAAACGAGGATTTTTATGGAAAACTTATACGACGTTATCATCATCGGCTCCGGCCCGGCGGGTCTTTCTGCCGCGATTTATGCGAAACGCGCAAAGCTCTCCTCTCTTACGATTGAGGCAAACTTTGCAAGCGGCGGCCAGGTGCTGAATACCTATGAAGTAGACAACTATCCCGGCCTTCCGGGCATCAGCGGCATGGATCTCGGAAGCACGCTGCGCGCACACGCTGAAAAAATGGGCGCGGAATTTTCCCGTGAGCGTGTGAAGGAGCTTGTTCTTGACGAAGAGATCAAGATTGTCCGCACGAGAAAAAATTGAGTATCATGCCAAAACGGTCATTCTTGCAACCGGTGCGGAGCACCGCGCGTTAAATGTACCTGGTGAAAAGGAGCTCTCCGGCATGGGCGTCTCTTACTGTGCAACGTGTGACGGCGCATTTTTCAAAGACAAAACCGTTGCCGTTATCGGCGGCGGCGATGTCGCCGTGGAGGATGCGATTTTCCTTGCCAGAACGTGCAAAAAGGTTTACGTGATCCACCGCCGCGATGAACTGCGGGCAGCCGGTGTTCTCCAGGATGCACTGCTGGCACTGCCGAATGTGGAAATGGTGTGGGATACGGTTGTGGATTCCATCGAAGGAAACGAGATGGTGTCCGGCGTGAAGGTAACGAACAAAAAGGCAGGGGAAGCCGGTGTGATCACGGTAGACGGCGTGTTTATTGCCGTCGGCATCGTTCCGGTCTCCGCACTGATCGCAGGCATCGTAGAAACCGATGAGGCTGGCTACATCAAAGCCGGCGAAGACGGTGTGACGAGCGTGCCGGGCGTGTTCGCCGCAGGCGATGTCCGCACGAAGCAGCTCCGTCAGATCATCACTGCAGCCGCCGACGGCGCGAACTGTGTGACTTCGGTAGAGAAATATCTGATCAGCCACTGATGGCTTCTTTCGAATAGAATACGGCAAAAGCAGGCATTCTTCGTATTGTACGGAGAACTGCCTGCTTTTTTCTGTTTTTCCGTAGTTTCTGAAATCTGAAAAACCTTTCATGTCAGTCGTGTAAAACTTTAAAACCTCTTTTTGTCGAAATTGCACAAAGAAACCGGTTTTTTCCCACACGGGCCAATTTTATAAACATCCCGTCCACAAGTTATCCACATAGTTAACCACCGAAAACATGCCTAAAAACAAGTTATACACCGAGTTATCCACATTATCCACGAAAAACGGTGTGGAAAGCATGTGTTTAAATCTTGCGAAATCAGAACGCGTGTTTTGGTCATAACAGAGAAAACCGTTATTTCGCCAAAAGATTTTATAAAGCACTTGACTTTTTAAGTGTCAATCTCTGTTGGTTTTTGACTTGAATTGTGTGAATTTTTCGTACAATTTAATATTACATTTTTCGTGTTCTTTTGCTGTTTTTACAATGGCTGCAAAAAGAAAATCTCCTGTTCGGAAAACGATTGTTTCGTTCCCAGACAGGAGATTTTGATTGGATTTTTCTTTGTTTTACTCTGCCAGCTTTCCAAGCCGCTTTGCTTCTGCCCTCAGCTCTTCGATCCGGCGGTTGCACATGCCCACCGGGACGCCGGTGTCGATGACACGTTCACAGCTCTTCATCAGCTCGCAGGCGCGGGCAAATGCCTCGTCGCTGATCTCCTGGAACGGTGCTTCGGTTACCGTCTCCATCGCCAGAATGCGGGCGAGCTGGTAATCGATATCGTTCGTATACAGGACGCCTGCCGCAAACGGGACATTTTCCTTCTGCAGTTTCCGGAACACCGGGATTCCCGTTCCGCCGCCTGCGAGGACAAAGACGCGCGGTGTTCCCTCCGGCCGCGGCAGCTCGATGCTTCCGAAGCACGGGTCAAACGAACCATTGTCAATCTCGTATAGTTCGCGGATGATATCCTCGCGGAAAATTGTCTCCGGTGCGCCGAAATGGGAAATAGCATCGCCCTTGACGCAGATGATCTTATCTGAAATTTTCTGTGCCAGATCGATCTCATGCAGCGACATGATGACGGTGATGCCCTTCTCCTTTGCCATGCGGCGCAGAATCGCGAGCAGTTCCAGCTTGTGGCGGATATCGAGGAAAGAAGTTGGCTCGTCGAGGATGATGACCTCCGGCTCCTGACAGATCGCACGCGCAAGAAGCACTCTCTGGCGCTGGCCGTCGCTGATGGCGTTGAAATCGCGGCCGCCGAGCTCTTCGGCATGAACGGCGCGCATCGCCTTCTCGACCTTCTCCTCATCCTCGCGGGTCAGCATGCCGAGCCGTCCGGTGTACGGATAGCGGCCCGTTGCCACAATATCGTGGCAGGTCATCAGCTCCGGCTTCATGCGCTCCGTCAGCACAACGGCCATCTTCGTGGACAACTCGCGGAACGAAAGCTCATGCAGGTTTTTCCCGTCAAACTCCACATTTCCGCGACCAGCTTTAACTGGCGGGTGATGCTTTTCAGAATCGTTGATTTACCGGAACCGTTCGGTCCGATCAGCGTAACGATCTCGCCTTTTTCGATGCTGATGCAGATATCTTTGATCAGCGGCTTCTTATCATAGCCGACCGTCAGGTGGTCCAGATGAAAATAATATTCATTCATATTCTCTTACCCCCTTTTCCGGCGCAGCATCATGAAAATGACGACCGGCGCACCAAAGATCGATGTGACCGTACTGATGGACAGCTCCAGCGGTGCAAACGCCATACGCGCGATCAGGTCGCACATCATACAGAAGACGGCTCCGCCGAGGAACGTTCCCGGGATTACGACGAGCGGACGCGATGTGCCGAGGCTCTGTTTAACGAGGAACGGGACGGCAATGCCGACAAACGAAATCGGACCGGCAAATGCGGTGACGCATGCGGAGAGAATACTCGAAAGCAGAATCAGCGCGATGCGGAATACTTTGATGTTGACACCCATGCTCTGCGCATACGCCTCACCGAGCTGGTATGCACCGATCGGTTTTGCCATCAGGAACGTGATGACAAAGGTGATGCCGATCACAGCCGCAGAGATCGCTACGTTGCTCCAGCTCATGCCGGAGAAGCTTCCCTGTGACCAGCCGTGGAGGTTGACGATATCGGAATCCTCCGCGAAGGTGACAACAAAATCCGTGACCGCCGAGCAGATGTAACCGATCATAATACCGCCGACGAGAAGTCCTGCCATATTTTTGATCCGTCGGGACATCAGCAGAATGAAGCCGACGGAGAGAAGGGATCCTAAGAATGCTGCAACAATCATCGTGTAAGATGTGATATTGCGCGCCCACTCCAGATAAAAGATCATGGTCAGCGCCACGACCATTTTGGCTCCCGAGGAAATTCCAAGAACAAACGGACCGGCAATCGGGTTTTCAAAGAAAGTCTGTAAAAGGAAGCCCGACAGGGACAGAGCACCGCCCAGGATTGCCGCCATCAGAATACGCGGAAGGCGGATTTTCCAGATAATATTGTACGCTTTCCCCTCTCCGGTCCGCCGCAGCAGAATCCGGAAAATTTCCGGAATCGAAATATTTACGTTTCCGGAATTGATATTCAGCACGGTGATGGCGGCGAACGCCAGAATCAGCACCAGGAACACAGCGGCATACCGCGAACGGCGCCGGAAGTTTTCCATATGGAAACTGTTCTCTTTTCCTGTCATATTTTTTTTCTCTGACATACGTTCCTCCATCAGGATAATTTTCTTAAGAATACCATCTGATCCGGATCGCCGCCCGTTACCAGAAGGTTAATGTCGTTGGTAAACTGTGCAATTTTATCGGTTGCCTGATACATGGATTTCTCGGTTGTCCAGACGTTGCCCTCTTTGACTGCTTTGTAATCGGCAAACATGGAATCCTTTGCCAGCAGGTCGTCCAGGGTTTTGACGGTGGAATCGATGCTTGCGTTGTAGATCAGGTAGTCCGCATCTTCGGCCGTATCGTAGAACTGCTCCATCGTGATCGGCACGGATGTTTTTCCGCTGTCGTCCTGGAGATCACGGAAGGCGTTGCGCGCACCGCCAAGCTCGATCATGTTGGAAATATAGTCCTCCGGGTTCCGCACAACGGCAGCTCCGCTCGTATTAATATAGAAGAAAGCGACCGTTTTTTCGGTATTCTGGAAATCCTTCAGATTTTCCACAACACTTGCCTGATTTGCAAAGAAGTCGGCTGCCTCCTCCTCTTTGTCCAGCATGGCACCGTAGAGTTTGATCCATTCGGTTCTGCCAAGAGGCTGGGATTCGTAGCTGGAACGGTCGATGAAGACCGGAATATCGAGCATCTCGATCATCTCCTGTACCTTCGGGGAATGGAGGATCATCGTGGATTCAATGGCCAGATCACAGTTCTCACTGACCAGAAGTTCGTAATCCGGCTCACTGTATTTTCCGGCGAAGATCATCGTTCCGGCATTCATCGCGTCAACGGCATCCTGTACGTACCAGTTGTCTGCGGTTTCACCGGAGAGACGAATCGTATCGAGGGAGTCGATGGCATCGAACAGCGCCATCGGAGAGGTTGCTGCCATGTAGATGCGTTCCAGCGGCTGATGGATTACAATTACGTCGGAATCGAGGTCATCCGGCGCCTCTTTTCCGTCCGGGACGAGCAGATACTGCGCGCCGTCTTTGACATCGATCAGTTTATAGCCGTCTGTGCAGTAGTATACGTTAAAGCACTCGGCGTAATTCAGGACCATCTGGCTCTCTATGGTGATTCCGGTGATGTCCGGTGCGTCGCTGACATCGTCTGTCGTTGCGAAACCATCCACGGATGCGGTATCACTCCCGGAGGTGCTGCTCGCAGCAGTGGCTTCGGAGGTGCTTTCACTTTCAGCCGTACTTTCCGAGACGGATGTGCTCTCCGTCTGGCTTTCGGAAACGTCTGCTGCGGATGCTGTGGATGTGCTGCTCTCAGAAACTGCCGAAGTGCCCGACGCGGACGATGTGCTGCTTCCCGTTGATGCGGTGCTGCCGCAGGCCGTCAGTGACATCGCTGCTGCAAGAAAAAGTGCGGCCCATTTTTTCAGCTTTCTTTCGTTTTTTCCTGTCATTTGATATTCCTTTCTTAAAGAAAAAGCCGCTGCCATACGGCAGCAGCCCTTTCTCATTTTTTGCTGCAAATTATTGTACTTATTTATTCTCTTCTGCCTTTACCATCTGCTGGAACAGCTCGTTTGCCTGATCCTCGCATCCGAAGATCACGCCGTAGACTTTCAGCCACTCTGCTTTCGCAAGATCGGTCTTCTCGTCTGCGGAACGGTCAACCAGCATCGGAATGGTCAGGGTTGCCAGACGCTCTGCGGTGTCGGACAGACGCTCATTTTCCTCTTTCAGAAGTTCTTCCTGAGTCTTGTCTTCGTCTGCTTTCTCATCCGTTGTCTTATCGTCTTTATCGTCCTTCTGATCCTCAGCTTTGGTATCTGCGGTCTCGTCGGCTGCGTCAGTATCTTCCTCATCTTTTGCATTTCCCGGAAGGAACTCAGACGGAAGAATTGCAAAGTCGATTTCGTCTTTTACCAGAGCTTTGTAGTCCAGATCATCGAATGCTCCGTCGAAGGAGATTTTTTTGTCTTCCATTGCTTTTGCAATGTTTTCGATCTGGCAGTCTTTCTGCTCCATGCCGACTGCTTTGATGCTCTCTGCTGCGTCTAACTGCTCGTCGAGAAGTTTCAGGGCATCCTCAGATGCTACGTATGTTTTCTCAACCGGAAGCTGGATCACAATCATATCTTTGTCCAGTCCTGCCGGAATCTCAACATCTTTCGGAACAATCAGATATTTGACAACATTGCCTTCGTACAGCTCTTTTGTCTTTTCGGTCAGATCTTTCGCTTTCTCAGTGCTGGTCTTTTTGGAATCGGATGCTGCTGCCGCTTCTTCCTCGTCGGTTGCTGCTGCGGTATCCTCTGCTGCTGCGGTATCGGTATCTTCTGCTTTCTTGTCGTCCTCGGTCTGTTTCTCCGGATCACGCTCGGTATCTTTTGTCATATCGATCTCCAGCAGGGTGATGCCTTCGTCGTAATGATACATCTTGAAGTACTCTGCGTAAGCAAGTTTTGTCTCTGCTTTGTATTCCAGTCCCATAATCTCTGGAGCGGTGGTATCCAGCTTGGAGTTATCGGTGCTGATCGTGGAGGTTGTTCCGTCTGCTTTTACAAATCCTGTGCTGAAAGAAGTGCTGCCGCCCTTCTTTGCTGCTGCCAGGGAGATGAAGATGTTGTAGGAAATCTCATGGGCAACGGACATTCTGGTGGTCATACCGATGATGGTATTGTTCTTGTTCAGCTCAACCGGAATGGTGAAGATGCTGCTTCCGCCGCTGACATTTGCCATGTATTTATTTCCGTTTGCTTTTACATATCCGTAGTACGGACTGCTGAATGCGATCGTTGCATAAGCCTGTCCGTTCGTTACAGTAATCTTGCTGCAGGAGATGGTTACCTTTCCGGATCCGCCGGAGAAGGAGAATCCGTCTGGTGTGTAAACGCCGTCTGCCAGTGTGGTTGCACTGTCTACTTTGGATGTGCCGCCGCTTAAGTCAGACTCATATTTGGATTCCTGCTCCGGTTTGGTATCGGCCGGTTTCTGGGTCGGTGCCGGAGCCGGGGTGCTGGTCGGTTTTTACAAACCGGTGTCTCAGATGGAGATACGGTTGGGTCTTGGTCGGAACGATGGTTGGTTTCGGATCGTTGGAATCATCCGACGGCAGATCTCCGGTCTTTTTCAGGCTGGAGGATGCGATCGTGATGGTTCTGTCAAACCATTTGCCGCTCTTTACTGCGTGAGCTGCCACTGCCAGGCCCTGATCCAGTGCTTCTACCGGAATTTCAAACTGCAGTCCTGTTTTGGTCTCGCCGTTTAAGGTGTACTCACCTTCTCCTTTGGATGCAATCCATGCACTCTTATCTGCTGCTGCATCTGCTGCTGTTCCCAGATACAGGTAATTGTAACCTACTCCGCTTAAGGTGATAAGTGCTGTCATTTTTCCATCTTTTGCAGTCAGTTTTACTTTGACTACTTTAAACATTGCTGCACCAGTCTCAGCAGTTGCTTCGTAGATACCGTCTGCAATTTTGTTTGTCTCATCTGCCGGAAGATCTGAGGTCTTTTTCAGACTTGCTGATGCGATGGTGATGGTTCTTGCATACCATTTGTCCCGTTTTTCAGAATGGGATGCAACGGTAAGCGGCTGATCAAGTGCTGCTACCGGGATTTCATACTGCATTCCGGTTTTGGTCTGTCCGTCATCGGTCGTATAATCCGCTGTTCCGATGCCCGCGATCCATGCGCTCTTATCTGCAGCAGCTGCCTCTTCCGGAGTTCCCATATACAGGTAGTCATAAGCAACACCGCTTAAGGTGATCTTAGCTTTCATATCACCATCTTTTACGGTCAGCTCCACAGCCACTACTTTGAACATCTGAGCACCCGTCTCGGCGGTTCCGCTGTAAATGCCATTTGGAACTTTAGATGGCTCCGGGGTCGGCGTTGCGGTTGGTGCCGGGATCTCAGTCGGTTCCGGGGTTACGGTCGGTTCCGGGGTTGGTGTAACATCTGGTGTTTTCGTTCCCGGAATCACAAAGTAAAGCTGCTGTTTCGTATACCAGGTTCCGTCTTTCTTTCCAAGAACAATCGGAACGGTTGTGCCGGCTTTGTCAGCATCTACTTCAAACGCAAAGGAAAAACCGTCGTTTGCTTCCTGCATTCCCTGAATAACCGGTGCTTTTGCAAGGTCATCATTATTTCCAAAATACAGTTTATCAAACGATGTGTTGTTTGTTTTCAGGGTAAGAACAAGTTTGTCGCCCTTGTTGATCATGGTTGCCTCAGAGATGAGGAACATTTTGAATGCTTGACCGTTGTCCTTTACAACAGGTGCTTCTACGCTGACTGGTGTCTCGGAAGAATCATCGCCTGGTGTTTCACTCGGGGCCGGGGGCTCGGTCGGTTCCGGTGTTACCGTCGGGATTGCATCAGTGCTGTGGATCGTAACAGTTTTATCAGCCCATGTTTTTTCTTGGCTGAGCGAACGGCAACATCCATCTGTTTGTCAAGCTCTTCCACCGGAATTTCAAAACGATATCCGGTCTTTTCTGCACCGGTCTTCGTATCCGTATAGGTTTCGCTTCCTGTCGGAGCAATCCAGCTCTTTTCATCTGCTGCGGCAGCTTCTGCTGCTGTTCCCGTATACAGGTAATCATAGCCGGTTCCACTCAGCAGAATGGATGCTTTCAGTTTTCCATCTTTTACGATGAGTCTGGAAGAAATCACACGGAACATGCTTCCGGTTGCTTCTGCAGAAGTCTCATACTCACCATCTGCCGGTTTTGCTGCTTCCGCTGCTTTTGTTTCTTTCTTCTCGGCTGTATTGGATGCCTCATTTTTGGTCGTTTCTTTTACTTCCGTTTTCGGCTGTTCTGCCGCCGGACTGGTATTCTCTTTTACAGCATCTTTGGTTTCTTCTTTTGCCGGTGTTTCTTTTTCAGCATCCTGGGAAGTCTCATCTGCTGCTTCCGGCTCTTTTTCTGTGGTATCGGCAGTCTCTTCACCGTCTTTTGCAGTGTCCTCTGCAGTATCTTCCGAAGCATCCTCATCTGCGGATGGTGTCTCGGTCTCGTCAGATCCTGCCGGTGTCTGATCCTCTGCAGGCGCGGCCGGTGTTTCCGTCGGCTCTTCTGCCGGAGTCTCTGCAGTGCTTTCACTGCTCTCGGTTTCTGCCGGTGTTGTTTCCGGTTCTGCCGTCTCTGCTGTTTCTTCGCTCTGCGGCGCTTCCTCTGCGGCTGCGCTGCTTTCTGTCTGTGCTGCTTTTTCCTGCGTATCTGCTAATACGCTGGCAGTCGGGCTCATGATCATGGACGCCGACAGCAGCAGTGCCAGAAATTTGCTTGAATTTCCTTTCATAACTTCTCCTTTTCTTCGGATATCCTTCGCGCATCTGCTCCGGATTCCGTCTGACTTTTTCAGGCAGCTGGGCGGTGCCTGTCCCCGTCAATGATGTCTCCCTGCAAGTAATCTTGTTTTTGAGGACACATTTTTTCTGCGAAAAGACAAACAGACATCTGCTTTTTCTGCAAAAGAGTTTCTCCACCGAAGCTCTTTTTCGGACGCATGGCGACAAAAAAGCAGATGTCCGATTTTGCTTCGTACATCTTTCCATGAATATATGCTTTCATCGGAAGCGATTCACTAACCTTTCCAGCAGGTTTCCTGACTCGCAGATCTTCACGGCAGCCGCGCCTTCTCATGCGTTTCGCACAATGGCATTTCTGCAGCTAACACTCCCTGCTTACAGTGACCGGATCGCTCAGGATTTCCACCTGATTCCCTTTTATCTTCGCGGATTCTTTTTCAAATCCGTTCCGCACTGAAAAGTCCCTTATTTCATTCGTTACTGATTATAGCAAAGCCGTTTTGGAAAGTCAAATGAAAGGCCACGGAAAAAGCGCATAAAATCAGCATTTTTTACATACTTTATGATAACTGTCCGCACCGGAGCCTATTCTATGAAACCAGCTTCTCTGCACCGCCGCATCCTGTTCCCTCTGCTTCTGTGCGGCGGACTTCTTTTCGCCCTGCTGTTCTGGTATTTTTCCCCGTTCTTTTCCCCTGGTGAGAACCGCCGGTTTTCCGCGTATGTGGAGGAACGGTTCCACTCCGAGGTAACCTCTTCTGCCATCACGCTCCACTATACCCTCGCCGATCCGGCTTCCCGCGGAATTGCCCCCGGCACCGCCTCGTTCGGCACGGTTTCCATCCCTTACCGCACCTCGTATGATGCCCTGCTGCAGAGTGCGGAAACAACGCTCACATCCTTTCATCGCAACCGCCTCTCCGCGGAAAATCAGATCACGCTCGATCTTCTGCTCTACGAGCTGGACTGCGAGAAAATGCCGGGCAGCACCAGCCTTCTTGCGGAACCGCTCGGTCCGTCGCTCGGGATTCAGGCACAGCTTCCCATTCTGCTCGCGGAGTACCCGTTCCGCACACAGCAGGATATCGCCGACTACCTCCATCTCCTGCAGGATCTACCGCGCTATTTCTCCGACCTCATCGCACTCGAGCAGGAAAAATCCCGGCAGGGCGTGTTTCAGAATGACCTTGCGGTCGATGGCATTATCCGCCAGTGCAGTGCTTTTCTCGCCGACGCGGATACACCGGAAAGCCATCTGCTCCACACCGTTTTTCAGAATAAACTGCAGGCGTCTTCACTGTTTTCTGAGGCGGAAAGGAATTTCTGTCTGCAGACGCATAAAAAACTCCTTACCTCCTGTGTTTTTCCCGCCTACCGCTCTCTTTCCGATGCGCTTTCTTCACTCCGCGGCAAAGGAACACAGAACGCCGGCGGTCTTTCCCGGCAGGAAGACGGACTTTCCTACTATGCGTATCTTCTCCGCAGCCGCGTCGGTGTTAACGCTTCACCGGAGGAGCTGACCCGCCTTTTAACACAGCAGCTTGCGGACCAGTGTGCCGAAATGCAGATCATTCTCGATCAGAATCCGTCGCTCTCCCTCTCCGAGCAGGCGCTCGTGCTGCCGTTCTCCACGCCGGAGGAAATGCTTGCCGATCTGCAGAATGCCGTTTCTGAAGATTTTCCCGTTCTTTCGGGTATCGCATACGAAGTAAAGACCGTGGATGACTCTCTCAAGGATTTTTTAAGCCCCGCCTTTTATCTCACACCGCCCGCCGATGTCAATTCACCCAACTCCATTTACCTGAATCCCGCGGATGAAATGACCGGCATCGAGCTGTATTCCACACTTGCCCACGAGGGCTTTCCCGGCCATCTGTACCAGACCGTCTCGTTCTCGCGCTCCGACCCGCTTCTGATCCGCCATCTCTACGCGCCGTCGGGTTATGTGGAAGGATGGGCAACCTACGTTGAATCATATGCCTGCCGCTACGCCGCACGTAATCTCGATGCAAACACGCAGGCGCTCTGCCGTCTCTGGTATCTGAACCGCTCAGTGCATCTTATCCTCTGCTCGCTGCTGGATCTCGGAATCCACAGCCAGGGATGGCTCCTCTCGGATGCGTCAGCCTTTCTGGCGCAGTTCGGCATCACGGATGCGTCGGCCGCTGCCTCTTTATATCAGTATATTCTCGAGACACCGGCGAACTATCTGAAATACTGTGTCGGATCGCTCTCGTTTTCGCAGCTCCTCTCGGAAGTGCGGGAACAGGAAGGTGACTCATTCTCATTGATCGGTTTCCATGAAAAACTGCTCCGTCTCGGGCCTCTGCCGTTTCCGCTCGTAGAAAAATATCTGTAAACGGTTCGCCCTGCTGAAAAAAAGATCCCACAGACTTTCTTCTATAAATAATAGAAAGTTCTGTGAGATCTTTTTCATTTTCAAAATTCTTTAACCTAAATTGTAAAGAGATGGATCTGTCGGCCGCTGCGGATCAATAACAGAGGCAGAATCAAACAGATCGCTTGTTCTGTCCTCGCCGCCTCCGTAGAGGTTCTGGTACAGACGGTATCCATCCAGGTTTCTTCGTCCCATACGCAGGTAATTGTCTCTTACCTGAACGAAATACTGGGAGGAATCTACGTTGCAGTAAATGTTGAAGCCCTGACTCTTTAAGTAAGCAAACTTCTCATTGTCCATCGTGTAATCGTGCCAGTCGGAAAGATCCTGTCCATGTGCAAAGATGATGATATCGCTTCCGCCGATGAGCGGTGCAACATACGTCAGCCATTTCTCGGTATCCGCCTGGATCGTCTCGATCGGTTTGTCGCCGACACGGATATGGCCCCAGGTATGGCTTGCGAATGTCCAGCCGTCTGCTTTGATCGCATCGGCTACTTTTTTCGCCTCCTCGCACTCTTTATCCCAGTCGAAATCCGGGTGTGCATCAAGCCATGCTACCTGATCATCCGTCAGATCTTCTCTCGTCTTGTAATCACCGTCGGTGCGGTATCCGAGGATTCCATCGTAGCCGGTCAGTGCTACGGTTCCGCGCGCATTGTGGTATACGGCATCCGGATGCGCTTCGATAAACTGATCCATCAGCGGGATGCAGTCGTAAGCACCGGTCACAACAGTTCCGTCATCCTGAATGTATTCGCAGGTCGGTTTTCCGTCGTCGCCGACTACCATCTTGCTGGCAATGCCGCGTCCGTCGTAAGAGTGGTAATAGGAAAGGTCATCCAGAGAAAGAACGAATGCTTTCTTGCCCTCCGGCAGGTAAATGTCCCCTTCCTCGTAATGAACGGTTCCGTCATCATCTACGGTCTTTTTCACAAGATCGTTGATCGAAACCATGACATATCCTCTGTCGTACATCTGCTGGGTGATCGCGTTGAACTCATCCACGGTGGTCATCCACTGGCAGAAGCCTGCGGTCTGTGCGTTGTCCTGATAGAACGCTTTCTGCGGATCGACTACAAGAGAATGATAGAAAATGTGGGTTACTTCGTTGACGTTGACGCGCACACAGGCATCTCTCGTGCTGGTGTACTCTGCTACTTTTGTGATGATATCCGCGTCGGTTGCTGCGCCCTCTACGCTCTGGAGCTTTTCAATGGCTCCATCGTAATCGTATGTCTGCGCAAGTGCATCGGCTTCCGCCATAATCTGTGCTTTCGTTGTCGGCGCTTCAGCACTTCCCGTGCTGTCCGACGATACGGAACCGTCCACCTCTGCTGTTTTCTGATCCTCTTTTTCCTGTGCTTTCTGCTGGATTTTTTCTGTTCCTCCGGCCAAAGCCCAGATTCCAATGCCGAAGATGACAAGCAGAACACATAGAATTCCTGTTTTGATCATCAGCGCACGCTTCCGCTTTCTTCTTCGGAGCTCTTTTTTACTGATGTTTTTTTTCTCACTCATTTTTCCTTCCTCCCAAAACAGCTTTTGCTTTTCTGGCAAATATTACAGTTTTACCGGACTGACAGAAATTCAGCCCGGACTCTGCTCTTTCTATTTTAGCTCAAAATACCGGTTCTGTCGAGTAGGTTTCCGGCAGGTTAAGAGAAATGTAAGAAAACCGGTAACGCTCTTTCTTTTATGCGCGCTGGCCGTGTGCCTCATACATGAGAACGGCGGATGCAATCGCTGCGTTTAACGACTCCACTTTTCCTTCCATCGGAATACGGATCAGGCACTCGGCGGCCTCTGCCATTGCATCGGTCAGGCCGTTTCCCTCATTTCCGATCAGGAATGCCGTTCCTTTTGTGTAATCCTCCTCGCGGTAGGAATGCACGCCGTGCAGATGTGCCGCGTACGTACAGATCTTCCGCGCTTTTAAGCCTTTTACAAATCCGACCGCATCGTCGACGATCAGAAACGGCATACGGTAAATCGAGCCCATCGTCGAGCGAATCGTTTTCGGATTGAAGATATCCGCGGTACCGCGGCTCATGATGATGCCGGTGACTCCTGCGCCCTCTGCGGTGCGGATGATTGTTCCGACATTTCCAGGGTCCTGCAGATCCTCAAGTACCATCAGAAGCGGTGTCTTTCCGTTGTCCATCACCTCCTCTTCGGTGTAATGCGGCATGCGGATCACACTTAAAACACCCTGCGGCGTCTTCGTGTCGCACATGGACTGGAACACGCGGTCGTCCACTACTTCGTATTCTGTCCCGTCGGACGGCATTTCATGCATTTTGCTGCCGCTCTCAGACACATATACTTTTTTCAGCCATTCCCGCGGCGCTTCCTGGAACATTTTCCAGCCCTCCGCCACGAAAACGTCCTGCTCCCGGCGTTCTTTTGCTTTTTTGTTCAGCGCAATAATGTTTTTTACCTGTGCATTGCTGCTGCTTGTAATCATGAATGGTCCCCTCATTTCCTGTTTTTCATCAATTTGGCAAGTTCTTTGTTTTCGCCGATCAGAATCAGCACTTCCTCTGCGCGGAGCAGCGTCTTCGGATTGACCGTGACACGGATGTCTTCCCCGTCCTTGACGGCGATTACGTTGATACTGTATTTCTTCCGCAGATCCAGCTCCTCGAGGTTATGCCCCGTCCACGCTTCCGGCACGGGAAGCTCTACCATGGAGAACGAATCCGACAGCATGAAGAAGTCCTGGAAGCCGCCGGAAATCAGGCTTTTTCCGAGGCGGATGCCCGTCTCACTTTCCGCCATCACGACGCGGTCCGCGCCGACTTTTTTCAAAATATTGGCATGCATCTGGCTCATGCCCTTTGCGATGACGAGCGGCACGCCCGCCTCTTTTGCCTGCAGGGTGGCGAGGATGCTCGACTCCATATTTTCAGAGATGCCGACGATCACGACATCCATGTTGCTGATGCCAAGCGATGCAAAAACACGGCTGTCGGTGATGTCCGCGCGCGCCGCATAGGTAACAAGATCGGCAATTTCCTGTACCGGCTCAGCGTCTTTATCAACGGCAAGCACTTCTTTTCCTGCCTGCGCAAGTGTCGTTGCTACAGAAAAACCAAACTTTCCAAGTCCAATGACTGCATACTGTTTACTCATTTCTTTTCCTCGTTTTCTGAAATCTATCCTGTTTTTTATTTTCCCAACTATCCAATCAGAATCCGCTGCTCCGGTCTCTGAATATCGACATCTTTTCTTCCTGTTCTGCGGCGCAGTGCGACAGCCAGCGTCACCGGCCCGATTCTTCCCATAAACATAACCAGAATAACAATCACCTTTCCCATAAAAGGAAGCGTCGGCGTCAGGGAACGGGTGAGGCCCACCGTTGCAACCGCAGAAATAATTTCATACGTACAATCCAGCAGCGGGCTTCCGGTTACGGAAATCAGCAGCACGGTGGCAGTAAAGACTGTCGTCAGTACAAAAAAGAAAATGACGACAGCGGTACGGATATTTTCTTCCATCACTTTCCGCCCCCAGGCCACCGTATCTGAGTCTCCGCGAATATAGGAGGCAACCAGCACAACCAGAATGGCAACCGTTGTCGTCTTAACACCACCTGCCGTTCCCATCGGGGAGCCACCGATGAACATGAGAACCATACTTACCATTGCAGAGCTGTCCGAGAAATCAGCCTGCGGGATCGTCTCAAAACCTGCCGTTCTTGTCGTCACGGACTGAAAAAAAGCCGCCATGACCTTCTGCGCCGGTTTCAGGCTGCCAAGTGATGGCGCGTGATTCCAGTCCAGTGCAAGAATCAGCAGTGCTCCACCGAACACCAGAATCATGGTTGTCGTTAAAACCAGTTTCGTATGAAGCGTGAATCCTCGCACAAAATTTTTACGGGGCCGTTTTCCCTTCACAAGCTCCTGCACCCGCTCCATAACTTCCCACCAGACGGGAAAACCAAGACCGCTCAAAAGAATCAGTCCCATCGTCGTAAAGTTTATCAGCGGGTTCGTTACAAACGGAGCAAAAGAGGCTTCGCCAACGAGATCGATTCCCGCATTACAGAAAGCGGAAACGGCGTGAAAAATACTGTAGCCGATTCCCTTCCAGAAGCCATACTCCGGCACAAACCAGAAGCTATACAGAACCGCCCCCGCAATCTCTACGGTTGCTGTTCCAATCAGAAGCCGGCGCACGATGCCCACACTGCCCTTTAAAACCGGCAGATTATAGGTATCCTGAATTAATTTCCGGCTCTGCAGACTGATTTTCCGGCGCAGGATCAGAAACACCATCGTCAGGCACGCCATGATGCCAAGACCTCCGAACTGAATCAACCCGAGGATCACAATTTTTCCAAAGGTACTCCATGTCGTCGCCGTCGGAACGGTGACAAGGCCCGTCACGCAGACAGATGTCGTTGCGGTAAACAGGGCGTCGAGCCAGTAAACGCTTTTTCCGTCCGCCGCAGAAACCGGCAGGCAAAGAAGAATCGTTCCCAGCAGGATTACCGCCGCAAATCCCAGCATCATAATCCGCTCCGCCGGTGTGTGCCATTTATTTTTGCTTTGTTTTTCGGCCATCGCTCCTCCTATTCTGCCGCTTCATTTTCTGCTTCACTGCTGTAGTAGAGCTTTCCGGTCTCACTATCCGTCACGGTAATATCCGCAAAATATTCCCCGCAGGAACCCTCACACTGGTAATAGACGTCAAACGAAACCGTCATGTCATCTTCTCCTTCCAGGTATTCCGCGTGAACCTGATTTTTCGCGGTCCCCGTCGTTCTGCTCCACACTTTATCATCCGCAAGAAGCTCCTTTTTGATCTTCACAGGAAATTCACTGGATGCAATTTCGTGCTGATTGGACTCGTTTTTGATCCGGTAATAGAGATTCATGTACAGCCCGTCATCTTCCTCATGGAAAAACCAGCCGTAGATATCATCCTCCGCAACAATCGTCGGCTGGATCAGCTCAGCGTTTGTTTTGGTCGTGAATGCATTCATCTCATGCGTAAACTCATTCTGCATCCGGCGATGCTTCATCAGCCAGCTGCCTTCCTTCACACCGGCCGCAGCCACGGCAAGAACGACAGCGCCGATGCAAAGGCCAATGATTTTCTTTTTTGTCATATTAATTTCCCTTTTCTTTTGAAATACAAAATAAGATACCCCTAAGAACATACTTATGAGTATCTTATCAGTTTGCACATATAAAGTCAACGGAGCCAACCCGATCCAGCCTGCTGTTTCTGCCTCACCGAGTGCTTCTGCTACCATAAGCCGGCTGCTGCGGCTTGTAGAAAAGCTACGGAATCTGTGCTTTTTATTCTACATGAAATTGAGGGAAGATTGTGTTAAAGTTGCGTAAAATACGTTCTCAGGTTTATGCACTCGCAAGCACAAGCTCTCTTGTCTCCACAATCACGATCTCATCGATCGACACATTCAGTACCGCTGCCAGCACGACCAGGTTGTCGATTGCCGGCATGGCGGTGCCGTGCTGCCACTTGTAGATTGCCTGCGGGGGTGGTGAAACCGAAAATTTCCTGCAGGTCGCGGACGGTAAGGCCTGCCTGCTGCCGCAGTCTTGTAATGTTTCTTCCTGTTGCTTCCATATCAATTGACGGAATTGCCATCATTTTTTCTTCCTCCTTCTTGCGGAGGAATTTTACTGGTTTCCTCCGCCTCTATTCTGATGCTTTGAAATTATAAACGGGACGCAGCACCTCCACGACATCGACCGATGCACGGACTATATCGAGAATGTCATCCAGCGATTTGTACGCCATCGGCGCCTCGTCCAGGGTATGTTCGTTGACGGAAGTCGTATAGATTCCCTCCATGCTCTTCTGGTATTCCTCCAGTGCCAGGGTTTCCTTCGCTTTTTTACGCGACATCAGCCGTCCGGCTCCGTGCGGGGCAGAATCGTTCCACTCCGGATTTCCTTTTCCGACGGCGAGAATACTGCCGTCACGCATATTGATCGGAATCAGCACTCGTTCTCCTTTGTGCGCTGCGATTGCGCCTTTTCGGAGTATCATCTCGTTTGTGTCGATATAGTTATGAATCGTGTGGAACGCATCGGTGCCGGTAAGGCCGGTTCGTTCCAGCAGGATTTCCGCCATTTTTTCCCGGTTCCGGCGTGCAAACTGCTGGCAGATCTCCACGTCGTGCAGATAGGCTTCCAGATATTTTCCGGTCAGATAGCAGAGATCCTCCGGCATCTGCGCTTCGTCCGGTTTCCACTGCAGCTGTTTTAACGCCTCCTGGATTTCCTTTCTGCGGCCCTGCTCTTTGTAGGTGCGTATGAGCTCCTCGCGTTTTTCCAGGTACTCGTCATAACCGCGGTCCAGCCGCACTGCCAGATTCTGGTAATACTCTGCCACCTGTTTTCCGAGATTCCGCGAGCCGGAATGGATGACGAGATATTTTGTGCCGTCGGCAGCTTCATCGATCTCGATAAAATGGTTGCCGCCGCCTAAGGTTCCAAGCGACCGCTCCAGGCGTTTTGTGTCTTTTAATTCCCGGCTGCAGGCAAGTGTCATCAGGTCAAAACGTTCCTGTCTCCCCTCCCAGACATTCATGCCGGACGGGATAACATGTGCCGCCTCGTCGATTTTTGCAAAATCAAGTTCGGCTCTTCCAAGATTTACGGTGTACATGCCGCACCCGATGTCCACACCGACGACGTTCGGCACTGCCTTGTCGCGGATGGTCATCTGTTGTTCCGATCGTACATCCTTTTCCCGCATGCACATCCGGCATGATGCGGATCCGCGAGCCTTCCGTCATCGGATAATCGCACATGCGGCGGATCTGCTCGATGGCTTCCTCCTCTACGACCCTGGCATAGCAGATGGCTGTATTTACTTTTCCTTTGATTTCGATCTGATCCATTCCGGGTTTCTCCCTTCTCAATTTGTTCTGATATAAAAAATTTAATAGAAAAAAGCCACCTATCCCATGTGTTCAACATAAGATAAGCGGCTCCTCTTCGTTCGTATCCAGTTGTCTGATGCGGTCGTCTAATTTGATCCTCCCGTATCATATTCCACAGAATCCGTTCTGTCGCTTTTCTCAATTGAACATATCAAAACAAAGCCACGCTGTTTGACGACAAACGTTGCTTCTGGGGTATGTTCTAAATTGCGGTAGCCAAAACGTATTCCTGCTGACATCTGTTTTTCCTTTCCAAAACCTTTTACCGGTTCTTTTTCTGCTTTTTCTTCACTGTATCACAAAATAACGATTTTGTCATTATACCAGCGGTTTAATCTTTCTCGGATTTCTCTGTATTTGCTTCGGAAACGAGGAATATCCCCGTCAATGACGAGGATATCTTCGATGCTTGTGTTTAATAATCTGCTTAAAATGAGAAAGTTGTCCAGACTTGGCAGGCACTTGCCGGAAATCCATTTATAGACCGCCTGTGGATTTTCAAAACCCATGGCATTCTGAATGTCTCTCACGGTGTATCCGCTTTCACGAAGAAGGGATTTGATGCGGCTGCCAGTTTCTTTCTGCTGGATTGACAAATAAATTGGTTCCATCCTGCACCTCCATATGTTTAAGCCATCCCGAAACACAGTTTTATCTTATCATCCGGTACTGGAAAAATTCCAGTTTTTTCTTCCTGTTTCTACACAACCCGAATGATCTGTTCATACAAAAGGATTTTCTTTTCATCTACATTCCGATTGTCGTGTGCTGCAAGATTGTTCCGTCCCTCTTCCATCTCTTCTTCGGATGCAAGCTCCTCTTTCCACCAGCTCAGGTGATTGATCCGGTACGGCTTCCAGCCGCGGTCAAAAATCTCATCTCAACGACTCTCTTGCATATACGCTTTCCTTTTTACCGGAAGAAGATGTTTAGCTCTCCTGTTTCTTTTCTTCTATCAAATGATGATTCAGCCATTTTCCTGATTTGAACCGGATGGTAAAGAGAATGGACCGCAGGCTCCAGTCTGCCGCCATGCCGATCCAGACGGCGATCGGGCCGAATCCCCATACGCGGCACAGATAAATGCAGAGACTCACACGGCACAGCCACATCGTACAGCAGGACGTGATCATGGAGAATTTTACATCCCCGGCAGCCCGCATGCCGTATCCCGGGACAAACGCCATGACCCAGCAGAGCGGCTTTACAATCGTGATAAAGATCATCATCTGCATGCAGAGCTTTGCACTCTCTGCCTCCATACCGCCGATCATCGTAATCGGTTTTGTCAGCACAAATACCAGCAGACAGCTTGCAACGATAACCACTTCTGACAGCCAGCACAGTTTTTTTAATATAGTAGATTGCTTCATCCTTCCGGCCCGCGCCGAGACACTGACCGACTACCGTCATCAGTCCGATGCCGACACCGATCGCAGCGACACCGTTCAGGTTCTCAAGGATGTTCGTCATCGCCTGCGCGGCAATGGCAACCGTGCCAAGTGTGGACACAGTGGACTGAATCGCCAGCTTTCCAAACTGGAACATACTGTTCTCGATTCCCGATGGAATACCGATGAACAGTATTTTTTTGATCAAACCAAAGTCCGGCCGAATGGAAAGATACTGCTTCACAAAAATCGGTTTGCTTTCATCCCGAAGCTTCCACAGTACGACAACCGCACAGAAAATACGCGAAATTAAAGTCGAAATCGCGGCTCCTTCGACACCCATGTGGAAGCCGAAAATAAGAATGGCATTTCCGCCGATGTTCATAAAGTTGGAAATCACCGAAATCACCATCGGACTGCGGCTGTTGTTCTGCGCCCGCAGAATCGATGCGCCCGCATCGTAAAGACCGATAAACGGGAATGACAGCAGCGTAAACAGGAAATACACCTGTGAATTTTTCATAACATCCGCTTCCACTGCCCCGAAAATCACGCGCAGTAGCGGAACACGGAAAATCAGACAGCCCGCGGATAATGCGACGGACAAAACTGTCATAACAAAAAGCACCTGTTGTGCCGAACGGATTGCTCCATCCCGTTTTTCGCTTCCAATATACTGTGAACAGAGAATCGCTCCTCCTGCCGCCAGCGCAGAAAGCGCCTGAATGACTAAGATATTAATGGAATCCACCAGCGAGACTGCCGAAATTGCGGCAGACCCGACATTGCTGACCATCATCGTGTCGACAGTTCCCATCAGGGAAGAAAGCAATTGTTCAATGATGATTGGAATTAAAAGCTTGCGAAGATCCGTGTTACTGTATAAATGAGTTTGTTTTGTTGTAGTTTTCATTGTTTTTGTTTCTGCATGACCTCATCTGCCGGATATGCTTTGCCAGCCCTGCCTTTTCCACACCTTTCTTTTTTCTCTCCATTCTATTCCATTTGACGATCCATTGCAATTATTTTGCGAATCTTGCTCTTATCTGATTATTTTTATCAAGCACAACATACTTTTCTATCTTATAATGACTTTTTCAATCTTTCCAAATCTTCGCTGTCCGGGTGTGACAAAGCACGGTCAAAATTTTGAATCAGCAGATCAAGATTGGCCGGATGTTCCGGGTTTCTTTCATTTTCACATACCGTTCACGCACAGACTGCGGCATCTTTCCCTGGCACATATACTCACCGATGACCGTATTGCTTGCATCGATCGACTGTTTGACTTGTCCGAGAATCTTTTCAAAATATACATCACTTCCACCGAACCCAGCCGTTCCAAACAGAAAAATCTTTTTGTTTTTTAGTTTCGCTAATAATTCTAATGTCTTGGTATCCGCGCTCCCTTTGTCAGTCCAAAATCCGATATACAACAAATCGGATGGAGGGATCTTTGAATCATTCTCCCCAAAATAATCACACTTATCTTTTGGCAATATTTCATAGACTGCATCAGCCAGCTTCTTTGTATTACCCGTGTCATGTTATGCCTTCCGCCGATGCTGATTCTTGACGAGGCTACTTCCTCTATTGATACAAGAACGGAAATCCGTATACAGAAGGCATTTCTGACGATGATGAAGGGACGTACAAGTTTCATTGTGGCGCATCGTCTTTCCACGATCCGGGAGGCAGACAGTATTCTGGTCATGAAAGACGGAAAGATTATCGAACAGGGAAATCATGATACCCTGCTGGCACAGAACGGCTTTTATGCAACGCTGTATAACAGTCAGTTTGATCAGGGTTAAAGCCCGGTATCGGCTTTATAAGAGTATGCATTGGAGATGCGTGTGTTTTCTGCCGTCAGCGTAACCGGTTCCCGGTAATAGGCAATTACCGGAGTGCCGACCTGTAGAGTCTGAAACAGATTTTTTTGCCTTTTTCGGAGGCACATTGATACAGCCGTGAGAACCGGAAGTTTTGTAGATCTCTTTGCCAAATGTGCTGCGCCAGCTTGCATCGTGGATGCCGACATTGTAGGCAAACGGCATGAAATATCTGACATTGGACGCATAATTTTCGCCGACAAGTGTGGCATCTTTCTGTTTGTATGCAATCTTAAAGATGCCATCCGGTGAGCCGTTTCCGCGGCTGATGTTTCCCGAAACAATGCCGGTGTCTGTGACAAGTGATCCGTCCTTGTAATACCAGAGATGCTGGCTGGTATAGTCAATTTCCACATAAGTATTGCCGATATCATCCAGTCCGCTCTGCATGGCGCGCTGTTCATAGACAGGTTTCCCGTTTTACAGGTTTTCCACCTTTTAAGTCTTTTAAGAGCTCTTTTTTTCTTTGGATTTGTCAATTACCCAGCCGTAATCGCCACCGCCGATTTTTACGGTGTCCCCTTTGCTTGTCTTGAATTTCCGTACATCCCCATAGGTGTTGTAAGTACTTGCCAGATGCTGGACATAGGAAGTCAGCCGGGTATCATTGATGGAAACCGAGCCGTCTTTTTTGAGGTCAAGTAAAGACAGGATACCGGCTTTATCCAGCCCTTCGTCAGCTCCTTTGATTTCGTAGGTGACGGTTGCGGCCATATACCGGTCAAGCTGTGAAACCGTATCTGCAATCTGCTGGTCATCTGCTGTTACGGACGGTTTTTCGTAGCAGGCATCGGAAAGCGTGAGTGTAGTTTCCTGATCGTTTATGGCTTTTTGGATTTCCTTTATGATCTCATCGCGGATGGGGGTATTCCTGGTGTCTCATTTACGATGGTATAATCATCATCCGTAATACGCAGATGTGC
>ENA-OQEL01000097-OQEL01000097.1-human-gut-metagenome-genome-assembly--contig:-NODE-97-length-32913-cov-3.423931_pt1 | contig 32913 bp, 31 predicted proteins | sample MGYA00242796_ERZ504637 | MGnify/ENA primary metagenome ERZ504637 (study PRJEB26092, sample SAMD00036306) | human gut metagenome | host: Homo sapiens | study: EMG produced TPA metagenomics assembly of... | reverse complement strand
ACTGTGTTAAAGTGTCTGTAATTGATGTTTTGTCACCCGTAAACAACGTTTCTTATCATTTCTTACATTTGAGGTTTTCATGATGGAAAAACAGACGATAGTTGTGAAAGTCGGCACCAGCTCCCTGACACTCTCAGACGGAACCATGGATGCTGAAAAAATACGGAACATTACGACCCAGCTTGCCGCGCTGCAGACGGCAGGCCACCATGTGATTCTCGTTTCCTCCGGTGCGATCGCCGCAGGCTTTTCCCGTCTCGGCTTTAAAAAAACGGCCGACGAAAATTGCCGATAAACAGGCTGCCGCTGCTGTCGGCCAGGGCCTTCTGATGGAGGAATACACGAAAAATCTGATGGCGTACCAGATTCCGTGTGCGCAGATTCTTTTGAACCGCAGTGACTTTGAGGACCGCCGCCGCTATAAAAACATCTTCGGCTCCCTCTCCGTCCTGCTCGGGCGCGGTGCGATTCCGATCATCAATGAGAACGATACGATCGCGATTGAGGAGCTGAAGGTCGGCGACAACGACACGCTCTCCGCCCAGGTGGCTGCGATGCTGCATGCATCGCTTCTGATTCTGCTGACCGATATCGACGGGCTCTACACTGCCAATCCAAAGAGTGACCCGAATGCGCGCCATATCGACGTGGTAAATGAGATCACGCCGGAGCTCACTGCTGCGGCAGGCGGTGCGGGATCGGGCAACGGAACGGGAGGCATGACAACGAAGCTCTCCGCCGCTTCGCTTGCCACAAGAGCCGGTGTGCCGGTTCTGATCTGCTCCTCGGCGGAGGAAAACAACATTGTGCGTGCGGTGAAAGGAACCGCAAAAGGAACGTACTTTACCGCCAGCGGCCACAACATGAAAACGCGTCTGCAGTGGATGGCATTCTATGCGCCGAGTGCGGGCAACCTCTACGTCGATGAGGGTGCCGCAGAAGCACTTGCTGTTCAGGCAAAGAGCCTGCTTCCCAAAGGCATCGTGGCAGTCGAAGGCGATTTTAAGAAAGGCGATGTCGTCAGCGTCTTCCGGCGCGGCAGCCATGAATATCTCGGAAAGGGCATTGTCAACTATAACCGGCCGGATCTGCAGAAAATCATGAACGAAAGCACCAGCCACACGGAAGCAATCAACCGCGATAACTGGATCGGCGCGGAATAAATGGTGCCGAATAAAGCATTCTTTTGTTTACGAAAATTCCCCTCCGTGTTATAATATTTGTATTCAGCCGGCTGCAGGTTTTTCTTTCAGCGAGGAAAGGAAGCTGCATCCGGTTTTCCATGTGCTTTTGGTTTTACTTCGAGAGCACAGCAAACACAAAGGAGGGTTTTTACCAATGAAATACGATTTTACATCTCTGATGAACCGCAGCGGCCACGATTCGATCGCTGTCGATCAGATCCCGATTCCGGGTGCGGAAGTCAAAGAGGGCTTCTCCCGCATCCCGATGTGGGTGGCCGACATGAACTTCCCGTCTCTTCCGACCATTCAGGAAGCAATTCACGCGAGAGTCAACGAACCGCATTTTGGCTACTTTAATCTGCCGGATGCATATTTTGACAGCATCATCCGCTGGCAGAAAGAGCGCAACGGTGTGGAAGATCTGCCGCGTGAGGCGATCGGCTATGAGAACGGCGTGCTCGGCTGTGTTGCTTCGGCTGCTACCGCTTTTACATCCCCGGGCGAATCCATTCTTCTGCATTCCCCGACATACATCGGTTTTACCGGTGTTCTTGAGAACTGCGGACGCAATATCGTTCTCTCCGATCTTGTTCAGGATGAGAACGGCGTATGGCGTATGGACTACGCCGATATGGACCGCAAGTTAAAAGAACATAACATTCATTTCGCGATTTTCTGCTCTCCGCACAACCCGACAGGCCGTGTCTGGGAGCGCGAGGAAATTGAAAAGGCGATGGAAATTTACAAAGCAAATGAATGCGTTGTCATCTCCGATGAGATCTGGTCTGACCTGACACTGCCGGGCTTCAAACATATCCCAACGCAGTCCGTTTCGAAGGATGCACGCGAGCGCACCATCGCACTTTATGCACCGTCCAAGACCTTTAACCTGGCTGGCCTTGTAGGCTCCTACCACATCATCTACAACCGCATGCTGCGCGACCGTGTGGAGAAGGCTTCGTCCCTTTCTCACTACAATTCTCCGAACGTACTCTCTGTTCATGCGCTGATCGGCGCTTACCGTCCGGAGGGATACCAGTGGGTGGATGAACTGCGCGAAGTGCTGAAATCGAATGCGGATTATGCGTACAACTACATTCTCGAGCATTTCAAGGGCGTGAAGCTTTCCAAACCAGAAGGAACGTACATGCTGTACCTCGACTGCGAGGAGTGGTGCAAGGAGCATGATACCGATATGGATACACTGCTGAAAGCCGGTGTTGCTGTCGGCGTGATCTGGCAGGACGGACGGCCGTTCCACAGACCGTATGCGATCCGCCTGAATCTGGCACTGCCGCATATGCTTGTGAAAGAGGCATTTGACCGTATGGATAAGTATGTATTCAATGCGAAATAATTGTATTTTCTAATTTTATAAGCCAAACATAATGAAAGACCGAAACGGACATTTTCCTCTGCCGTTCCGGTCTTTCGCTGTTTTGTGCATCCTGTTTTTTCAGTTTTGCTCCAGCTCCCGCTGTGCCAGCATCTCTTCCACGTTGATGCCGTACTTCTTTAAATTGACGCGGCCGTTTTCCAGCACAATGCCGTCTGCCTCCAGCATATCCGCCTGTTTCCCGGCGCCGCCGAAGACAAATTCCGCGGCCAGTTCGCCTTTGGAGTTTACCACACGGTAGCATGGAATGTGCTCCGGATCTGTGTTTTTATGTAAGGCGTTTCCCACGGCACGCGCCATCTTCGGCTCGCCTGCAAGCGCTGCTATCTGGCCGTATGTCGCCACTTTTCCGCGCGGAATCTGCTTTACCGCCTCATAGATTCTTTTGGTCGGGCTGTCCGTGATGATGTCGTAGCTCTCGGCGATCATGGTACGCACAGCGTCATCGGGTACGGTTCCGTCGAGGAGAATCGTGTTCCAATGTTCTTTGTTCTGATGATATCCCGGGATAACTGACGCGAATGCATCGCGCCAGTAGTCCCGCCATTCCGGGTTTGCTTTTACATTCAGCTGAATGATTCCGTCCTTTTCATAGACCCACAGAAATGCCTTTTTGCTTCCTTTCACGCGGATGAGCTGCCAGTTGTCATCGTGGAACGGTGCTTCCTGATATGTGTCCGGGAAGGAAAGGCCATAGGATAGCGCTTCTTCTCTTGTCTTCATTGCAGACTTCCTTTCTTCCTGTCGCGGGTGTTTTGATGTTTTTTCCGCAAAACACCCGCTTTTTTTCTGTATTCGTCCTGCCGCTGCGATTCTGCTTTTTTCTGCGGCATTTTTCTTTATTATATCAGTCCGCCTGCTTCTGCGCAATTTTTCACCTGCTATTTTTTCATCTTCGGCTGGAAAATCCAGCTTGCAAGATACGCGAAAATCAACGCCGCTGATGTTCCGACAGCCCCCGCCTTTAATCCGCCCTGGAACAATCCTAAAAATCCGCTTTCTTTTACGGCATCTTTTACTCCCTGAAACAAAAGATGCCCGAACCCGAGCAGCGGCACCGACGCGCCTGCCCCGGCGTATTCTGCAAATGGATCGTAGAGTCCCAGAAAGCTCAACACCGCGCCCGTGCACACAAGCGTTACCATAATTCTTCCCGGCAGCATTTTCGTGCGGTCGAGCAGAATCTGGCACAGGGCACAAATGAGGCCGCCGACCCAGAAGGCATTGAAATATTCCATGAACGTTCCCATTTTACACATCCTCCTCCCTCTCGATTACAACCGCCTGTGCAATACCAGGCACGCTGCTGCCCTCCTGAAAGCTGACCTTCGACATCAGCGCACCAGTCGGTACAAACAGAATCCTCTTCCACTCTCCGTTTTCCAGCTTCGGCAGCAGATACTCCGCCAGCACCGATGCCGCACAGCCGCAGCCGCTTCCGCCCGCACCGGTGTCCTGTTTTGCCGGATCGAAGATCAGCATGCCGCAGTCACTGTGCTGTTCCGAGATATCGTATCCTTTTTTCTTCAGCAGCTCCAGCAGAATTTCCCGCCCCACAACGCCGAGATCTCCCGTCACAATGCGGTCGTAATCGGCCGGTTCCCGGTTGAAATCGACGAGGTTCTGTGCAATCGTATCGCACGCAGCGGGGGCCATGCAGGCGCCCATGTTCTGGTTGTCTTTCAGCCCGTAATCAATGATTTTTCCCGTCGTAGCGCCCGTGATTTTCACTCTGCTCTTCGTTTTTCCAAGCACACACGCGCCGCTTCCCGTCACCGTCCAGCTCGCGGACGGCGGGCGCTGGTTTCCGTAGGCGAGCGGAAAACGGAACTCCTTCTCCGCCGTTCCAAAATGGCTCGATGTCACCGCCAGCACCCGGTCACCGTATCCTCCTGCGACTGCCATCGCGCCAAGCGAAAGCGCCTCTCCCATCGTCGAGCAGGCACCGAACAGGCCGTAGAGCGGGCAGTTCAGATCCACCAGGCCGAACGATGATGCGATTGACTGTGCCAGAAGATCGCCCGCAAAAATCATGCGGATCTGCTCTGGCCTCACATTGGCTTTCTGCATTGCCAGCTTCGCGGTGGCAAGCTGCAGTTCACTCTCGCCCTCCTCCCAGCTCTCCTGCCCGCACATCGGGTCCGAAAGCGTGTGCGAAAAGTATTCGCCCAGCGGTCCATCCTTTTCCTTTTCTCCTACAATCGCCGCGCTGCCCTCGATATAGACGGCTTTGGCAAACGAGATGCTCTGCTTTCCTGTCATCTGTCTCATCGGCAAATTCCTCCGTTTTCTTATTTTGCGTCTTACCATTTCTGACCTTCAGTATTTCCGTTTTTTCCATTCTTACGCATGATTTTCCTGTTTTAGGGAACTCTGTACGCTGTAGCACAAAAATCCTGTTTCAGAAACTTTTAGAGGAATGTTTTTCATGAGTGAAATGCTGTATCTTCAGACGGAGCGGAATATCAAAATCACCAGTCCCGTCGTGACGCTCGGCGATGTGGCGCAGCTTTCCTGTTCAGACGGCGCTGTCCTCGCCCGCAATCAGGTCCGCCGCGTGGCGCATCTTCCCGATGACGGATACGGGCTCTACGTCTGCTCCGCCTCCACCCTCGTCCGCCTCGTCACGGAGGCCGAGGAGCATGTCGATGTCACCCACATCGGCGAGCCGAATTTTATTTTAACGTACGAGGATCCGCGTCAGAAAAACACCTGGATCAGCTGGTGCAAAACGATTCTGGTCGGCATCCTTACGTTTATCGGAACTGCGTTTTCCATTATGACCTTCCACACCGACATCGGCGTCCGCGAGCTGTTTTTGGATGTTTACACCCGTTTTCTCCCGCAGATGACGCCCGGATTTTCGGTGCTGGAAATTTCATATTCCATCGGCATCGGCCTTGGCGTCGTGCTCTATTTCAACCATTTCGGACGGCGGAATTCACGCAGGACCCGACGCCGCTCGAGGTGGAAATGCGGGTCTACGAGGATGATATCGATACGACCATTATCGAACAGAACGACCGCTCCGGTAAAGGAAAGGAGGCTTTTCATGCGAATCCTGCCAGAGATCCTGCTGATCACAGCCGGTCTTAGCCTTGGCTTTTTCATCGCGAGCGGCCTTGTCGCGCTTGTGATCGGCCTTGGCATCGTGACACGGTACGCCGGCATCACAAAGACAGCAGGGAGCCTGCGTTTTTACGAATGCTGCTGTATGGCCGGGGCGCTGTTCGGCGATCTTTTCTCGCTTGGCACCTTCTCGTTTTCCCTGCCCTCCTGGACGGCCGGTGTGTTCTGGCTTTTTGCGGGCATTTATCTGGGAAGCTGGATCATCGCGCTCGGCGGAAGTCGTCAACCTGTTTTCGATCCTCTGCCGCCGGATCGGACTGACGCGCGGACTGCCGTTTGTAATTCTCTGCATGGCGGCAGGGAAAATCGCGGGCTCTCTCTATTATTTTGCAAGTGGATTTCAATAAGAACTGGAGGTAAGATGTGATGCAGAGTTTAAAAAAGTGAACGGGCAAAAAAAGAATACGAACAGTTTGTCAAAGAGGTGACGCCAAAGCAGAATCTCTTCTGCAATATGGCAAAAGCCTTTATCGTCGGCGGTCTGATCTGTGTCGTGGGGCAGATTCTGCTCCATATCGGCAAAACGCAGTTCTCACTCAGCAAAGATGACGCCGGCTCCTGGTGCTCGCTGATTCTGATCCTTAGCAGTGTGATTTTAACCGGCCTCAACATCTATCAGAAAATCGTCACCTTTGCCGGCTGCGGTGCGCTCGTCCCGATCACCGGCTTTGCCAACTCGGTTGCAGCTCCTGCGATTGAATATAAAAAAGAAGGACAGGTCTTCGGCATCGGTGCGAAAATTTTCACCATCGCCGGACCTGTCATTCTGTACGGTGTCTTTGCAAGCTGGCTGCTCGGCTTTCTCTATTGGCTGTGGACCGCTGCCGGGAACTGGTTTTAAATCAGTTCCGCAGCGCTTCCGCCTCTTCTTTTGTGCAGCCCTCGCGGCTGTAACGGGCTTTTTCATAGCCGTCGTGCAGCCGTCTCATGCTGTCGCCGGAAAGCTCGTTTCTCTCTTCCAGCTCCGCCGGGGTTTCGGCTCCGGTCGGCTGGTATTTTCCGGCTTTTTTGATCGTTTTTTTCATACTGCCGGCGGATACGCATATTCGGGGAGAGATAGCCCTCTTTCTTTTCCCGCCGCCACGGCAAATTTTCCCGTTCGTCGTTTCCCTGATGCAGGAAGAGAACTTCGTCCCTCCTCATCCTCTGAGAAGGCTTTTCCCGCATTTTTTCACGCTCTGGTAAATCGCCCGCAGACCGCGATTCCGACGGCAACCATCACAAGATACATGACCGCCGTAAAAAGATTCTGGATCCACTGCGGCATCGGTTTGTACTCTTTGTCCCCCAGCATATCGGACAGATCGGCCTGCTCCATGCCCTGCGCGCCTCGGCCTCCGGTGTTTCGATCGTAAGATCGCTTTCCAGCTCTTTCGGCTCATATCCTGCGATCGCCTCCGCAATCGGATCCTTTCCGTAGAGCGCCGATGGGAGCACGAACAGTACCAGAAGGAGTACTGCAATTTTCAGGATCAGTTTTCCCGTCCGCTGCATCGTCTCCACCGGGAGATTGGCGATTTTCTGATGGTCACGGATGAACCCGTGCATGCCGTCGAGGTACTGGCAGAAGAAGCACAGGAATACATCTGCAAAGAAAAACCAGTAGATCAGATGCCAGTAGAACGGCATTTTCATCAGCACACCGATCACATACTGTATCATAAACCAGAGAAAATGAAGGGGCTTTGGCTCATCGAGGAGCGTCGGGATCTCCCACGCTTCCATATCCGCCAGCGGCATTGAGCCGGCCGGCAGTTCCTGCGCTGCTTTCTTTAACTGGCCTTTGCGGATTCTGACATAGCCGCGGATCAGGAAAATCACAGCGGCCATAAGACCCGTCATCACGCCGGAAAGGCTCTCCAGAAATGCAGGAGAAATACCGTTCTCAAACTTGTTTTTTCCATCGTTTGCCGCCGCAGCCGCTTCAATTACCGCTGCCGCCTGCACACTGAACAGGGAACAGAAAAATTTCGCTGCCAGATACGTCACCGCGCAGACCGCAATTCCGCCAAGCAGAAACTGCCAGAGTGCTTTCGTTTTCCGGATCAGAATCCAGCTTGCAGCGGCCGGAATCAGCAGCAATAAGGATATGGCGCAGAAATACAGCGCCTCCCTTCCCGTCAGCTCCAGAAAACCGGCGGCAAAGCCATAGATGCCGGCGAATAAAAGCCAGACATGAAGCCAGGTCAGCGGGATCTGTACCGGTGTCTTTTTATTTCCATGGTTTCACCTCCCAGCCGATTGCGGTGTACGCACGGTTCTGCTCTGACGGAACTTCTTCGCCCGGCAGATACGGAATCACCCACAGCACCTGGTTCTGCGCACCGGAGAGCAGATGAAGCGCCTCACGGACCTCATCGGTTCTGTTTTTGGATACGACAACGTAGGTGTGGCCGGTGAGCTCTTTTTCCGCCTCTTTGTGCAGAAACTCCGCGCTGCCTGTGAGATTGCCCCCAAGCTGCACGCACGCCAGTTTCCGGTTCAGCTCCGCTGTTTTTCCGGCGCCCGCTGCCAGATGGACACGCAGCTCCTCGCCGGTCTCCTCATCTTTCGCATTGCTCTTCACCCACAGATTCATCTTGTTTTTCACCATCCGCGCCGCAAGCGAAGACGTGATGCGGATGCTCTCCTCGACCTGCGCTTCCTCACGCAGAATGTTGGCGTCCTCGATATCGAGAAGCACCGTAACTTCCACGCTCGTCGTCGCGTCAAACTGATTGACCATCAGATCTCCCATCCGTGCCGACGATTTCCAGTTGATGCGGTTCATCGGGTCTTCTTTCCGGTAATCGCGGATACCGGAAAATTCAAACGGGTCCTCGTACAGGCGATTCCGTGACAGAACCATGCCCGACACGGCACGGCAGATCATCTGAATCCGTGCAGTATCGACCTGGCGCGGGTAAACGTACATCTGTGTCTGCTGCGGGTAATCGCTGTAAAGACCCTCCCGGAAAAAAGATCGTACGCTACGGCATGCGCACCGGTGATCTCGTAGAATCCGTCGTTTTTACGCCTGAAACGACAGTGTTCTCGTGATCTGCTGATGAAACAGGAACGAAAAGACATCGCGTTTGTAGCTCTGGTCGGTGATGCTCGCGTTTGCTTTTGCCTCGCGGTCGAATTCCAGATTGCGGCTCATCGAAATGCCAAGCTCGAGTGCCGGAATCGGCAGCAGTTTGTCGTTTACGACGACCTCTTTTAACGTACTCTCCTCGCCCTCATAGATCGCGGAATCCTGGAAGCTGACCTGGATTTTCAGATTTTTCTGCCAGTTTTTCTGGTACAGCTTTTTCTGCAGAAACCAGGCGAGCGCCATTCCAAATAGTAATAAAAGAAGCATAGTCCGTTACCTTCCTGACCAGTTTTCGGTCGGCAGATCGATGCGGTTTAAAATTTCCTCGATCACCGATTCTGCGGCTCTTCCGTCGTCTGCGCCGATCTGCATGGTGAGACGGTGTGCGAGTACCGGAACAGCCACGGTCTTGAAGTCCTCCGGCACAACGTAGTTTCGTCCCTGCACCAGCGCGTGGCCCTGTACGGCACGTAAAAATGCGAGTGTTCCACGCGGGCTCACACCGCTTGCAATTTTGCTGTTGACTCTCGTCTCCTGTACGATGCGGACGAGATACTGTACCAGTTCCGGATGCAGGTAGACTTCTTTACACGCCTCCTGCAGGGTACGGATTTCTTCTTTTTGGCAGACAGACGACAGCTCGGCGAGCGGCTCCTCGGTCAGGAAACGGGCGATCATCTGCGTCTCTTCCGCCGGGCTTAATGCTTCCATCGAAAGTTTCATTAAAAAACGGTCCATCTGCGCCTCCGGCAGCGGGAAGGTTCCGAGCGTCTCGAGCGGGTTCTGCGTGGCGATGACGAGGAACGGCTCCTCGAGCGGCCGTGTCACACCGTCCACGGTGATCTGGCGCTCAGCCATGCACTCGAGAAGGCTGCTCTGCGTCTTCGGCGTTGCACGGTTGATCTCATCGGCAAGCAGAATGTTGCAGAAGGCAGGGCCTTTCGAGAAGACAAACTCTCCGCTTTTGGCATCAAAATAATTGAGACCGGTGACATCGGACGGCAGTAAGTCCGGTGTGAACTGGATGCGGCCGAACTCTGCCTCGACGGATTTCGCAAGGGATTTCGCCATGACCGTTTTTCCTGTCCCCGGGACATCCTCGAGCAGGATATGACCTTTGGCAACAAGGCAGGTCAGGACAAGCTCGATCGTGCGCTCGTTTCCGATCATGACCTTTGCGATATTTTCTTTTAATTGCTGCAATACATTATTTTCCATGTTTTGCTTCCTCCAATAGTAAGATTTAATAAAAAAATCCACCCCTCGCTGCTCTGTTTTGTGAGAACAGCACGATAAATTTATTTTACAGCACATATTTTCGGAATACAAGCAGAAAAAGGACGATGCTGTACATACTTTTCACAGCATCGCCCTTTACGGTTTCTTCTATAAATTAGCTTGTCTCTTACAGTGCTTTCCGGTACAGCGCCTCGATGTCCTGCTGACGGGACGCTCTCGGGTTGACGGCGATGTTTCCGCTCTTCATCGCATCTACCGCCATCGGCACGATTTTGCTCTCGATCTCCTCTGCTGTCACTTCTTTTCCCTTTGCCGCCTGGCGGATCGCATCGGTCAGGCTGGCCGGGATTCCGATGGCTGCGGTCAGCTCGCGGATCGCGCCGACCAGCATCATCGGCTCAAATTCATCGGCGTATGCCGGGATTTCGCTGATGTAGTTGTAGATCTTCAAATATCTTCCATGGTCTGCCAGTGCATTGTACTCTGCGATGACCGGAAGTAGAACGGCATTTGCCACGCCGTGCGGCACATCGAAGAAGGCGCTCACAGGATGACTCATTGCATGGACATTTCCAAGTCTTGCGTAGGAAAATGCAATACCCGCGAACAGCGAACCGGTCAGCATCGCCTCTGCGGCTTCGAGATCGGTTCTGCGCGCCACGAAACGGCGGATATTTTTACCGATCAATTCCATCGCTTTTTCTGCCATGGCATCGGAGAACGGAGATGCAGCTGTAGAAATATAAGCCTCCTCCGCATGGATAAAAGCATCAATACCGCACGCTGCCGCAACGGATGCCGGAGCGGAAGTTAAAAGTTCCGGATCGAGAATCGCGTACTCTGGAAGAAGTTCATAGCTAAATACGGTCAGCTTGTAATCTCTGCTGTGGTCGGTGATCACGGAAAATGCGGTCACCTCGGAGCCGGTTCCCGCAGTCGTCGGAATGGCAATCAGCGGGACAATTTTTCCCGACACTTTGTGTGCGCCTTCGTATTCCGTGATGCTTCCGCCGTATTTTGCCGTCACACCGACGGCCTTTGCTACATCCATCGGAGAACCGCCGCCGAGTGCTACGAGAAAGTCTGCGCCGGAAGCAAGATAGCTCTCGGTTGCTTTTTCTACTGTCGTCACAGACGGATTCGCCTCAATATCTGTGAAAATATCGGCTGCGATGCCTGCCGCTTTCAGGCTGTCCGCTGCTTTGTCCACAACGCCCATTTTTTTCAGGGTAGGACCGGAAAGAATCATCGCATGGGTTCCGCCCATCTTCTTGGCACACTCCGGCAGTTTGGCAAGCGTTCCTGCTCCGACAATAATATTCTGTGGAATCGAAAATTCGAATGGATTCATCTTATTTTTCCCCTTTCTTTCAGAAAGCGTGCCGAAAATTTTTCTTTCCGACACGCTTTGTTTTATCCTATCTCAGCTTCAGCCAGCCATTTTGGCAAGAACACGGTCGATTGCTGCATCGATAACAACGTCGAGTTCCGCATCGTCTGCCTCCGGCATCAGGGACGCTGCTTCCTCGTCGGAGATCAGCTCGATCAGGCTGCCGAACTTCTCTTTATATTTGAACTTGCAGACTGCAAAGAATACAACACCGAGGAGGCTCCAGCCGCCTACCATCAGCCACTCCTGCCATACCAGCGTTCCGCCGGAACCAGGAATGCAGTAAACAAGCACCATGCATCCGGACATCAGAACTGCCATCGTTCCAACAAATTTGTATGCCGGAACACGGTACGGACGCGGCATATCCGGCTCTTTCTTCCGCAGGATCAGGAAGGAAAGAGATACCATACAGTAGGTAAGACAGCATCCAAAGTTACCTGCATCACAGATCCACACCATCATGCCTCGTCCTGCAAACGGAGCCAGCATAGTCAGCGCGCCGATCAGGAACAGGGCGTTGATCGGAGTTTTGTGCTGCGGATGAAGCTTTGCGAACATCGGCGGAATCATGTAGGATTCAGCCATAGAGTACAGGGCACGGGAACCGCCGATCATAAAGGAGTTCCAGGATGTGATGATACCGCACATACCGCCGACGATGATGACTTTTGCCATAACCGCTGTACCGAACGCTTTCGCCATCGCATCTGCTGTGACAAGTCCAGTTCCTGCTTCCGAGCTCAGGATTTCGGACGGGTTCAGCACATAGCCGACAGCCAGGATAACACAGGAATAGAAAACAACAGCGAGTACAACGGAGAGAATCATCATTTTACCGATTTTCTTTAACGGAACGTTGATTTCCTCTGCTGCCTGCGGGATAACGTCAAAGCCGATGAAGAAGAACGGGGTAACAACAGCAACTTTGATGATGTTCTGGAACATCGTTCCGGTGCTCTCGCCGACGAACATCTGTCCCTGCAGATTGCTGGAATCTCCGTTGATCACGGATGCCACAATCAGAAGGATACCAGCGCCGCCGATGATACAGGTAAGGACCGTCTGCAGAACGGCTGCTGTTTTTGCGCCCAGCACATTGATCAGTGTGATGAGGAACGCTACAATAACGGCTACGGCTACCCAGGAAGCATAGATATCAAATCCTGCCACGCTGTACATATAGCCTTTCAGGAATCCCGGCCACAGATACGTGATGATGGTTGGGAAGGCGCACGCCTCGAAACACGTAACACTGACATATCCTAAAATAATCGCCCAGGTACAGATGAACGAACCGTTCGGGCCCATCGCCTTGTAGCTGAAGACGTGCTCGCCGCCGCACTGCGGCATCGCTGCAGTCAGTTCTGCGTAAGTCAGTCCGATGAAGAAGATCATGACACCGCCGATCGCAAACGCAATTGAAGCTCCGACAACGCCGCCCTTCTGAATCCAGCTTCCTGAGGATACGACCCAGCCCCAGCCGATCATGGCTCCGAAAGCGATGACGAGAATATCCCATGCACCTAATACTTTGTCAAATTCTGATTTTTTCTGTTCCATGGCTTATTCCTCCCCGCTTCCGTATTTCTTCTGAATCAGTTCCTCGAGATATTCCGCTGTGCCCTCCACACCAAGGAATGCACTGTTGATCAGAATGTCTCGGTTGTGCCGGTCTCCGCGGTTGCTGCCGGTCAGCGCCAGATGACGCTTGTGATACCGTTTGTCCTTCTCGAGCAGCAGAATTTTTGCATCGCTCTCGGAAAGGCTGTGGCTCTTCATGATATTCTGAATGCGATCTCATCCGGTGCATAGATAAAAGCCCGGAGGAGCTTGATATCTTTGCTGTCCTTTAAGATGTAATCCGCGGATCGTCCGATGATGACGCAGGCCTCTTTTTCTGCCAGTTTCCGGATGATCTGCTTCTGTACATGAATCGCACGCTCGGTCAGGTCCGCATATTTGGAGAAGGATCCACGGACATCGCCCTCGGCTCCTTTTCCGGCAATCGTACCGCCCTCTTCTACACGGTTCATGATGTCTTTCGGAATTCCGACTTCTTCAATAATCTGATCCACCAGATCGCGATCGTAGAACTTAATTCCGAGATCCTCCGCAATTTTCCTGCCGATGGCATTTCCTTTGGCTCCGTACTCGCAGCCGATTGTGATAACCAGATGTCCCATACCGTTTTCCTCTCACATTTAATTTCTCTGTTTTCACCTGTTGTTTCCGATTCCACAGAATGAAAAAGGAAAAATCAGGACAGGGGCGAAGCATGGTTCTTTGCTTTTTGACGTCCTTGTCCTGTTTCTTTTCACGCTATGAGATTTTCTTTGTTTCTATAAGAATTCTTATTTTTCCAGAGCTTTTACGGTTTCTTCGATGATAGCAACTGCCTTGTCGCAGTCCTCCTCGGTTACGATAAGCGGAGGGATCAGACGAATGATGTGCGCTCCGATGGCGGTGATCAGCAGATGGCGGTCAAGGCAGCCATGTTTGACTTCTACGCCGCTGATGGTATCATCAAACTCTACGCCGACCAGCAGTCCCTGATGTCTGACTTCTTTGACATGCGGCAGTTTTGCTAATTTTTCTGCGAAGTAATCACCGACTTTCTTTGCATTTCCGGCAAGGTCGCGGTCGATCAGTTCGTTGACTTCTGCCAGTGCTGCTGCACAGCTGACTGGATGGCCGCCGAAGGTAGTTCCGTGAGATCCCGGGGTAAAGGCTTTTGCTACTTCAGCTGTTGCGCAGATTGCGCCAATCGGCATTCCGCCGCCAAGACCTTTTGCCATGGATACGATATCCGGTTTGATGCCGTAGTTCATGTAAGACATTACCGCACCGGTTCTGCACCAGCCGGTCTGTACTTCATCGATCAGAAGCAGCATGTCGTTCTCATCACAGAACTTCCGGAGTCCCTGCATGAACTCTTTCGTTGCCGGATGAACACCGCCTTCGCCCTGTACCGGCTCAACCATGATGGCGATGGTGTTTTCGGTACATGCATCTTTGAAGGCCTGCAGATCATTGTACGGTGCGTAGGAGAATCCGTAGGTCATCGGTCCGAATCCAACCTGGCATCCGTTGCCCGGCTGACCGGTTGCAGACATGGCACCGAAGGTTCTTCCATGGAAGCCCATCTTTGCGGTTACGATGTGGTAACGGTTCGGGCCGTATTTCTCGATGCCGTACTTTCTTGCCATTTTGATCATGGCCTCGTTCGCCTCGGTACCGGAGTTCTGATAGAAAATCTTGTCCATGCCGATGGTCTCGCAGACTTTCTCAGCAAGCAGTGCCTGCGGGATGGTGTATGGATAGTTGAAGGTATGCATGATATCGTCGAGCTGCTCTTTTGCTGCAGCAACAACTTTCGGGTTTCTGTTTCCGGCGTTGTTTACGGCGATGCCTGCGTAAAAGTCAAGATACGGCGTTCCGTTTTCGTCGTACATGTACATCCCCTCTGCGGTTTCTGCAAGGAAATCGAAACGCTCGTAGGTCTCGATCATGTACTTGTTTACTTTGTCTTTGATGTCCTGAACCGTTAATCCTGTGTCTTTTAATCTCATAGTGTTATCCTCCCATAGCGTTGAAAAGATTTTTTAAATAAAAAACAAAAAAGCAAAGACTACTCGTTGGTAAGCGTCTTTGCTTTGTTTTTCGTTTATTATTTTGTACAACCATACAATAGCACCACTCCCTATATTTGTCAATTACTTTTTTTAAAAAAACGTTTTTTATTTTTGCTTTTTCTTTAACACCCGCTTTTTCTATTCTTTTTTGATGTTTTTTCGTCTTCCACCGTATTTTTTTTCATATCCGTTGTTTTTTATTCTGATGTTCCAGTGGACTTCTGTCCATTATATTGAACAGTTCATTCAAAAAAAAGAAAGCCTGTTATTCTGCGGCTTTTAGTGATAGTCGAGAAAGAAACACATGCAGCTCGTCTTCTCCGTCCCTCTGTTGCGGTAGATGTGGGTCTGGTCTGTCTCGAAACGGAATGCCTGCTTCAAGTGGATCTCATGCTCTTTTCCATTGCACTCCACGGTCATCACGCCGTCTGTCACCACCAGGTACTCTCTTGTTTTCTCTCCGTGGCCGCCGCTCACATACGTTCCGCCCGGTTCGATGTCGATGCGGTAGATTTCCACAAGCCGCGTGTCCTCATACGGAAAGAACGTCCACACAGTGTACTGCCCCTCCAGCTCTTTCGTCGGAACCAGATTCTCCGGTGTCACAAGATAACTATCCACCAGCGGCGTTGCAATCAGCTCCTGAAATTCAATCCGCAGGCCGCTCGTAATCTTCCCGAGCACGCCAAGCGACGGGTTCGCCGTTCCCTTTTCGATCTGCGAGAGCATACTCTTGCTGACCCCGGTCTGCTCTGAGACCTGGTCGAGACTCATCCCTTTCGACTGCCGGATCCGTTTTCAGATTGACCGCCACATTTTCTGTCAGATAATCCATGTTCTTCCACCTGCCTTTCTTCGTATTTCGCTCATTGTATGCACACCTTCCTCCGATATTCCAGTGAATATTTTTAAACTTTCTGCCGCCTTTCCCCGCTTCGCCTTTCTTTTCTTCCTTTATCCGCCCGGGTTTCAGGCACTTTTCTCTGCCGTTTCCCAGGAAAAGCGCCCTTTCCGCCGGATTTGTATTTTTGTCAGACCTTTTCCATCCGCATCTGCCGCAGAATCTTCTTTTCCATCCGCGACACCTGCACCTGCGAAATCCCCAGTTTTCCGGCGATCTGCGCCTGCGTCATGTCCTGAAAATAGCGCATGTAGATGAGCTGCCGCTCCTTCGCGGGCAGTCGTCCCAACAGCTCTTCCAAGAAAATCCGGTTCAGCAGCTTTTCCTGCCCGTTCTCTTTTTCCGGAATGCGGTCCATCAGAGAAATATCGTGGTTTTCCCCCTGATAGATGGTCTTCTGCAGCGATTCCACCTCCGCGCCGGACTCCATCGCCTCCACGATTTCTTCCACGGTAACATCAAGCTCCCCCGCTATCTCCGCCAGCGTCGGATCGCGCCCGTTCTCCCGCTCCAGCCGCTCCCGCACCGCATACGCTTTCCACGCCAGTTCCCGGATCGGGCGGCTCACCTTCACCATCCCTTCCGACCGCAGAAACCGCCGGATCTCCCCCGCAATCATCGGAACCGCATACGTCGAAAAACAGACTTCAAACGAAGGATCAAATTTATCAATCGCCTTCAACAGCCCAATGCTCCCGATCTGGCACAGATCCTCCATCTCCACCCCGCGGTTTGCAAACCGCCTCACCATGCTCCAGACCAGTCCCATATTTTTCCTCTGCCAGTGTATCCCTTGCCGCTTTATCCCCTTCGTGTGCCTTTTCGATCAGGGCAAGCGTATGTTCCATGCATTCTGACTCCTATGACTTCCGATCCGGCCCTTACATTTCCGGATGCACACCGATTTTCCGTTTCATCACCACTTCCGTCCCCCATCCCGGATGCGACCTTACTTCCAGCTCATCCATAAACGCCTCCATAAACGAAAACCCCATCCCCGACCGCTCCAGCTCCGGGCAGGTCGTAAACATCGGCTCCATCGCCTTCTCCACATTTTCGATCCCGACGCCGGTATCTTTTACCGTCACCTGAAACACCTTCTCCTCCAGATCCAGCACACACTTCATCTGAATTTTCCCTTTTTCCTGCCGGTATCCGTGAATCATCGCATTCGTAACCGCCTCCGAAATCGCCGTCTTGACATCCGCCACTTCCTCCACCGTCGGATTCAGCTGCGCCAGAAACGCCGCCGCAGACACCCGCGCAAAACTCTCATTGCAGGGACGGCTCTCAAATTCCAGCGTCATCGTATTCCACCGCATCTTCTCTTCTGTTTTCATCCTTTCTCGCATCATCCCATTCCCCTTTCTGCCCACTCCCCGTCCAAAACCTACTTCCACGTCTTCTCCTCTTCCACCTCAATCACCCGCGTCACCCCCGACATCACCAGAATCCTCCGCATCCGCTCTCCCACATGCACCGCTCTCACCTTCCCGCCAATCAGCTCCATCTCCCGAAACCTCCCCATCACCAGTCCAATCCCCGAACTGTCCATAAACACCGTCTTCCGAAAATCAAACACCACCTCCCTCACATTCCTCTCCACCAAAATCTCCCCCGCCTCCTCCCGAAGCCGGTCAGCCACAAAATGATCCACCTCTTCCGGAAGCCGAATCGTCATCACCGCATCCTTCACCCTAAACACGATTATCCATTTCCTATCCTCCCTCTTTCCTGTTCATAAAATAAAAAACACAAAAGATTTTTCGCCGTAAAGTCGAATTTCATCTTTTGTGTTTTATCTTCTCACTTTTATACTTTTTTGCCCTTCGTCCCACGCAACCTCCGCGTAGTCAGTGGTATCAGCCCGACGAAACAGCGCCGCATCTCCTGCGGCATTCTGCCCCGTGGGCATCCGTCCTCACTATTCCTCCGTCTTCACAGTCCCCCCCAGCGCCTCAATCTGCTGCTCGGCCTTAGTAGCCTTCTGGGTTCCCGGGAACTTATCGATGATCTCCTGGAACACCGAAATCGCATTATCGGTATCCCCACTCAGCCGATACGCATGCGCCAGATAGTTAAGCACCGTATAGTCACTGTCGTTGATATTCTTAGCCTTCGAAAGCTTATCAATCGCCTCAGTGTAATTCGCATCGTCAAATGCATTCACACCCGACTGCGAAAGCTCCTGGAACATAGACGACTGCATGCTCTTGTAAATAGTGTCATACACAGCCTTTGCGTCCACAGAAAGCACCTCCGGGTTGACCTCGGTCAGTGCGTTTGTTGCGTTGCTCGTGTTGCCCTGCTGCTGCGCTTCCACAGCCTTTAAAAGGTTCTCGTAGGAAGCCGCCGTATCCTGTGCCGTCTGGATCTGCTGCTGCGCAGAAGCCGTCGTTTCGTTCAGAGAATCCACCTGGCTCTGGAGCTGGTTCAGCTGGGCCTCCTGGCTCGCCATCTTGCCGCTGTATTCCACAACCTTCTCGTCCGCCTGCCGGTTAATTCGCTGCGTATTCGCAGGCCCGATCAGGAACCACACAACCAGTGCGCCAAGCACCAGCCCAATACCGATATTCAGCATCGTTGCCGCTGTAGACGTCTCGCGGAACGTCGGCGGAATAATCACCGTATCCCCGCTTACCACACGCTCACGCTCGTCCTCGCGCTGCTCCTCCGTGCGCTCCCTGCGGCCGAACCGCCGCGGCTCCAGCGACGTCTGCGTACCCGTCTGGAAATCAACCTCCTTCAGGAAACGAAGCGTCGTCGAGTTCGTCTTGTCAATTTTCGCCGCCTTTTTCAGAATCTTCCGCGCTTTCTCATACTCACCCTTGTGAATATAAATCAGCGCCAGCAGATGATATCCCTTGATCAGCTTCGGATTCTGGTTCAGAATCTTGCGCAGCTGGATCGCAGCCACATCCTCATTGTTCTCGCGGCAGCATTTCAGCGCACTGTTGTATTTCTTGATCGTCTGATTGATCATATCCAGCTTCGCCTGCTCCGCCTGCAGCGTCGCAATATACTCCGTCGCCACATTATTCTCCGGCATAATATTCTTGCTGATGATCCACTCACTTAACGCCGCAACCGCTTCACCCGTCTCAAAATAGACAAGGCCTAACAAGTTCCGCGCATGGATATTGTATTTGTTAAACTTCAGGCTCCGCCGCAGCATATCGATCGCTCCGGAAAGATCCCGGATCTCCGCCTTGTCGAGGCCCAGATTGTAGTACATATTCGAAAGAGAAAAACATTTTCTCTGTACTCTCAGGTTAAAACCACAGTTGGGACAGATCTCCATTCCGACGTCCACAACCGATTTACAATTCATACAGTTCATTCCGGCACCTTACTCTTCCTTTTCCGCTTCTGTCTCGTTTTCCTGTTCCGGCTTGTCGTTTTTCATCATTTCTTTCAAAATGTCGATCACATCCGTCAGATCACGGCTGTAAATCGCATCCTCCACCTCATCCACATCGAGACACGGTTTAAACTTCTTCAGTTCTTCTTCGTAATTTAACATAAACAAAAAATTCCTTCCTGTATTCACTAACCATTCCGCTTTGCAAGATATGCTTTCAGTTCGCCCGCCAGATACAGAGAACCCACGCAGAACAGCATGCCGCTGCCCTTTTTGCCCAGTGCCTTCTCATACGCTGCCCCGATCTCCGGTTCCGCGCAGACATCCGTGCATCCTGCTTTTCTGAAGTCCTCTGCAAGCACTTCCGCCGGTACGACGCGGCTTCCGTCGATCTGCGTTGCAACAACATGGGACGGATGGATGCCCTCGCAGATTTCACCGATCATCTCATGATAGTGCTTGTCTGCAACTGCCGTGAACAGAATCGTGATCTCGTTTTCTTTCGCAAAATAGCCTGCCGTGCTGACAAACTGTGCAATGCCGTCCTCGTTGTGCGCGCCGTCGATGATGACGCCCGGCGCAGCCATTTCCATACGGCACGGCCATTTGATCTTCGAAAGGCCTTCCGCAAGCACGTTCTTAGGAATGTCGTGCACGTCCTGCAGAATATGCATCGTGTAGAACGCAAGGCTTGCATTCATCATCTGGTATTTTGCCACGTACGGAATCGCAAGCTCTGCTTTTTCGCCGCCTGGGTATGCAAAGGTAAAGGTGATGCCCTCGCGGCTCTGTGTTTTCATCTCATAGAACGACGGCTCCATCGGCCATGCCGGGCTTCCCATCTCTTTCGCCTTTGCAGCAATGACAGAAGCCGGACCTGGCTGGCTGGCGTCGTAGATTACCGGGACACCGGCTTTGATGATGCCGGCTTTCTCTCCCGCAATCGCCTCGAGGGTGTCGCCGAGATACTCGGTGTGGTCGCGGCTGATGGACGTGATGATGCATGCCAGCGGCTTTTCGACCACATTTGTCGCATCCAGCCGTCCGCCAAGGCCGGTCTCCATGACCAGGTATTCCACGCCGGCTTCTTTGAAAATCAGCATTCCCATCAGGAACAGCGTCTCAAAATAGCTCGGATGGCCTTCGCCCTCCGCCTCGTATTCTTTGGCTGCTTTTTCCACTTTGAGAAATGCGTCGAGAAACTGCTCATCCGACACATCTTCCCCGTTGATCTGGAACCGCTCGTTGATGCATACAAGGTGCGGGGAGGTAAAAAGTCCTGTCTTTTTGCCGCCTGCAAGCAGCATCGCATTCAAGTACGCGCAGACGCTTCCCTTTCCGTTCGTGCCCGCCACATGGATAATTTTGATCCCTTCCTGCGGATTCCCAAGGCGCGAAAGAAGCTCCCTCGTATGTTCCGGCGGATGCTTCACCGTAAATTTCGGTATTGTTTCGATATAATCAACTGCTTCTGTATAATTCACTTTATTTCACCATTCTTCAGTATTTTAGGGCTGCTTTCAAACCCTAGTATCATTATAATCGAGTGACCGGATATGTCCATAGCAATTTTCAAAATTTTGTCCCGACTTTTCGACTTTCCCCGTAAAAAGATACAGTGGGACGTCAAAATCCGCCCCACTGTATGATCTTTCGGACACTCTTTTTAATTCTGCAGACCGCCGTCTTCGGCCGGTTTATCGCTGTTTTCTGTTTTTGACGGCTCAATCTTGTCGCCTTCGCCCTCCGGCGCACCGGACGGCGCTGCCGTCAGTTCATCCTGCGGCGCAGTGCTCGTATTGGCATTTTCCTGCGTCACATCTGTTTTCGTGCTGTCCGGGTTCGGCGTCGGTGTCGGTGTAGATACCGTTTTTGGCTCTTCATACATCATCGGCTCTGTCCTTGTCAGCACCTTCTTCGTCGAGCTGTTGCTCTGCTGCGCGATTGTAATCTGATCACCGTCTTCCAGGGTCAGACTATGCACCATCAGAATCGACGGGCTGACATAAACGGTATCCTGTATCTCCTCGTTGACTTCCACACGGCTCGATGCCGTAAAGTTTTCTCCGTAAAAATACCAGGTATCTTCTCCGGATTTTTCGATTCGTTCCAGTGTTACCGGCAAAGCACCCATCTGCAGCTTCACACGCTCATACGGTGTCTCTCCGTCTTCTCCGTAAACGTACCGTTTTCCATACAGCATATCATACTGCAGCACCTCGAGATCCACCTGATAATTCTTCGTATTCCGTCTCGTCTGATGATACCGGAAAATGGTTCCGTCATGAATTCCCACACGGTTCATAACCTCTGCTGCAATCTGGTAGGAAGCAATGTTTTCCTGTTTTCTTTTCAGTCCCATATTATCCCAGATCACGTATTCGGTCTGATACAGATAGCGGTTCTCCAGATCTTCTACTTTCAGTCCCATCGTTGGCAGATGGTCCCCGTACATCACAAGTACCACCGGCTCCGGATAATCCGCAAGCTTTGTCGTCAGCTCTTTGACAAATTTGTCCATCTCATGAATCTGATTTACATAATATTCCCAGGAGTAATTATTTTTTTCCCGGTCTTCCGCGCCTGTCACTGTAATCTCCGGATCGTCAAGCACCGGCTCTGTCGGATAATCACCGTGGCCCTGTACCGAAATCGTATAGATATAATCCGGTTCGTCTGTCGCATCGAGCGTTTTTATGATCTCTTTTGTCAGAATATGGTCTTTTACCCATCCTGTCGCCGTCACATCCGAGATATCCGGCATATATTCCTCCGAGGTAAAGGTATCAAAACCAAGACGTGAGAATACACTTCTTCTGGAATAGAAGTTTGCTTCATTGTTGTGGATCGCATGGGTCGCATAGCCAAGATTCTTTAAAACATACGGCGCACTCTCACACGTCTCCTCTGAAAGCACCGATTTGTACGGATACTCACCCGCTCCGAAATACCGGAGGCTCATGCCGGAAATAGTTTCAAACTCTGTGTTTGCTGTTCCGGCTCCCACCACCGGCACGCGGAGATAACCGGAAGAATAATCCTTCATCAGCTGCCGGTAATACGGGATCGGATCCTCGGAAATGTTGAGGAAATTAACCAGCTCCGGATCGAAAAAGGACTCCAGCTGCAAAAAGATAATATTCGGTTTTACCGTATCATCCTCTTTTTGTTCGCCTTCACTCGTCTCAATCTGTTTCACGAGCTGTTCGGAATAGCCGTTCGGCTCTGAAATTCCCGTATCAAACAGGGTGACTGCCAGACAGTACGGATAGCCGTAATCCTGGTAGGCAAATGCGATGTTGACGAAATAGCTGGAAAGCACACGCTTTGCAAGCGCCAGATTTGTTGCTCCCGTAAAGAGTACAATTACCAGAGCAATCAACGGCACATTCAGATACCAGCGGATTTTCCCCTGAAATTTCGGTCCTTTGATCCAGACCCATACAAAAAATGCCAATAATGCCACAAGGGCTGCTACGACGAGGATCATGGTACCTTTCGACAGATACTTCGTCACGACCTTTGCGCCGTCGCTTAAATTCCGCAAGTCCGGTCCGGTAAACGGCGTGACGCGGTTTGCCAGAATCACACCGTTAATGATGCCGAGCAGCAGCCAGAAACAGCTCATCACCAGCCGTACCAGCACACGTCTGCGGAACAGATAAACTACCATAAAAGTAGTGAAGATCAAAAATGCATTGTACAAAAAGACCCATGGGCTTTCCACCATGTAGCTCCATGCAGATGCCAGCGAATGGCGGGAAAATGCTTCAATCACCAGATACAGAATACAGCATCCCAGGGCCTGCAGCGGCAAAGAGAGCCAGTTGCAGACTTTCACTACGGTTTCCTTGTTTCCATGCAGTTTTTTTCCTTTTTTCATTTATTTTTTCAGCTGCTCCAATCTTGTCTGAACCTGCTCCATCATCTGCTGATAGTTCGCCAGTTTTTCTTTCTCTGCCTGAACTTTTGCTTCCGGAGCTTTGTTGATAAAGTTCGGGTTGCCAAGCATGCCGTTGGAACGTGCGATCTCTTTTGTCAGACGCTCTTCCTCTTTCGTAAGGCGGGCGATCTCTTTTTCCAGGTCAACCAGCTCGGCAAACGGAATGTAGATCGTTGCCTGCGGGATCACTGCGGATACCGCATCGTCTGCGATGCCGGCTTTGTCTGCCTGTACGTGAACTTCGCTTGCTCCTGCCAGAGTTCCGAAGAATACAGCACCGTTTTTGAAGGTTTCCTGTACAGCAGCATCTTCCGTTACAACGAATACGCTTGCTTTCTTTGACGGCGGTACGTTCATACTGGTGCGGACACCACGGATGCTTCTTACCGCCTCTTTCATCATCTCAACGGCTGCCTCATCCTCTGCGTATGCAAAGTCTTCGGTCTCTTTCGGCCATGCGGCGATCATGATGGAATCCTCGTCCGGATTCAGTGTGCAGTAGATTTCCTCTGTGATGAACGGCATAAACGGATGCAGCAGCTTTAATGCATTGCCAAGAACGGTTTTTAAGGTCCACAGTGCAGCGCCCTTCGTCTCGTCGGTCTCGCTGTACAGACGCGGTTTTACCATCTCGATGTACCAGTCGCAGAATTCCTCCCAGATAAAGTCGTAAACCTTCTGTACGGCGATACCGAGCTCGTAGCGGTCCATGTTGTCCGTTACTTCGGTTGCCAGGGTATTGACTTTGGAGAGAATCCATTTGTCTGCCAGTGTCAGTTTGTCTTTTGGCATCTTGGACGGAACCTCTGCTTTTTCCAGGTTCATCATGATGAAACGGGAAGCGTTCCATACTTTGTTTGCGAAGTTACGGCTGGCTTCTACACGCTCCCAGTAGAAACGCATATCGTTTCCAGGTGCATTACCGGTCATCAAAGTCAGACGGAGAGCATCTGCACCGTATTTGTCAATGACTTCGAGCGGATCGATACCGTTTCCGAGGGATTTACTCATCTTGCGTCCCTGGGAATCACGAACGAGTCCGTGGATCAGTACGTGGTGGAACGGAACCTGTTTAGTCTGCTCCAGTGCGGAGAATACCATACGGATAACCCAGAAGAAGATGATGTCGTATCCGGTTACGAGTACATCTGTCGGATAAAAATAATCAAATTCCGGTGTTTTCTCCGGCCATCCTAACGTGGAGAACGGCCACAGCGCAGAACTGAACCAGTGTCCAGGGTATCCGGGTCCTGGATGAGATGGGTGCTGCCGCATTTCGGGCATTTTTTCCGGCATTCCACCTCTTACAACCGTGATCTCGCCACAGTCATCACAGGTATAGGCCGGGATACGATGACCCCACCAGAGCTGACGGGAAATACACCAGTCGTGGATATTGTTCAGCCAGTTCTGATAAATCTTGCTGAAACGATCCGGGATGAAGTTTACTTTCCCGTTCTTCTCTGCTTCGCTGGCAGCGGCAGCCATATCCGCCATTTTTACAAACCACTGCGGTTTGATCATCGGCTCTACGGTTGTCTTACATCTGTCGTGGGTTCCTACGTTGTGAACGTGATCCACTACTTTTACAAGAAGGCCAAGCTTCTCGAGATCCTCTACCATGGCTTTTCTTGCCTCGTAGCGGTCCATGCCGGCGTATTTGCCGCACTTGTTGTTCATGGTTCCGTCATCGTTTAAGATGTTGATCTCTTCGAGGTTGTGGCGTTTTCCTACCTCAAAATCGTTCGGGTCGTGTGCCGGTGTGATTTTTACGCATCCGGTTCCGAACTCTTTGTCTACGTAAGCATCTGCGATAACCGGGATTTCACGGTCGGTCAGCGGCAGTTTCAGCATTTTTCCTACAATATCGGTGTATCTTTCATCCTCCGGATTGACAGCTACGGCAGTATCGCCGAGCAGAGTCTCCGGACGGGTCGTTGCGATTTCTACGAAGCGGCCTTCTTCTCCAACTACCGGGTAGTTGATGTGCCAGAAGTGGCCTGCCTGCTCCTGATATTCAACCTCTGCATCGGAGATGGAAGTCTGGCATACCGGGCACCAGTTGATGATGCGGCTTCCTTTGTAGATCCATCCTTTTTCATACAGACGGCAGAATACTTCTTCTACGGCTTTGGAGCATCCCTCGTCCATGGTGAAGCGTTCTCTCTCCCAGTCTGCGGAGGAGCCGATCTTTCTTAACTGGCTGTTGATGCGTCCGCCGTATTCTTTCTTCCACTCCCAGCAGTGCTCCAGGAATTTTTCGCGTCCGATTTCATCTTTGTCGATGCCCTGCTCTTTGAGCATATTGGTAACCTTTACCTCGGTTGCAATCGCCGCATGGTCGGTTCCCGGCTGCCAGAGGACTTCATATCCCTCCATCCGTTTGAAACGGCAGAGAATATCCTGCATGGTGTTGTCGAGTGCATGGCCCATGTGAAGCTGTCCGGTTACGTTCGGAGGCGGCATCATAATGGTAAACGGTTTTTTGTTCGGGTTTACAGTGGCGTGGAAATATCCTTTATCCAGCCATTTCTGATACAGTCTGTCCTCGAGTCCTTTCGGATCGTAGGTCTTTGCGAGTTCTTTGCTCATGAGATCCTCCTTTTATGTTTGGTGTATTGTGGTATTTATTCCCGCAGAGGCTTGTCTTAAATCAAAAACGCCCTTCACATACACATAACATGCATGCAAAGGGCGAAAATTCCGCGGTACCACCTTAATTTGTATCTCGTTTCGGAGTCTGTAACGTGACTCATGCGTGAGAACCTAATCATCACATCTTCTGTGCTTTTCAGCTCTCCGGTTCAGAAGCTACCTTCCATGACCACCTTCCCGGACAGCCTTTCAGCCGGTGAACCGTCCTCTCTTTTGGGGCCTGCCATGTACTCCTCTTCCTCATAACCTTTTCTTTTTCTGTTGGAATAGAAACTGCATTTATCATAATCGCGTTTTTTTCATTTTGTCAAGCCGCCGCGGGCAAAAACCTTTCTTCTTATGGAAGTTTTAAGATTTCACGCGCTTATTTTCGGTGAATCCGCGATGCACAGTACTGCATTTCTGCGCGGCCGTACGACGCGTAGCGGACCTGTTCTTTCGAAAACGGCTTCGCATTGCTTGGCCGTCCCAGGTTTTCGCCGTGGATCACCTGATCCACAAGGTCGATGAGATCTGCGAGAACGCCGAGGCTGAGCGGATTGTAAACCGGATGCGCCGTCGATTCAAACACCTGCGTGTGATGACCGCCGAAGAATTTCATGCGGCCGCCCCTCTTCACAAGCCACACCATCAGTCCGACCAGCCCGTCGTAATACTCTTCCAGGCTCGTTCCGCCCGGCACCTGCATCCAGACACCGCAGCCGCTTCCGATCGCATCTCCGGTGAACAGGTAATTCTGTTTCGTCTCCAGCACGATAACACTGCCCGGCGTATGGCCCGGAGCCTGACAGATGGTAAGTTCTGTGCCGCCAAGCGAAATGACCGAATCCGTACGGATATCATGAATCTCTTCCCACGGTTTTAGTTTTCCCGCCGTCAGCATCACGAGCGTCTCCGGATCCATTTTCTTTTCCTCGTGGCACATGTAAACTTCGTCGAATTCATCGATGTGATACATGTGATCCGGGTGCGCATGCGTGATAACCAGCAGCAGAGGCTTATCTGTCAGCTCCCTTATCACCGGCAGAATCTTTGCGCCTGCTGTGATGCCGGTATCAATCACAGCCGCTTTCTCTTCTCCTTCTACCACATAGAACGACGAATTTCCCGCGTCAAGAATACAGTAAATTTTTTCTCCGATTTCTGTTACCTGAAAACCTTCCATTTTGTAAAACCTCCCTTTGTTCACCGGAACATACTGAACCCTATGTTGAATAAAATCCCCATAACAATAATAATAACCCAGATCAGAGCTGCAATTCTTGCTTTTGGCGTATGGGACTGTGTTCGGAGCGGCTCAGGAAATTCCCCTTTTTTCTCCCAGTCGGCAATCCGTTTTTTTGCCTCCTCTGCCTGTTCTTCCTTCACATAAACAACGCGTCCCTGATACGGTATTCCAGTTGTAATCTGCAGAATTTCTCCGGCTCCTTCGCTTTTTCCATAAGCCATGATTCCATGACGCTGCAGCATCTTTACCATCTTTTTTGTAGTCTGTTCATCTACCGTACGATACACCTTTGATACCCCATATCTTTCCCTCCTGTGCTTTGTGCCTTAGATCCACCTTCCGCTATTTTATGCTATTTTCTTTTTTTCTCTCAGCATCATCACCCACGCAATCCGTAATCGAAGTTGATTGTGAGCAGCATCGTAATCTGGCCAAGTGAAATATGATATCAATGTCCTGCGTTCTCTTCCCCGATGATAATCGAAAGCAGCGTATGATCCAGCATGATCGTGCGGTTCCACGGATTGAAAATCACACCACTGATCTCCTTTGTTTCGGATGCCATGTGGATCAGCTGTTCCAGACTCACGAGAAACGTAGATTTCACGCTGTTGCTCCCCTTTAATTCCTCATCAAAGCTCGTAAACGCGGCCCACCAGACTTTTCCGTCTGCGCTCTTTACCGTTCCGATCCGGATCTGATCGTCGCCGGATGGCGGTTCCACGGAAAGAATCGCCTGTCCGCCCTCTTTCATTCTGCGTCGGATCACCGTCAGCACGTGTGCCAGCAGTTCCGGCGTCGGCTCCTTTTGCAATTCCAGAATTGCTTCCTCTATCGTTTCATTCCCCTGCAGACCTTCGTCTTTTGGAGTATCTGTTTCTTTTGCCATTGCTCTTATCCTTTCTTTTTCGCTTTTCCCACACAGAATCTGTGTACCATCATCCCCTGCAGCTTCGGCACTTCCGATGACATTTACTCTGCGCCTACCCAGATGCCGTCTTTCCCGCAGAATCTGCGCTCTTTTGATAAATCCAAAACGTTTTCCATCCGCTTTAAGATCTGATCGTATTTCCCTTCCCGCATCAATGCAATCGTCACCTGATCCGTTCCGATCTGCAGATGGCGGAAGCCGCGTTTTCCTTCCTCCGTCCACGGCAGAGTCAGCTCCAGTTCAAAGCCGCCGCTGCTTCCGTACAGCTCACCCGGCTGTTCGTCCGCAAACAGCTCGAAAAGCGGCTGATAATATGCTTTGAAATAATTCTCCTCTGGAAACCAAAGTGTCCCGTCCCCGGTCCGCTCCGGCTCTTTTACAACGGCATTCAGATAGCCTCTCTCGTAATACGTCATGCACGCCGCACTCTTCGCCAGCGGATTTTCATTGATCTTCTCGATCTCCGACGCCGCCCGGCATCCGTTTCCAAAGGCCGCCTGGCTGTTCTCGCTCCTGCCGACCGGCTCCCAGACGCTCCATGCGTTCTGCTTTCCGTATCCGATCAGATCCTGGCGGTATGCACCGTTGTATTTTACAAATTTTTTCTCCCCCGGCTGCTCGATCAGGTTCAGCGGTACCATACAGTCAATTCCGTACAGCTTCTGCGCAATCAGCCGCGTGTAGATGATGCCGAGATAATGACAGATTGCACTGCGCTCCGCCGTGTCGAGATACATAATCTGCTCCGCTTTTGCCAGCTGGTCGCCGCGTGTTTCGAGCACACTCTCCACCATCGCAATCCGTGACTGCAGCTCCGCCTTCCGTTTTCCGCGGTAGCGCGCCGACAGACGGCCATACGGCATCGTGCTTGCAAGAACCGCGTGCAGCAGCTCCAGGTTTGTGTATTTGATCATAATATCTTTCTTATTTAAACCGAGCTCTGCGTCGGTATCGACTTCCGTCACATTGATGATATATGTTTTTTCTTCGGTCAGTATCATTTGTTTTGCCTCTCTTTTTCAGTACTCTCTTCCATGCTCCTTCAGCCAGCTCTGCCACACTTTGTAATCGGGCATCTGCTGTGCCACCACCGCGTAAAACCGCGCGGAATGGTTCATCTCTTTCCGGTGCGCCAGCTCGTGGATAACGACGTAATCCATCACGTGCTCCGGCATCAGCACCAGCTTCCAGTTGTAGTTCAGGTTTCCGGCGCTGCTGCAGCTGCCCCAGCGGGTTTTCTGCTCACGAATTGTGATTCTGCCATACGTTACGCCCATCTCTTTTGCAAAATGTGCCGTCTTTTCCGCCAGCATCTGCGCCGCACGTTTAACCGCCGCTTTTCGTTCTGCTTCCGTCAGACGGTTCGCTGCTTTCTGCTCTGCGGCCGCCAACGCCTTTTTCCCGGTGTGTGTAAATCCAATCCTGTTTTTCTTTTAAGAATGCTTCGATTTGTATTTTGCCATCCGTTTCGGTGCGCGCACCACCACGCTTCCATCCGCTTTGACCTGGACGGCGAGCGTTTTACGGGCGGAATACACGATCTCATAGGGAATCTGTTTTAAAATCCGTTCTGCGCTGTCTTTCTGTTCCATTTATTTTTCCTCAAAAGCTGTCTGTTTTACCATTTTTTTGCCTGTTTTTCATTATACCTTTTTCCCGGCGGAAACGCATCGGATTGCTCACTGAAAAAAAATCGCGAGCAGAATCACCGTTTTTCTTCCAGCAATTCTGCTCACATTTTTCCTTCTCTTATTTCAGCTCAATTTTTTTCTGCTTTCTTCGGATGCACAGCCTCACAAATAAAATCGCCGCCTGCACACAGAGAATCATCACCAAAATTCCAATCATGGACAGCGCTGTTGCCCCCAGTCTGATCAGTTTTCCCATTCTTTTTTCCTCACTTTTCTTTCTATCGTGCCAGAACCGGATCGGCTGCCGCATCCCACAGCAGGCTGTCCGTCTCACTTTGTTCCAGGTATCCATATTTTACCATTGCCGCCAGCACCTGCTTTTCCCGCTGCAGCGCCAGATCCGCGTGGCGCGACGGTGCGTAGGCGGACGGTGCATTCGGGATTCCGGCGAGGAGAATGGCTTCGCTGTCGGTCAGCTCCTGCGGTTCTTTCCCGAAGTAGCCAAGCGATGCTTCTTTCAGTCCATAGTAGCCATCCCCGAAATAGATGGTATTGATGTACAATTCCAGAATTTCTTCTTTCGAGAGCTGCCGTTCCACATAGAGTGCCGTCCACGCCTCTGCCGCTTTTCTGGCAAGTGTCTTATTCTGATCGTAATACATGTTTTTTACCAGTTGCTGTGTGATAGTACTGCCTCCCTGCTCCGGTTTCATCACGCGGATATCATGTACAACCGCGCGCGCCATGCTGATCCAGTCTATCCCGTGATGTGTGTAATACCGGTGATCCTCGACAGCAAGCACCGCTTTTTTGTACAGCTCCGGCACCTGTTTCAGGGGAACCCACTGTGCTTCGCTTCTGATTTCCTCTACCGCCTGCGCGAGCGGCTTTTCCTTCACTGCCTTCTGATAGGAAACATATCCCTGGATTGCCCAGAACATTCCGGCCGTCAGCAGGATCAGGCAGAAAAATGCCAGAAAACCTCCAACCATTTTTCCCGCTGTTCCCCGGTGTTTTCGTGTTCTTTTTCTCATGGTTTCAAACCCCTTTGTTGTTCTTTCCTGCTTTCTATCCTACCATATCTCCCTTAACGCCTTCTTGCCTCTTTCTTAGGAATTCATTAAAATTTTGAAACTGTATGAAATGCATTTTGCACGTTTTCAAATAACCGCTGCTGCTGCGGAATACTTTAACCGAATCAGGCAAGTAGCGAAGCGGATTGCGAATATCCGCTTGACAAAACAGAAAAAGACAGACACCTGGCAGATTGTCAGGATGCCTGTCTCTTGTTTTTATCTTTTGGTTTTTCAGAAACGCTCTGTGATTATGCTGCGGTTCCGTAGTTCATTACATGAGCTGCTGACAGTGCTTTTCGAACGGCTACACCGAGAATTTCAGCTACTACAACGGAAATCACATCTTTTACGATGTACGGAACGGAAACTGCCAGGAAGGAAGCCGGGATCGTGTTTCCTGTTACAATAGAAAACTGTACCACACCGAATGCGTGACATACCGCAAGACCTGCGATTCCAAGAACGAATGGTTTGCCCGGGAAGCCTTTTTTAATTCCGGCACCGCAGAGCATTGCCATCGGAATAAATCCGAAAATAAAGCCGCCGGCCGGTCCGAGAAGAGCGCCGAATCCACCGCTCATGCCGGCATAAACCGGAACGCCGATCGCGCCGAGGATCAGATAAAGAGCGGACGATGCACCTCCCAATTTCCAGCCAAGCACGTAGCCGCAAAATGCCATTGCAAAGGTCTGCAGCGTCACCGGAACGCCGGTCGGAAGCGGAATCGTCACAATGGACAGTACCGCAAGCACTGCCGTCATCATGCCGGTCAGTACAATCTGTTTTGTTGTAAGTTTTGATTTTTTCATGAATGTAAATCCTCCTCGCAGGTTCTTGTATCCAATTCTTTCTGCTTTTGAATTGTTAACCTTGTTTCAATATAGGTTAATATTTCATTTTTGTCAATCCCTTTTTAAAAATGCAGAGAGTTCTGCTACGATTCTGTTACACTTCCTGAAAATAGCGGTCACCCTCTTGTTTTCTGTTTTCTTTCTATGGTATACTATATAGTCTCGGAGTTTTTCCGGGAATGTTCACCCGATACAAACGATGAATTTTTATTCCATTTGAAAGGAGATACCCTCTATGAAACCTTCCGAAAATCCTCTCGGCTCGGAACCGGTCAGCTCTCTTTTGCGGCGTTTTGCGATTCCGAGCGTCATCGCGATGCTCGTCAGCGCCCTCTATAACATGGTAGACCAGCTCTTTATCGGTCACAGCATCGGCGTACTTGGAAACGCAGCGACCAACGTAGCGTTTCCGCTCAGTATGGTCTGCACATCCATCGGTCTGCTCTGCGGCATCGGCGGTGCTGCAAACTTCAATCTCTGCATGGGCAGACGAGAGCCGGAGCACGCGAAATCTTATGTTGGAAGTGCCATCTCCATGCTGGCAATCCTCGGTGTGATTCTCTGCGTTGCCGTTCAGCTTTTTCTGCGCCCGATGATGCTTCTCTTTGGTGCGACACCGGATGTCATTGATTATGCCTGTACTTACACTCGAATCACCTCCATCGGCTTCCCGTTTCTGATCGTCACAATCGGCGGCTCCAACCTGATCCGCGCGGATGGCAGCCCGAAATTTTCCATGCTGTGTAACCTGGTCGGCGCGATCGTCAACACGATTCTCGACCCGCTGTTCATCTTCGTTTTCCACATGGGCATGGCAGGTGCAGCGCTCGCCACGATCACCGGACAGATTTTATCGTTCGCGCTTGTTGTCTTCTATCTGCGCGGTTTTAAGACACTGCCGCTCTCTCTTTCCGATCTGAAACCGAACATGGCCTGCTGGGCACGGATCGCTGCGCTTGGTGCAACTCCGGCATTCAATCAGGTGGCAATGATGGTTGTTCAGATCGTTATGAACAACACACTGACCTACTACGGCTCCAATTCCGTCTATGGAAGCGACATTCCGCTTGCATGCGCCGGTATTATTTCAAAGGTGAATATGCTGTTCTTCTCCTTTGTCATCGGCATTTCCCAGGGACTTCAGCCGATTGTCAGCTTCAACTTCGGTGCACAGAAATATGACCGCGTGAAGGACGCTTATAAAAAAGCAGTTTTTGCGGCGACTGCCATTTCCATCGTCGCCTTCCTCTGCTTCCAGCTCTTTCCGCGCCAGATTATCGGCATTTT
>ENA-OQEL01000096-OQEL01000096.1-human-gut-metagenome-genome-assembly--contig:-NODE-96-length-33120-cov-4.160580_pt1 | contig 33120 bp, 40 predicted proteins | sample MGYA00242796_ERZ504637 | MGnify/ENA primary metagenome ERZ504637 (study PRJEB26092, sample SAMD00036306) | human gut metagenome | host: Homo sapiens | study: EMG produced TPA metagenomics assembly of... | reverse complement strand
ATATTTTCTATATATTTCCTTATAACCCACTAAATCCCCCATATAAAATATGGGGGGATCAGTATTTAAATCAAATATTAATTCACTATTTAATAACTCTCACTCTGAGCACTCCGTCAATGGCAGAAAGCTTCTCAACGGTAGAAGCATCAATAGCTGAATCAAGATCAAGAAGTGAATATGCATAGTCACCCTTGCCCTTGTTTGTCAGATCAGATACATTGATATCAGCCTCTGCAAGAGCTGTTGTAATCTGTCCAATCATACCCTTAACATTCTTGTGAAGGATTCCGACTCTGCCTGAAGCTGTGCATGCACCCATGCTGCAGTCAGGGAAGTTGACTGAGTGAACGATATTACCATTCTCTAAGTAATCTCTCAGCTCCTTGACAGCCATAACTGCACAATTGTCCTCTGACTCTGCTGTAGATGCTCCAAGATGAGGTGTTACGATGCAGCCCTTTGCTCCAACAGTTGTGTTGTTAGGGAAATCCGAAACGTACTTCTTAACCTTTCCCTTGGCAAGTGCATCTACCATAGCCTCTTCGTCAACAAGAAGATCTCTGGCAAAGTTTAATACGATAGCGGTTGGCTTCATCATTGCAATAGCATCAGCGTTTATCATCTTCTTTGTTGAATCAAGAAGAGGTACATGGATTGTGATGAAATCACAGTTCTTGTAGATGTCCTCAACATTGCTGATATGCTTAACGCTTCTTGAAAGGTTCCATGCAGCATTTACTGAGATGTATGGATCATATCCGTAAACATCCATGCCCATATGTACTGCAGCATTTGCAACAAGTACACCGATGGCTCCCAGTCCGATAACACCGAGCTTCTTGCCTGAAATCTCTGTTCCTGCAAAGTTCTTTTTCTGCTTCTCGGCTGTCTTTGCAATATTCTCATCGTTCTGGTTTGCAAGACACCAGTCGATACCTCCAACGATATCTCTTGATGCATAAAGCATTCCGGCAAACACAAGCTCCTTAACACCGTTTGCATTGGCTCCCGGTGTGTTGAATACAACGATTCCCTGCTCTGCACACTTGTCAAGCGGAATATTGTTTACTCCTGCTCCTGCTCTTGCCACAGCAAGCACCTTGTCGCCAAGCTCCATGTCATGCATAGCGGCACTTCTTACAAGTGCTGCATCTGCATCCTTAATATCATCAACCTTTTTATAATCGTCAGAGAACAGGTCAAGTCCTACTCCTGCGATTGGGTTTAAGCATGTGTAATTAAACATTATGCATTCTCCTCCTCAAACTTCTTCATAAACTCTACAAGCTTCTCAACGCCCTCTTTTGGCATAGCATTGTAGATAGATGCTCTCATTCCGCCAACTGTACGGTGTCCCTTAAGGTTTACAAATCCGGCTGCAGTTGCCTCCTTTACAAACTTGGCATCAAGCTCTGCATCTCCTGTTACAAACGGAACATTCATGAGTGATCTGTCCTCTTTTCTTACTGTTCCTTTAAAGAGCTTGCTCTGATCAAGGAAATCGTAGAGAATCTTGGCCTTCTCCTCATTTCTCTCCTTCATAACTGAAAGACCGCCCATCTTCTTGAGCCATTTGAATACCTTGCCACAGATATAGATGCCGTAGCATGGTGGTGTATTGTAAAGAGAATCATTATCGGCCTGAGTCTTCCACTTGAGCATGGTTGGTGTGCCCGGTAGACAATCATCTGTGATAAGGTCCTCTCTGATAATTGCTATAACTACTCCGGCAGGTCCTACATTCTTCTGTACTCCGCCATAGATAACAGCATATTTTGATACATCTACAGGCTCTGATAAGAAGCATGAAGATACATCAGCTACAAGGTTCTTTCCCTTTGTGTTTGGAAGCTTCTTGTACTTTGTTCCGTAGATAGTATTGTTCTCGCAAATGTATACATAATCCATATCATCTGTGATTGGTAAATCTGAGCAGTCAGGTATGTATGAGAAGGTCTCATCTGCAGACGAAGCAAGCTCTACGGCATCTCCGTAAATCTTAGCCTCGGCAAACGCCTTTTTAGCCCACTGACCTGTAATAATGTATCCTGCTTTTTTATTTTTCATAAGGTTCATCGGTACCTCAGCGAAGAACTGTGAAGCACCACCCTGAAGGAAAAGCACCTTGTAATTGTCAGGTATATTCATAAGCTCGCGGAGATCCTTCTCGGCATCCTTGATGATGTCATCAAACCATTTAGATCTGTGGCTCATCTCCATAACCGACATTCCGCTTCCCTTATAATCCATCATCTCTGCTGCTGCTTCCTGCAATACCTCCTCAGGTAAAACTGCAGGTCCTGCTGAAAAATTGTAAACTCTACTCACTCTAATTTCCTCCTTGTGTCGCATTGTAGTCCTCTTCATCGAAAGACTCGTTGATAGGCTTGCCCGGTGCAACCATAGGCCATACCTTGTCATCTGAATCAATGATACAATCGATGACAAACGGTGTCTTGCTCTTTAAGGCATCTGCAAATGCTTTTTCAAATTCTTCCTGGGTCTTAACACGTCGTGCGGTGGCTCCCATTGCCTCTGAAAGCTTTACATAATCCAACCCCATCATCGAGTACGGTTGCCGAGTAATGCTTCTCGTAAAAAAGAGTCTGCCACTGGCGTACCATTCCAAGTACATGGTTGTTTATTATAACCTCGATAAGAGGAAGCTTTTCTCTTGAAGCTGTTGCAAGCTCGTTCATGTTCATTCTGAAGCATCCGTCACCTGCAATATTGACTACAGTCCTGTCTGGATTAGCTGTCTGGGCACCGATTGCAGCACCGAGACCGTATCCCATGGTACCAAGACCTCCTGATGTAAGAAGAGTTCTCGGCTTACTGTATTTGTAATACTGGGCTGCCCACATCTGATGCTGACCGACCTCAGTAACCATTATAGCATTTCCTTTTGTCATTTCATAGATTTTTTCAATAACAAATGGTCCGCTAAGTCCCTCTTTGTGATATGTAAGAGGAAAAGTCTTTGCATATGCAAGCACATGCTCAACCCATGAATTGTGGTCAAGCTGTGTGAGCTTTTTGTTGATGCGTGTAAGTATTTCCTTCACATCGCCTATAACACTCGATGTAACACGGATATTTTTATTTAATCTCTGCTGCGTCTACATCAAACTGTAATATCTTGGCCTGGTCTGCAAACTTTTTAGGATTGCCAAGCACTCTGTCCGAAAAACGTGTACCAATCGCAATCAAAAGGTCGCACTCTGAAACTCCAAGGTTTGATGTCTTTGTGCCATGCATACCAAGCATGCCTGTGTAGTTATCACTTGTGCCGTCATATGCACCCTTGCCCATGAGCGTATCGCAAACAGGTGCATTCACCTTGTCTACAAATTCCTTAAGCTCTTTGCTTGCTCCGGAGAGAACCACTCCGCCTCCTACAAATATATATGGCTTTTTAGATGCTTTTATGAGTTCAATTGCATTATCAATGTCACTGTCTGTAATTGTTTCTGTCACACGCTCAGGAAGCTTGATTTCCTGCCTGGTGTACTCTACCAGATCTGCCGTAACATTCTTTGGAATATCCACAAGTACAGGACCCGGTCTGCCTTTTCTTGCTATATCGAAAGCTCTGCGTATTGTATCTGCAAGCTTCTCTACATCCTTTACAATAAAGCTGTATTTGGTTACAGGCGTTGTAATTCCGGCAATATCTATCTCCTGAAAGCTGTCCTTTCCAAGTAACGAGACTCCAACATTACATGTGATTGCGACGATTGGAATCGAATCCATGTATGCTGTCGAAATTCCTGTGACCAGATTTGTCGCACCCGGTCCGCTTGTAGCCAGACAGACGCCAACCTTTCCGGTGCTTCTCGCATAGCCGTCGGCCGCATGGCTTGCTCCCTGCTCATGTGAGGTCAGCACATGCTTAATCTCCGGATGCTTGTAGAGCTCGTCATAGACATTAAGGATAGCTCCTCCCGGATAACCGAATACTGTGTCAACACCCTGTTCTTTTAAGCATTCTATAATAACCTGTGATCCTGTTAACTGCATCTTGTATTCCTCTTTTTCTTATACAAATCCTTTACGATAATAGGTAAAAGCCTTATTCGTACTGAATTTTCTATCAAAATTTATACTACGCGTTCTGCTCGCCCGGAAGTGCAAGGATGGCTCCTCTGTTTCCTGATGTAACAAGCGCTGCGTATCTCTTCAAATAGCCTGTTGTAACCTTCGGCTCCCTTGGCTGCCACTTTGCCTTACGCTCAGCAAGCACCTCGTCTGACACATCGAGCTCAAGCTTCATGTTTGGAATATCAATCTTTATGATATCGCCCTCTTCAACCAGGGCAATCGGTCCGCCTACTGCGGCCTCAGGTGAAACATGACCTATTGAAGCTCCTCTTGAAGCTCCTGAAAAACGTCCGTCTGTGATGAGTGCTACAGAGCTTCCAAGTCCCATTCCGGCAATAGCGGATGTAGGGTTAAGCATCTCTCTCATTCCAGGGCCGCCCTTTGGTCCCTCGTATCTGATGACAACTACATCACCCTCTACGATCTTGCCGCCCTTTATTGCTGCAATTGCATCTTCCTCGCAGTCAAATACTCTTGCAGGGCCCTCATGAACCATCATCTCATCGACAACTGCTGAACGCTTTACTACAGAGCCGTCCGGAGCCAGATTTCCTTTAAGCACTGCAAGTCCTCCGGTCTTTGAATATGGATTGTCTACCGGTCTGATAACCTCAGGGTCTCTATTGACTGCATTCTTTATATTCTCTCCAACTGTCTTTCCTGTAACAGTCATACAATCTGTATTTAAAAGTCCGATATCAGCAAGCTCTTTCATGACAGCCCACACACCGCCGGCCTCGTTTAAGTCCTCCATATATGTAGGGCCTGCCGGGGCAAGGTGGCAGAGATTTGGTGTCCTCTCACTGATTGGATTTGCAAAGCTGATATCAAAATCAAAGCCTATCTCATGAGCGATAGCCGGAAGATGAAGCATAGAGTTTGTAGAGCAGCCGAGTGCCATATCAACTGTGAGTGCATTCATTATTGCATCCTTTGTGATGATATCTCTCGCTTTGATGCCCTTGTTGTACATATCCATAACAGCCATTCCGGCATGCTTTGCAAGACGTATACGCTCTGAATATACAGCAGGTATTGTTCCGTTTCCGCGAAGTCCCATACCGAGTGCCTCTGTAAGACAGTTCATAGAGTTGGCTGTGTACATTCCCGAGCATGAACCACAGGTAGGACATACCTTGTTCTCATACTCACATACATCATCCTCAGTCATAGTACCAGCAGCGTATGAGCCGACAGCCTCAAACATCGATGAAAGACTTCTCTTTCTGCCCTTTACGTGACCTGCGAGCATTGGTCCGCCTGATACAAATACTGTAGGCAGATTAAGACGTGCAGCCGCCATCAGAAGTCCCGGCACGTTCTTGTCACAGTTTGGAACCATTACAAGTGCATCAAACTGATGAGCGATTGCCATACACTCTGTAGAATCTGCAATCAGATCTCTTGTGACAAGGGAATATTTCATACCCACATGTCCCATTGCAATACCATCGCAGACTGCAATTGCAGGAAATACTACAGGCACTCCTCCTGCCTCTGCAACTCCAAGCTTTACAGCCTCAACGATTTTGTCTATATTCATATGGCCCGGAACAATCTCATTGAATGAGCTTACAATTCCGACCATAGGCTTTTTCATTTCCTCCGGTGTAAAACCAAGAGCATTAAATAAACTTCTTGCCGGTGCCTGCTGCATTCCGGCTCTTGCGTTATCACTTATCATATTTTATCTCCTTATTTATCTCAGACTATTTCTTTGAGTACTTCATCATTACAACTGTATACATGACGATCTGACTATCTATAACCTGTTAGCTGTCTATTATAAGTCATACAGCTACACACGTTCTGCGATGAGATCCCCCATCTGTGCTGTGCCTACCTGTGTGATACCCTCTGTAGTCTCACCCGGCTGTGGCATGATGTCGATTGTCCTGTAGCCCTCCTTAAGCACCTGCTTTACAGCATCCTCGATTGCCTGTGCTTCCTTGTCCAGATCAAATGAATAGCGAAGCATCATGGCTGCTGAAAGGATTGTTGCGATAGGGTTTGCAATGCCCTTTCCAGCGATATCAGGAGCAGATCCGCCACTTGGCTCGTAAAGTCCGAACTTTGTATCGTTAAGGCTTGCTGATGAAAGCATACCGATTGAGCCTGTCACCATACTTGCTTCATCTGATAAAATATCGCCAAACATATTCTCTGTGAGGATAACATCAAACTGCTTAGGATCCTTTACAAGCTGCATTGCACAGTTATCAACAAGCATATGCTCGTATGTAACCTCCGGATAATCCTTAGCGACCTCCTCGACGATCTTTCTCCATAATCTGGAAGAATCAAGCACATTTGCCTTGTCTACGGATGTGACCTTTTTCCTTCTCTTCATAGCTATATCAAAGCCTCGCTTTGCGATTCTTCTGATTTCATTCTCATTGTATGTCAGTGTATCTGTGGCCGTAACAACTCCGTCCACCTCTTTTGTCTCTCTGGCTCCGAAGTAAAGACCTCCTGTAAGCTCACGCATAATCATCATATCAAAGCCATCTCCGATGATATCGCTACGGAGCGGACATGCTGCAGCAAGCTCCTTGTACAGGTATGCCGGTCTAAGATTTGCAAACAGATTGAGCGACTTTCTAAGCTTTAAAAGTCCTGCCTCCGGACGAAGCTCAGGGGCCAGCTTGTACCATGGTGATGTGGCTGTGTTGCCACCGATAGAACCCATCAGCACCGCATCTGAATCAAGCGCAGTCGCAATAGCCTCATCTGTAAGAGGAACACCTGTAGCATCAATTGAGCAGCCACCCATAAGGATGTCTGTGTAGTTGAAGCTGTGTCCATACTTGTCTGCTATTTTGTCCAATACCTTTTTTGCCTCAGTGACTATCTCCGGTCCGATTCCGTCTCCGAAAATTACACCAACTTTATATTCCATAATTTCTTACCTCTTTTACATAAAAATACATATTCTTATATTAAAGCATTAAAGTAGTTATTTCAATATGCCGGGATATTTTACTTTTTCATGCAATTTATAACTGCAGCTTATAATAACTGCATACTATAATAACAGTTTTTTATTATTATTGCAAGAGATGCGGACAATAAGAAAACCGCCACTTATGTGACGGCTTTACAAATGTGCATTATTTAGCTGAATCCTCTGCTTTCTCAAGGTCAGCGATAGCTGCCTTCTGCATTGGAATACGGCAGTTCTTGTTGTTACCAAACTCAACGATTACAGTATCGTCCTCGATATCGATAACTGTTCCGTAGAATCCACTTGTTGTAAGAACTGTGTCTCCTGTTGCAACCTCATTAAGCATAAGCTCCTTTTTCTTCTGCTCCTTCTTCTGTGGACGGATCATAAGAAAATACATAACTGCGAAAAGTACTACTAACCAGACAATCATTCCAATTGTTCCTGCTGCCTGACCGTTTGCTAAAATTGATGTCATCAATTGTTCCTCCTAAATATTCTATAATTGATGTGTTCTAAGCACTATTACCATAATACACGTTAAACGTGCTAACGGCAAGGATTTTTTATCATTTTCGAGATTTTTTATATTTATCTGCTAGCTCTGCTCTCCCTGTGTCATTCCATAGAGCTTTTCAGCCTTGTATGAGGCAAAACGGCCTGCATCAAGCGAATCCCTTATCTCCTCCATCATGTTGTTGTAGAAATACAAATTATGGAGCACGCACAGTCTCATTCCGAGCATCTCCTTTGCCTTTAAAAGATGCCTGATATATGCACGCGAATATGTGCGGCAGGCAGGACAGTTACAGCCCTCCTCAATAGGACGCATATCCTTCTGATACTTCTGGTTGAACAGATTAAGCTTGCCGTGATTCGTGTATACATGTCCGTGACGGCCGTTTCTGCTTGGGTATACACAGTCAAAGAAGTCGATTCCTCTCTCTACGCCCTCAAGTATATTGGCAGGAGTTCCTACTCCCATCAGGTATGTAGGCTTATTAACAGGCAGATGAGGCACTGTTTCATCAAGAATATGGTACATCTCCTCATGGCTCTCTCCTACCGCCAGTCCGCCGACAGCATATCCATCCAGCTCAAGCTCAGAAATGCGCTTTGCATGGTCAATTCTTATATCATCATAAATAGCTCCCTGATTGATGCCGAATAAAAGCTGCTCCTTGTTGATAGTATCCGGTAAGCTGTTTAAGCGTGCCATCTCCTTTTTGCACCTCTCAAGCCAGCGCGCGGTCCTGTTTACAGAGTTTGTCACATACTGTCTGTCTGCAACACTCGATGGGCACTCGTCAAACGCCATAGCTATCGTGGAGCCGAGGTTTGACTGTATCTGCATGCTCTCCTCAGGTCCCATAAATATCTTGGCACCGTCAATATGCGAGTTGAAGTACACACCCTCCTCCTTTATTTTGCGAAGACCTGCCAGTGAAAACACCTGGAATCCGCCGGAATCTGTAAGGATTGGTCTGTCCCACACCATGAATTTGTGCAGTCCGCCAAGCTCTTTAATGATTTTGTCTCCGGTTCTTACATGCAGGTGATATGTATTTGACAGCTCAACCTGACACTTTATCTCCTTTAAATCGTCCGTAGAGACAGCGCCCTTTATCGCACCTACTGTTCCTACATTCATAAATACAGGTGTCTGTATATCTCCATGCACAGTATGGAATGTACCTCTCTTGGCACGTCCCTCCTGTTTTAGTAACTCATATTTAGCCATATTTTCGTTTAATTCTCCTGTTTCTTTTACTTATCGCCATTGCCTACGATTTTTCTGATTAATATTCCGTTGGTCAGCAATGTGGTATCTATGCAATGCCTCTCAAAAAGTACCTCGCCGTCCTTTGGCACCTCAATATCCTCATCAGAGCAGTTGACTATAACCTCCACATATGTATCCACCCAGCCCATCTTTCTGAACTGGATTACCCTTGGATTGTCAGCAAAATCGTCAGGGAAATGGAAGTTTCTGCCCTTTAAAAGCGGCTCACTCGCCCTTAAATGAATGAGCTTTGATACCATCTCAATGCGCTCCTTAAACCTGCCTGCCTCAATATCATCCCACGGCATACATCGTCTGCAGTCAGGGTCATAGCTGCCCGGCATGGCAATCTCAGTGCCGTAATATATACATGGGCTGCCCGGCATGGCAAAAAGTACTGCAAGCTGTGCAAAGTACTGGTCGAGATTCTTTGTATCAGAGCGAAGGCGCTTTGTATCATGTGAATCAAGCAGATTGAAAAGCACATCATTGGTCTGCTGCATGTAGTTGGTATAACATCTGTTTATAGTATACTCAAAATCCTGATTCGTCTGGCTCTTATCTATCCAGAAATCCTTGATGCTCTCTCCAAGCGGATAGTTCATAACCGCATCGAACTCATCTCCACGCAGCCACGGAAGAGCATTATGCCATATTTCTCCCAAAATGTAAATATCCGGATTGATTTCCTTAAGCCTTGCCCTAAGCTCCTTGCAGAAGCGGTGTGACACCTCATTTGCCACATCAAGGCGCAGTCCGTCTATATGATAATTTTCTACCCAGTTGGCGCAGATATCGATAAAGTATTTTCGCACCGCCGGATTATTTGTATTGAGCTTTGGCATATTGTCAAAAATCCAAACGTATAAAACTGACCCTTTTTAGCCGCTCCATGCTTAAAGTCAAGAGGCCATTCATTGATCATAAACCAGTCATAATACTCTGAATCTGTCCCCTTCGCTAAAACATCCTGCCACGGTGCAAAATAATAGCCACAGTGGTTAAACACTCCGTCAAGCATTATTCTCATATCACGCTTATGGGCTTCTAACACAAGCCTCTTAAAGGTATCTTCATCTCCAAAGCGCGGGTCAATCTTTGCATAATCCGTTGTATCATACTTATGATTGCTCGGTGACTCGTTTATCGGTGTCAGGTAGATTCCGTTTATTCCAAGCTCCTTTAAGTAATCAAGCTTTTGAATGATTCCTGCGAGGTCTCCGCCGAAGCACTCCTCATTTTTGACCTTTCCCCTGTTTCTCCACGGAACAACATAATCAGGATCTATCGAGTGGTCTCCATTGCAGAATCTATCCGGAAATATCTGATACCATATAGTGTCATTTACCCACTTCGGTGTGACCGGAATATCACACGGATTCATCCACGGGAATACAAAGCACTGGCGGCTTCTGCCCTCAAGTGCCATCTGCTCTGCACTCACGAAGCCATCCTCAAAGTAAAACCATCTCTCATCCTCTGTGATGAGCTCAAAATAATATTTAAGTCTCTTGAATGGTGGCTTTACCGTGGTTGTCCACCATATCTGGTGCTTTAATTTCTTTTTAAATATTATCGGCTGCTTATCGCCATTCCAGGTCTCACCACCGCCTAAGATACCGGCTGCGAACGGGTCACCGAGTATGATATTTACTTCCTTCACATCATAACCGGTCTTTATATTTATGATTAATTCATCCTCATTTAAAGGATAGCAGTAGTTGTCATATGCCTGGTGAAATACCCCGTTAAATTCCATGTTTTCTCCCTCTTTTGCTGTCTTATTGTAGTTGTTTATCATTGTGGCGCTGAGGACGGCACGTAAGTCGCGGCCACCGTGAGCGTCCACGCGCTGCCCTGTTCGCTACGCTGCGCTGTTAAGATTCTGTACGAATTATGCTTATAGATTTTCTCCGGCTGACGAAACCGTCGCTACTCGCCCTCCGTGGCTCGATAGCTCCTTGCCCCGGCGTCCCTGCCGGTGCATTTCTGTGTATCGAAGCATAATTCTACAGACTCTAAACAGCTCCGCTATTCGCTCTCAGGGCAGCACGTGTGCGCTCGCGGTAGCCGCGGCTTACGTGCCTTACGTTGTGGCAAAATTGCTACAAATGATGCTGCTTAATTATACTTGCTTAAATTATGCTTCGCCTAATTTGCGCTTTGCATATACAGGCATGCAAGCATGCATCGATGATACCTTTTGACCCTTTAATCACATAATTATATACAAACATAGTTCGAAAGTTACCTAAATAAAATAATATCATAGTTTTCTTGACTATTCAACTTGCTATTAATTATAATGTATTTATTATCGTAACTATTCGAGTCACATTGAAAACCAAAAATGCTGTTTACATGCAAGCATGATGTATCATTTTTTGTTCTCAGAGGTTTAAATAGTTACCCATTATTATAATAAGGAGACCATCATGGCAGGTTCATCATACGGAAATATTTTTAGGGTAACAACATGGGGAGAATCACACGGAAAAGGCTTAGGTGTCGTTGTGGACGGCGTTCCTGCGGGGCTTGAGCTGTGTGAGGAGGATATTCAGATATTCTTAAACAGAAGAAAGCCGGGACAGTCCAAGTTCACTACTCCACGCAAGGAGGATGATGCGGTTGAAATTCTCTCCGGTGTGTTTGAGGGAAAGACTACAGGTACACCTGTTTCTATGGTTGTGTGGAATAAAAACCAGAAATCAAAGGATTACAGTGAGATTGCTTCATACTATCGTCCGGGGCATGCTGACTTTTGCTTTGATGAGAAATACGGCTTCAGAGACTACAGAGGCGGAGGTCGTTCTTCGGGACGCGAGACAATAGGCCGTGTTGCAGCAGGTGCTATCGCTGTAAAGATGCTCTCTGGCCTTGGCATAAAATTTCTTACATACACCAGATCAATAGGTCCTGTTACAATTAATGAGGTTAATTTTGATGCCCATGAAATTTACAACAATTCACTTTATATGCCTGATGCCGATGCAGCGCTAAAAGCTTCCGAATATCTGGAGGAATGCCTTAAATCACTCAATTCCTCAGGCGGTGTGTGTGAATGTGTCATCACAGGTCTTCCTGTCGGGCTCGGTGATCCTGTATTCGAGAAAATTGATGCCAATCTGGCAAAAGCTATTATGTCTATCGGAGCTGTAAAGGGCTTCGAAATCGGCGATGGCTTTGTGCAGCAAAGGCAACCGGACTTACAAACAATGATGCCTTTATTATGAGGGATGGCGCTGTTTCAAAAGAGACAAATCACTCCGGTGGTACTCTCGGCGGCATGACAGACGGCTCACCGCTTAATTTTCAGAGCTGCCATAAAAGCCTACTCCTTCAATCGCAGCTACACAGCACACCGTAAATAAATCCGGTGAAGATATAGAGATTTCCATCAAGGGACGTCATGACCCGATTATCGTGCCACGTGCTGTTGTTGTTGTTGAAGCTATGGCTGCAATTACTATTGCAGATGCAACTGCTTATGAATATGGGGGCACGCATGGACCGCATCACAGATTTTTATAAAAAATTTATAACTTTGTATTATAGTAAAAAGCATCTATCCGGATTTTTCCGGACAGATGCTTTTATCTATTTCATTGGAACAATCTGTAATGTTTTTCCTAGTGAATTCAAAATATATTTTAGAATATATTTCCAAGAAGCAGCGGATTTAACAACATATACTGCGCATTCGTCACCCCAAAAGCCACAAGCGCCAGTGGCAGCACAATAAAAAGGACGCATGATATAATCACAGACATGCCGCTTCTTAAGTATTTAAACATTGCAAAAACAAACAGGCTGACCAGTAATCCCCCTATAAAGCGCATCAGCATTATGATAAGTATATACTGCCCTACCGATATATTCTGCGAAACACGCCACAGATGCTCCATACTTGCCGCCGGAGCATTAAGCCCCTGCGTGCCATATGCTAAAAGCACATTGCACAGCCGCACAATATATACAAGTGCAAATGCTGTGACAGTGCCCAAAAAGCCAAGTATGCATTTGATTCCCATATGCTGCTTCCTGCCACGGCGGGTAGTCCTTAAAAGCCGGATTTCATGGTTTGCATAATCCGCTCCGCATATACCGCAGGCTATTGCTATTAGGAGAATAACATACACAAATGCCTGTGCTGTATCACGGTTTTTGAAGTCTGTTCTGTCGGTAAGGATATCATAGCCCTTTTCAAAAAACAGCCACCCCTCATTTAACGTCTTAAGATAATCCACATGTGCTGTAAGCTTGTTGAATGCCTCCTGTCTGCTCAGTTCATCCTTGTACTTTATATTGATATAGCTTTCACTCTTCCCCTGCTCCATATCGTAAGCAATGTTATCTGACAGTCTGTCGTATTTTACTCTTTCTTCATCCAGAAGCTCATTGGTTTTGGCAGTTAAAGGTCCATAATATTTGTCCATATATTCCTTGTAATACACCTCATCAACCGAGTCATATGAAAGCTTCTCTGCCGGATTCCACCATACCACAAAAATAGCTGCTACAATCAATATAAGTAACACTTTTCCCGGAACAAGTGCCTTATAGCATTCGTGCAAAAATAAAGATGTATGACAGCCTGTATTTTTGCCGCAGGCAAAGCCGGGCAGTAAAAGCAGCCTCTTTTCATGCACCGAATTGAGATAATTTGTAACCGCAAAAATACATACAGCTATACACACAAGCCAGAATAAGCCATACAATACCCCGGTATTAAGTGGATATCCAAACAGATTGATATTGACATAATCAGAAAAAAGTCTGCCTGTCCTGACTCCATACATGATATTTATGTACTTAAGGAAGGCTAGGAAGCTGGTTCCTGAAATCGTTGTGTAGCAGATAGCCTCAATAACCACGGTCACTGCAGAAGCAACGAACACAAATATAATATTGTCAAGCGCTGCGCATATCAGCATAAAAAACAAGCCAAGCAATATAAAGCTTATTATTTTCACAGGAAAATAGCATGCCAGAAATTGTCCTATACTAAGCTTAAACGGACTGCCATAGTACAGATAAACACTTTGAAGCGGACTTTTCAGATTTATCGGATTGTAAAAGCACATGCTTATGACTGCATTGATGCCATACAACAGCAAGGTGATAAGCACGACCGCCATAATCATCACAAATGACTTTGACGCCATAAGCTGCCTTCTGCCCCTTGCAGTTGTTCTAAGCAATGCAAGCTGGTTCTCGCTTTTTTTCATAAAAAAGCAAGGTTGAGCGCATGATAAAAAGCTAATCACAGCCACATAGTCGGTAAGCTCATTGTCTGTAATATTCAAAGTCCCGATGCATCAATAACCTCAGGCACTGTACCTTTAAGCTTACCGTAGACTCTGCTCGTTTTAGCAGCATTTTTCTCTGCAAAGCCTCCATTGCCGGAAAACTTATTCATAATCGAAATCTCGTCAGCCTTTTCATTGACAGAGTCCAGATACTCATCATAAGAAAGACATGCCAATGCTTCCTTGTATACCCTGCTGCACAGACTAATCCTGCCGTAAGCTTCTGCCGTCATCTGCCTTTGTTCAATTTCCGGCAAAACCTCCTCACGGCTGTAATTGCTTATTTCGCCATACAGCGCGCTGTAGTCCTTACCTGTATACCCATCATCATTTACGGTATTCATGGTATACAGTCCAAGAACAGGATTCAGAACAAGCAAAAACAAAAGAATAAGCACTGTTCTTTTAGTCAATAGTTTACATATTTCGTTTTTTACTATATCCATTTTCAGTCCCCATTAAGATACAAATACAAGTCCTCAAGATTTGGACGCACAGCCTCCTTCTGCCATCTGCCATCATACGAATCGGCAATAATGCGGGCTATGACACCGTCTGCATCCCTTGAAATATTGCTCACCTTATATCCGGTGTTCACCTCATCTATCTCATTATCCGATAAAAAAATATTCCATACCTTTCCATCCAGCTCCTGAAGCAGCTTTGACGGAAGAACCACTCCTTATTATTTTACCGTTGCTTAACATAACTATCTCTTTGGCGATAAACTCAACATCCGTAACCACATGAGTCGCAATAATAACAATCTTGTCCTTTGCAACCTCTGATATCAGATTGCGGATTCTGATTCTCTCCTTTGGGTCAAGCCCTGCCGTTGGCTCATCCAGTATAAGTATGCCGGGATTGCCTATGAGTGCCTGTGCTATCAGTGCTCTCTGCTTCATTCCGCCCGAAAAAGCTCCAAGCTTCTTTCCAAGAACATCATCAAGCTTTACCATGCGCACATAGTGATCTATATCTTCCCCGGCTTCACTCTTTTTTAATCCTTTCAGGGATGCCATAAAGTAAAGAAAACGCCTAAGACTAAGCTCCGGATAAATATTCTGCTGCTGTGGCATATATCCGAGAAGCTTCCTGTATTCACTTCCAAGCTCGTCTATGCCCCTTCCGTCAAGCAGCACACGGCCTTTTGATGGAGTCAGATTGTCAGAAATGAGATTCATCATAGTTGATTTACCGGCTCCATTAGGTCCCAAAAGCCCATATATGCCGGGTGTAAATGAAAAAGACACATCATCCAGCGCAGTTTTATCCTTATAAACTTTTGTAAGCCCCTCCAATTCAAGTGTCATTGTTTATATTCCTCCCACTGGTTTCTTACACTGTCAAGATAGCTGTCCATTCCATCTGCTGTAAGCTTTTCCTTTGCACCTTCTATACTCTCCTCAACCGACTTACCATTTAAGCCATTCATGAAATCCGAAAGATCATTTGAGATATTGTTCAAATTCTCCGTATCAGGCTCAAAACCGATAAACGGAGATACTCCGGCATTGTCATAAAGGGCAAAAAACTCATCTTTTCGATTTTCCATGTATCTTTCACCTGTTACCGGATATACATTTATAAACAGATCCAGACAAAGCTTACTTAAATAGTCATCCTCCAGATCAGTACCATCCGTATTGCATGCAACACCGTCTACGACCTTGTAATCCGTGCCTTCCTGTCCATACAGGAGAATATCTGCGTACTTTCCGTTTCCATATAACAGACCTAAAAACTCTACCACAGCATCGACATCCTTAGTGTTTTTCGCTATACCAATGGATGCGTTTACCCTTGATGTCAGATAATGCTCTACTGTTTTTACCGCTATATTATCTTTTTGGAAATTCTCGTCTATCTCTCCGGAACACAAAGCTACAACAAAATTGCCGGACTTTAACATTTTGTAATATTTCCTCATTATTTAATCCGATATTATTAAGGTATGTTATCTCACCGGTCTCATCGTCCTTCAGGTATCCGTCTTTTTTCATCTTATCGAGCCCCTTAAGATATTCCGTAAACTTTTGCGATTCCAGTGGATTTTCGACTGACATCGTATCATAATCGAAGCAAAGTCCGTTTCTTATCTCACAGCCGATCATATCTCCAAATACATATTCGTTTATGAGATATTGAAATCCCGGAGCTTTGCTGTTATCCCACTCTGAAGCCTTGAGTATCTGATAAATTCCATCTATGCTTCCATCCCACGAATTTATGACATCATCTGAGATATAATCCCTGTTAAATGCAGCATAAACTCCATTATCATCTGCAAGTGCCGATGGTATGGAATAAATATGTCCGTCACATTTTGCCATCTCCCAAAGATTCTTTGGGAAAGCATCATAAAGTGTCTTTCCCTGATCTTTCGACAAAACATCATCGAGATTTAAGACAAGATCCGAACTTATAAGGTCATATACCGGATTATTTCCATTCTCATCGCCTAAACCTAAAAATGCAACATCTGTTTCCCCGGCAGCAAAGGCACTTTCAAGCTTCTGGCTGTATTCATCATACTCCAGATATTTTATATTCAGCTCATAGTTGTAGCCATCACTCATAAGTGCAGCATTAAACTGCTTAAGGTTATTCTCATCAATCCTGCAAATATCGGGTACAGCAAATGTTATGACCTTTGTATCCGACTTTTTGACTGTTGTCTCGGTCTGTCCCTCTTTAAGTTTTCCTGAATCGCCTGCTTTTTTTATTAATACATACCGCTGCTACTGCCGCCACGATCAGGGCAATCACTACAACTGCTATTAAAACACCCTTTTTCTTATTCTTCATTATAGCACCTCAATTTTCTCGGATTAAAATTGCCTTTATTCAGATTATCAAGACTTATAACTCCAAGTGAAAATTCGCCTTCATCATCAGTATAGTTGACATATACCGACTGACCGCATATGTTTTCAATACCAAATGCCTTTTCAATAGACAGCTTCATCAGTTCTTCACTCTTATCATCCTTCAAGCGGTAATATGTCACTTCATCACTGTTTTCTTCAGAAAGGGCATAATATAGAAAATCTCCGCTCTTTTTTTAATGGTCCATATTGTGTTTTTCCCATCCGCATCTATCGGAAGCTGTCTTGTCTGTCTGCTTTCGGTGTCAAACACAAAATATCCATCCTTTGACGAATAATAACCATCGCCATCTAACAGCCTAAGATTGTTAATATGGTCTATTTCCGTCAGACATGTTGTCTTTTCATCTGCTATATCATATTGATATATTCCATTAAGCATATTATCGTAGGCAAAAGACTCTGCATCAGCTGTCGCCCCCTCCTCTATCATCAGCTCTGTAACATCATCTCCAAACCGCACAGTCGAATAGTACACTGCACCGTCTTCATAATATATGCCCATAATATTTGCCTGTTCGCTTGTTATCTTATCACTCATATACACCTTGTAATTATCAAGATCTATAACAAAAATACCGGCTTCAGGCTTATCATCATTTATAATCTGTCCTTCATCATTAAGCTCCACCCTGTTGCTGTAAGCTCCTATAACATAATTATCCCTGTACAAAACAGCCCTAACATTCTGAACATTCTCTAATTTAGCTGTTTTTTTTCGATTCTCACCATTAGAATCCATCACATACAGATACTGTATTGTCATGTCTTCATCTGACATATTTCCTATAAAATAGAGATGATCATTGTAAATTACCGCTCCAGCTTTTGACAATCCATAAAAAGCTGCAGGGCATGAAGGATTCTGATTTGTGCGTGAGTATCCTTCATGTGTGCAGTTTGGCTTGTCACAATAGACAATATCCTTACCGGATGCTGTATCAATAAGATGCAATATTCCCGAGTCATCAAAATAGAATACATTATCCTCAGAGTAGTTATATTCCGGATCTACATTGGAATATGTGTACATTGTATTGGATGTACTGCGGTTTCTATTCTTTATTATAAAACCGCAGCCACAATACAGATGATAAGTATGAAGATGATTGATGCGATTAATATGCGTTTTTTCTTCATACTACCTTTCCCCCCCGAAAAAAAAACTATATATTAATTAACATGTTGCTGATGTCTTTGTACTCCATATTTGACCAAAAGCTGAAACTTTATGTGAGCTTACTATCTTAACACTATGACAATTACTTGGAGCTGAAAACTCAACTGAACAATGACTATAATGTGCATTATTCTTTGTATATGTCCCTGTAGCCAGAGTATTAACATCTACATAACTGTAAGTAGATGATACACTAACAGATCCATTATAATCATATGATGTAGAGGCACTCGCCTTTTGTTGACGAATAGTTGATGAAGCTCTAGTTGTATATCCATTGATAGCACCTGTAGCCGCAAACACTGATATACTCATGCCTAAAGTCATTACTAACGTTAATGCTAATGCTAAAACTAATTTTTTAAAATTCGCTTTTGTGATTTTGTTCATATTTTTTCCTCATCCTTTTCTTTTAATAATATTACTAAATTATACTGATAAAATCAATATACCGCTGTTGAATTTGAAGACCATGTCTGACCATATGCAGAAACTTTATGTGAACTTCTTATTCTAACACTATGGCAATTATATGGTGCTGAAAAATTAATTTCAACTGACGTATAATAGCCTTTACTTTTAGTACTACTACCTGTCGCAAGCGTATATGTGTTAACATAACTATAGGTTGAGTCTACCGAAATAGAACCTGTCCTTTTTTCATATGTTGTTGATGCGCTTGCTGTTGTACGAGTTATATGAGATGAGCCAGTAATAGCGTATCCCATTAATGGCACCTGTAGCTGCAAATACTGATATACTCATACCTAGAGTCATTACTAATGTTAAAGTGAGTACTAAAACCAATTTCTTAAAATTCGCTTTTGTGATTTTGTTCATATTTTTTCTCCTTCTTCTTTGATATAATTAATTATATGTTTCTATTATTTGTTACCTGAAATCTTCCTTTTTCAGGTCTTTTAGGTTGATATAAAATACAAGCGCAAAATGAATGGGTTTCATTATCTCTTTTTATCTCGAAAATAACTACTTTTTTGACAAGTTCTAATGTTAGTCTTTTCAAACTATTCATTTTCAAATTTCACCTCCTGTTTAATAATTTTTGCCAACCCCAAAAGTAATGCGCATAATATAATAGAAGCAGACATATAACAAACACATAACCTACATACATCAAGCACAATAAGCAATACTATTATAATACTTTCTATTGCTAAAATACATCTAGCAGCCTTCTTTGACTCGTTAACTTCAACATAATCCAATGCCAAATTAGGATGATTTACTACCCCTATAAAACTTATTACTAATATAGAGCATATAACCAGCAAATAAATAACCATCATGTAACGAGCTGATATTAAACACATATGAATAACAACTATACTAATAATTATTGTTTCTATATAACAATGCAAAAATGAACTTGCATGATATCCACCAGTCCTTTTCCTTAATAATAGAAAAAGAATAAAAATAACATCATTTGAACAGTCATGTTTAAAAATCCATCCAACAAATAGTACTGATATAATAGTAATCCATTTTTACTATTAATCATAGCTATACTATATGTGAAATATTCTTTCATCTCTATATTCAATAAATTTACTTTTTCCATTTGTTCCACTATAGCATTAACTATAATTTTTTCACCATATCTTTTTCTCCCCTTTTGTATAATTTTATCTAACATAATAGATAAAATCAACAATCCATGCACAAAACGAACATTTTTTGCAGAAAATGGACATAAACTATGGTCACATATTATAATGGGATAATAATAGAAAAACTAAATTCATTGTTCTCATTTTTAATAACATATTCGCCATTGTATTTTTCTACAATTTGAATAATATTTTTTATACCAATGCCATGCATTTCCGGTTCATCTTTTTTACTTGTTTTTATTTCATTACCACTGTAAATAATTAGATTACTGCATGTATTTTTCACCGAAAGAACTATAAGATTTTCCTCTATCACAAACTTTAGTTTTATAGTTTTCTTTTCCTCACATTTTTCACATGCTTCAATAGCATTATTTAGCAGATTTGCTAAAATTACTACCAGATCCTCATCCTTTATTACAATTTTTGATAAATCATTTACCTTAAACACAAAAACAATATTCTTACTGATAGCCTCCTGATACTTTGTATTAAGAATCGCATTTATTATCACATGATTTGTATTGATTGCATTTTTTTGCTCCAATAAAAGTATTGCTGATATTTCTTACATATTTACTTGCCTCGTCATATTCATGAGCTTTCAATAAAGATTCTATACACAATATATGATTTTTAAATTCATGTGACTTTTTCTTCTGAATTTCATAATTTTCCGAAATAGAACGGTACATATCAATTTGGTTTTTAAACTGTAGTCCCAATACTTCCTTTTCATGCAATTTAGCTTCACTGGTTACAATATCGTTAATCAGGAAATATACAAATATATTCATCACAGCCAATCCCAAAGAGATAGAATATAAAACGTTCGCCTGCACTTCATTTTTTGTATATTGAAACGTCATAATCATTGCTATAATTGTAATTATTGTAAATACAGGAAAAAACAAAAATCTTCCCCATATTTTGTCAGGTAAAGTCTCTGTTGATTTTTTTCCAAAGTGTTTTTTAGCAGTAAGATATCAATAAAATACGGTAATCTTGCTAAAAATAACAACCAAGCTTCCCTCTAACGCATATCCTTTTTGTACCTCACCCGCTTTTGAAATAATTGTGTTATTACTAATATAAGCTATATAATCAACTATGATTGATAATCCTTGATATAATAATGCAAAAATGACTGATTTTTTTATACTAATTTCAAAATAAAAACTCATAATTATAACTGCAGCCAGTACAACCAACGTCATTTTCAATATAAGCATATCAGACAAAAATAATCCGCATAAATAATAGCAGCAAATCAATGATAGCATCAGCAAAACTTTTTGACTTTTTCTTAATCTCGAATTTTCTTTGCAAAAAACATCGTAAAATAAATTACAACATATCGCTTCAAATATAATAATTACTAAACTGAAAAAGTATGTAAACATATATCACAATTCTCCCTTATATGAAATGAATGCATCCTTCACATTCTTATATCTTGCCTTAGGTATGAGCAATTCCTGATTATTACATAACAGTACTTTATAGCATTTAACACTCCTAATATATTTCAAATTAGTCAAATAGCTTTGATGGATTCTAATAAAATGGAAATCTTTTAGTTCATTTTCCAGCTCATTTAATGTGCCATATAAATTATAGATTTTGATTTTATCCTCCATGATATAGAATTGCAGTTTATGTAATTTGCTTTCAATATATAGTATATTGTCTATATTAATCTCCTTTTCTCCTTCATTGAACTTGAATTTTTTCTTTTTTACTACCAAATTCATCTTATGAAGAATGGCATCCATGCATTCGCTTATGGAAGCCTCCAAATTAGTATTATTTTTCAACAGATATCTTATGGCATCGACCTTGTAGCCCTCCAACGAATAATTTATATAAGCTGTCACAAATACAATATATATTTCAGAACTATATTCCCTGATTTTTTGTGCCGTAACAATTCCATCAACATCATCCATATTAATATCCAAAAAAATGATGTTGTATTGTTTAATTTCAATTCCTAAATCTATTATTTCCTTACCTGATGAAAATGTATCTATTTCATAAGAAATCTCTTTTCATTTAAATAGGCTGCAACATATTTATTTATATTATCTCTAAATACTTTTTCATCATCACATATAGCTATTTTTAACATTTTTTCTCCATTACTATCTGTTGTATTTCAGTTATTATTTCAACAAATTTTCAAATAATCCGTATTTTTTTTACGAAAAAATCCGCAATACTATAATTTAGTATAGCGGATTCATTCCTAAAAAACAATTATTTTAATCTAAAGCGATAGCCTCATTCTCCTGACGTCTTAAAATATCAAACTCATCAGGTGTCTCTGACAGCTTTACATAGAATATCTGCTGTGGATGCGGGCAGGATTCCATCTCATTGCCGTCCTCATCAACGAGTGCAAGCACTGTTGCAAGCACATTGTCACCGTTTGGCTTCATGATTTCAATCTGCTCGCCAACTGAGAACTTGTTTCTCTGCTCCATGCGGTAGAGACCTTTTTCATTTGGCGCACCTACGATACCGAGGTATGTGTACCCCTTCTCGTAAGTATTGTTATCGTATATCTGAGTCTCCTCCGAAGGCTTTCCATAGAAAAAGCCAGTGGTAAACTGCCTGTAGGTACAGCTCTTTATCTGCTCTAAGTACCATGGCATATTTGCCTCGTATTTCTCAGGTGACTCAAGATAATCATCTATCGCCTTGCGGTAGGTTCTTGCTACTGTTGCCACATAGAGAGCTGTCTTCATACGTCCCTCTATCTTGTAGCTGTCTATTCCTGCATCAATCAGATCCGGGATATGCTCTATCATGCACAGATCCTTTGAGTTGAAGATATATGTGCCGCGCTCATTCTCGTATACCGGCAGATACTCACCCGGGCGCTTTTCCTCCACAACAGAGTATTTCCAGCGGCACGGATGTGTACACGCGCCCTTATTCGCATCACGGCCTGTGAAATAGTTGGAAAGCAGGCATCGGCCGGAATATGAGATACACATTGCTCCGTGCACAAAGGTCTCTATCTCCATCCTGTCATCTATGTGCCCTCTTATCTCCTTTATCTCCTTAAGCGAAAGCTCTCTGGCTGTCACCACGCGGCTGGCTCCGAGATTCCACCAGAACTGATATGTGCCGTAGTTCGTGTTGTTGGCCTGTGTGCTGACATGTCTTTCTATCTCAGGGCAGACCTCCTTTGCAATCATGAAAACTGCCGGATCTGCAATGATCAGTGCATCAGGTCTGTCCGGCTTCATGTTGTGAAGCTCTGTAAAGTATTCACGCACTCCGTTAAGGTCATAGTTGTGAGCCAAAATATTGGCAGTAACATACACTCTCACACCGTGAGCATGCGCAAAGGCAACTCCCTCTGCCATCTCCTCCATGGAGAAATTCTTAGCCTTGGCCCTTAGTCCAAATGCCTCTCCACCGATGTAAACTGCATCAGCTCCATATATAACTGCTATCTTAAGTACCTCCAGGCTGCTCGCCGGACAAAGTAATTCTATTTTTCTCATTTTTTCTCCCATACAGTTTTGTATTCATCAAATATATTCTACACCGGTTACTATAGCTTTGTTGACACCGTAATTCCATCGCCTATAGGCATCACTGCCGTCACCAGCTCATCGGAGTGTGTAAGCTCGTAGAGATACTCCCTCATACGCTTGTAGATGGTACGGTTTCTGCGCTCAACGATATAGTGCGATTCTATGATATCGCCATCCTGCAGCACATTGTCGGACACCAGCACCCCGCCTGTCTTTAAAAGGCGAAGCACCTGTGGCATAAAGTTGATATACTGTCCCTTTGCCGCGTCCATAAATATCATGTCAAACTGTCCTTCAAGCTGTGGAAGTATCTCCGTTGCATCGCCCTCTAAGAGTGTAATCTGCTCCTTCTTCCCGGCTCTTTCAAAGTTGGCCTTTGCGATAGGTATTCTTTTTTCGTAATTTTCAATCGTCACTATCTGACAACCCTTCGGTGCATACTCTGCCATCAAAACGGCAGAAAAACCAACCGCTGTTCCCACCTCGAGAATACGCATTGGTTTTTGCATTGCAAGAAGCAACTTTAAAAAGCTCTGCATCTCTTTTCTGATAATCGGAACGAAGTCTCTTAAGGCTTCCTTCTCTATCTCATCTAATACAGGCGTGTTGCCTCTGTCCAAGGAATTGATATATGTGACAAGTCTCTCATCAACTATCATTCTTGTATTTCCTAATCTAATTATTGACACAAATGCGCTTAACGGATAATTACTGTGTATCCGAAGGCTCCGTAGTCTGTGTCTGTTCTTCATCGCTCTTGTCGGAGGACATGATTACCATCATATCCTTTGCCGTCATTGAAGTGTTGAGTGTGTATATCCCTGGCTTTATATGTCCTGAGTAAGCAGACAGCTTAAGCTGGAGATAAAATAAATTGTGATCCCTTACAAGGCCCTTGTCCTCTAAAAGCTGTCCAAGCTCCTCTGCGGAGATGCCCTTTTCCACCTGAACGAGTACATCCTGACCATCGCCATTTGTCATGGCAGGCTCAGTAAAAACTCTGTAGCCAAAATCATAGCAGATGCTGCAGATTTTTATGCCCGCAAACAGCACTAAAAGAGTAATCATTATTGAAAAAGCAACCCTTATAAAACCAAATAAAGCCTTGTTAAAATCCATAAGCTGTTCCTACACTTCCATAATTATAGGTATAATCATCGGTCTTCTCTTTGTTTCCTTCCAAACAAAGTCTCCCAATGCATCCTTTACCTCTGTCTTTATCTTGCCCCAGTCTGTCACATTGTTGTCTGTCAGACGCTCCATTGTGTCATCCAGCACGCATTTTGCCTCATCCATCAGACTCTCTGAATTGCGCACATATACAAATCCTCTTGATACTATATCAGGGCCTGCAAGCAGCTGACCTGAGCCGGCCTCAAGTGTCATCACAACGATGATGATTCCGTCCTCAGCCAGACGCTGTCTGTCACGGAGCACGATATTTCCTACATCTCCTACACCGAGTCCATCGACCATGACATTGCCCACATGCACTCTGCCTGTCACCTTTGCACCGTCCTCATTGATTTCAAGCACATCTCCTGATGAAAGGATCTTGATGTGGTCTGTATCATATCCGAGCTGCTCGGCTATTTTGGCCTGTGCCACAAGATGCTTGTACTCTCCATGAACAGGGATTGCGTACTTTGGATTGACAAGAGAATAAATAAGCTTTATATCCTCCTGGCAGGCATGACCGGAAACATGGACATCCTGGAATATAACGTCTGCACCCTTCATCATGAGCTCATTGATGATACCTGTAACCGACTTCTCATTTCCCGGTATAGGGTTTGAGCTGAATACGATGGTGTCGTTTGGCTTTATGGATACCTTTCTGTGGGTACCGTTTGCCATACGTGAAAGAGCTGCCATTGACTCTCCCTGGCTTCCTGTCGTGATGATGACAGTCTGCTCATCAGGATAGCTTCTAAGCTGTTCTACATCTATAAGAATATTGTCAGGCAGCGACAGATAGCCAAGCTCTGAGGCTATCGAAATGATATTTACCATGCTTCGTCCCTCGATGGCCACCTTTCTGCCATACTTCTCCGCACAGTTGATAATCTGCTGCACACGGTCTACATTTGATGCAAATGTAGCAATGATAATTCTGTTTTTCCTGTGATCCTCAAAGATACCGTCCAATACCTTTCCGACAGACTTCTCAGACTGTGTGAAGCCCGGTCTTTCTGCATTGGTACTGTCGCACATAAGCGCGAGCACGCCCTTCTTTCCAATCTCACCAAACCTTGCAAGGTCGATTGCATCTCCAAATACAGGTGTATAGTCCACCTTGAAATCGCCTGTATGCACAACTATACCTGCCGGTGAATAGATAGCAAGCGCTGCTGCATCCTGGATACTGTGGTTAGTCTTTATAAACTCAACCCTGAAGCAGCCAAGGTTGATATGCTGTCCGTATTTTACGACTTTTCTCTTGACAGTCTTGAGCATGCCATGCTCTTCGAGCTTTCTGTCAATGATTCCGATGGTAAGCTTTGTAGCGTATATCGGTACATTTATCTCCTTAAGCACATAAGGAATAGCACCGATATGATCCTCATGTCCATGAGTGATAAAGAATCCCTTGACCTTATCGATGTTCTCCTTAAGATAAGTGATATCAGGGATAACCAAATCTATTCCCAGCATATCGTCCTCAGGGAATGATAATCCACAATCTACTACAATAATACTGTCCTCATACTCAAAGGCAGTAATATTCATTCCAATCTGCTCTAATCCTCCAAGTGGAATGATCTTAAGCTTACCTGTATTCTGTTTTTCTGTTTTCTTCAAAATATTACCTCCAAATTTATTTCACGTACAACTGCAATCCTAATATTCAAGTGCAGTGTCATCATCCGTAAGCTCAGAAAATACCTTAGCAATAGCCGAAAACTCAACATCGTCTTCAACCATCTGATAAAGCACCTCTTCATCCTTTGTGCTTACTTCTTTTAAAATATATGCTTCACAGTCTCCGCTTTCTTCTCCTTCGGAAACTAAAAGATATCGTGTTCCATTAAGTGTTGTCTCTTCTTCAACCGCAAACTCGACAACATCATTGGTCTGCGGGTCAGTAAATTTAATTTTCTGCATAAAAACTAAGACCGACTATTTGACAGATAATCCAAATATCCCTGCAAAATAAAAATCGCTGCTATCTCATCAACAAACTCCTTGCGATTCTCCCTGCGTATGCCGGTTTCCATCATAGAACGGTCGGCTGCGACTGTCGTAAGACGCTCATCCCAGTATATGACCTCAAGACCTGTGCGCCTTGCAAGCATATCACCGAACTCCTTCGTCTTCTCGCAGCGTTCTCCTTCCGTGTTATTCATGTTTTTAGGATAGCCGAGCACAATCCTGTCCACCTTGTACTCTGCAATAATCTCCTCAATACGTGCCAAAGTCTGTCTGAGCTTGGATGGCGACTTCCTGCGCACTATCTCAACACCCTGTGCTGTGATCAAGAGCTCGTCGCTCACCGCTACTCCGACTGTCTTTGAACCAAAATCAAGACCTAATATCCTCATATTAATCCCATGCGCTGTTCTCAATGTATGTCTTGAGAACCTCCTCTACAAGCTCGTCTCTCTCAACCTTCATGATGAGACTTCTCGCGTTATTGTGGCTTGTGATATATGTTGGATCTCCGGACATAATATATCCAACAATCTGATTAACAGGATTGTAGCCCTTTTCCTTTAATGCCTTGTACACAATCTCAAGTACATCGCTTACCTGAAGCTCAGGCTCCTTTTGAACTGTAAAAAATTGTGTGTTGTTAATATTTTTTTCCATACGTTTCGCCCTTCTTGTAATATTATTTTATTATAAATGTAATAAAATTACAACCTTTTATTATTCGAAGAGTAATATTTCGTCTGTAAGCATACCCGATATACGGCCTGAAACTATCTGATTTTCAAGGTTTTCGGCAGTTTCCTTAGCGACCTTGACATATTCCTTAGTATATCCGACAAAGTATTCTTTATCACCGATTACGGCCTTTTCCTCAAAAAGCACCTCCTCATTCTTTCCGATATAGAATTTCCTGAACTCCTTAGACATGTCATGACCGAGTGCTATGAGCTTTTCGCTTCGTGCCGCCTTAATCTGCTCATCTATCTGGTCAGGCATTACTGCTGCGCGGGTGCCTTTTCGCTTTGAGTACTTAAAGATATGCATCTCATAAAAATGTATATGCTCAAGATATGCCTTAGTCTGTTCAAACTCCTCCTCTGTCTCACCGGGAAATCCCACAATCACATCGGTTGTGATGGCCGGATGAACAAAATATTTACGCAAAAGCTCACAGCCTCTCTCGTACTCTTTAGTGGTATATTTTCTGTTCATCCTCTTAAGTGTTGCATCGCAGCCGCTCTGAAGCGACAGATGGAAATGAGGACAGATTTTTATCAAGCTTTTGAAAGCTCGCTCGCAAAGTGCTCTGTCACAATCTTAGGCTCAAGTGACCCAAGCCTGATGCGCTCTATGCCCTTTACTGCGTTCACCGCCTGTATCAGCTCAAGAAGGCCTGTAGCTTCCTCAAAATCCACACCGTATGAGCTTAGATGGATACCTGTCAGCACAACCTCCTTGAAGCCGTTTGCCGCGAGCCTTTCAACCTCTGCTATTACATTTTCAAACCTACGGCTTCTGACACGTCCTCTGGCATACGGAATGATACAATAGCTGCAAAACTGATTACAGCCGTCCTGCACCTTGATGAAGGCTCTCGTGTGCTCCTTTGTCTGGTCTATAAAGAGCTCCTCAAAATCATGCTTTCCGTCATTTATATCGTCCACGGTATCGTTTACACTGTCCAAAGAGTATTCCTCAAGCAGCCTTACAAGGTCATGCTTTCTGTCATTTCCGATGACTATGTCCACCGATAAGTCGTTTAATACCTCTTTTTCACTTGTCTGCACATAGCAGCCGGCTGCCACAACTATTGAGTCCGGATTATTTTTCTTTGCCTTGTGAAGCATCTGTCTGGATTTTCTGTCAGCCATGTTGGTGACTGAGCAGGTATTTATGACATACACATCAGCTTTTTGTGTGAATGGAACTATCTCATAGCCCGCCTCCTCAAGCAGATGCTGCATGGCCTCTGTCTCATATGCATTTACTTTACATCCTAAATTATGTAAGGCTGCTTTTTTCATTTTATTTTTTTACTCCTATTTAATTGACTTTTCCTTAAAAAACTATTACTATCTATATGACAGTAGTTATTTAAGGAGGTTTTCAATATGAAAACAGTACAGATTTCATTAAATTCCATTGGGAAAGTAAAATCATTCGTTAACGCTATTACTCAGTTTGATTTCGATTTTGATTTAATATCGGGCAGATATGTCATTGATGCTAAATCAATTATGGGTATCTTCAGCTTAGACCTTTCTAAGCCAATAGAGCTCGCTATACATACAGAAACCGGACTTGACGAGATTATGGAAGTATTAAAGCCATATATCATCGACGAAGCCAAGTAATACAGACACAATGATTTGATTAATTAGGACCTGAAGCTCAGGTCCTTTTTATTTTGCTCTAAGGTGGCACTGATTACTCAGCATCCACCATAATCACTTCTGTAGTATCTATTGCTGTCTTCATAAGCTCATCTATCACATCGTTAAGTCTTTCCTCAGACTTCTTAATCCTGTTTATATTCGGCTTTGTAACAGGATGCTTTGCCACGAAAATAGTACAGCAGTCCTCATACGGAAGAATCGATGTCTCATAGGTATCAATTTTGTTTGATATATCAATGATATCATTCTTGTCCATGGCAATGAGAGGTCTGTATACAGGCATATGGCACACCTCGTTTGTTGCAGCAAGTGACTGCATTGTCTGGCTTGCAACCTGTCCGATGCTCTCACCTGTGATAAGACCTAAGCATTTATCCTCATCGGCAAAGTGCTCTGCTATCTTCATCATGTATCTGCGCATGATGATGGTCAGCTCATCATGAGGACATTTCTCATATATGGCAAGCTGTATATCGGTAAAATTGACAACATGCAGCTTTATCCTGCCCGAATATTTGGCAACCTTCTTTGCAAGGTCTACAACCTTCTGCTTTGCTCTCTCGCTCGTATATGGCGGTGCATGGAAATATGTGGCATTGATTACCACGCCTCGCTTTGCAATCATGTATCCTGCAACCGGGCTGTCGATTCCACCTGAGAGCAGAAGCATTGCCTTTCCTGCTGTGCCAAGCGGCATACCGCCCGGTCCAGGAATCTCCTCTGAATAAATATTTATCATAGGTCTGATCTCGATATTGATCATAACCTGTGGATTATGAACATCTACCCTTGTCTCAGGAAATGCTTCTAACACCTTTTCACCGACTGCGGCATTTATCTCCATGGAGGTCATCGGATAGTTCTTTCTGGCACGTCTCGCATTTACCTTGAAGGTAAAGCTCTTATCCTTGTATACATGGTTGATATGCTCGATAACTGCTTCACAGAGCTTGTCAAAGCCCTCATCCTCATGCAGCTCAACCGGACAGATACCCACGATACCAAAAATTCTTGACAATGTGGCAACTGTCTCGTCATAATCATAGTCTCCGTCTGTCTCCACGTACACACGTCCGCTTTCCTTTCTTACCTCAAAACTTCCATCCACATTGCGAAGCTGATATTTGATATTCTTAACGAGCGCGTCTTCAAAAATGTATCTGTTTTTGCCCTTTATCGCAATCTCAGCATACTTGATCAAAAATGTCTTGTACATGTAACTCTCCTGTTCTGGTTTTATTTATTGGTTTTATTTATATTTTTAATTACTTAATATTTCATTGTATGCGCAACTTTTTAGCCCTTCATGGTTACCGGCTATGCTAATACCTGCGATTTCTTTGCAGCTCATTAGCGCCTTGTATATCTTCGCAGCATTGGTATCACCTCTGCCATCACTGATACAGCGTAATCAATTTCCTCCTGTGTGGTATTCACGCAAAAGCTGAATCTGATCGTGGAATCCAAAAGTGACGGCTTGAGCCCTATGCTCTTTAGTGTTGAACTGATTGCCGGTTTGTTTGATGAGCAGGCACTTCCTGCAGACACATATATCTGCCTGTCCTCAAGAGTATGAAGCATAACCTCCGCTCTCACACCATCTACGCTCACGCTTACCACATGAGGGGCGTTTGTATGATCCGTGCGTCCATTTACAGATACTCCGTCAATACGCTGCACTGACTCTATAAATGATCCCCTAAGCTCATACATATGTGCAATTTTTTTATCAAAATCCGTGTAAATTTCCTCTGCTGCCACTCCAAGACCTGCATATGCAGGAACATTTTCCGTACCTGAGCGCATGCCCTTCTGCTGGCCGCCTCCGTATATAATCGGCTTGATTTTAGTCTTGTCCTTTATATATAAAAATCCGCTGCCCTTTGGTCCGTGAATCTTGTGTCCACTGACTGAAAGCATGTCTATATTCATGCGCTTTGGTCTGATTTCAAGCTTGCCGTAGGACTGTATGGCATCCACATGAAAAAGTGTGGCAGGATTTTTCTCTTTTATAGCTGCTCCCGCCTCCTCAATCGGCATGACTGCGCCAATCTCATTGTTTACATGCATAAGCGATACAAGAATTGTATCCTCCCTTACGGCATTTTTCAGCTCTTCAACACTTATCACGCCGTCATGGTTTACAGGCAGATATGTGATTTCAAAGCCCTGCTCCTCCAGAAACTGCATCACAGACAAAACCGATGCATGCTCTACAGAAGATGTGATGATATGCCTTCCTGCACGCTTATTGGCCATTGCAGCACCTATTATTGCAGTATTATTCGACTCTGTGCCGCCGGATGTAAATAGTATCTCCTTGTCCTGCACTCTGAGTGTCTTTGCAATCTTTTTCTTAGCATCATTAATATAATTTTCTGCCTCAACGCCCTTCATATGAAGTGATGAAGGATTGCCGTAATCCTCTGTAAGCAGCTTATAAACCATATCTGCCGCTGCTTTTGAGCATCTGGTTGTGGCAGAATTATCCAAATATGCTTCCATTTTTGCTCCTAACTTCTACTTCTTAACTGTTAAGTATCTCTACTGTCTATACATCCAAATTGTATACAAGCATGGCAAGTGCAGCAAGTCCTGCTGTCTCCGTGCGTAAAATCCTGCGTCCCAAGCTTATTCTGTGCATTGTGGCATGCTCATCCACAAGTGCTATCTCCTCCGGTGCAAAGCCGCCCTCAGGACCCACGACAACACCGATAGTCTGACCAGCCTTAAGCTGCCCCATTATCTCTCTTGTCGCATCCATGCCACGCTCATTCTCATATGGCACCAGCGTGATGTCAAGCTCTGAAGCGATTTTCAAAGCTTCCTTGTATGTAACCGGCTGCTTCACTGTGGGGATCACAGTGCGCTTTGACTGCTTTGCTGCGCTGTCAGCGATAGCCTGCCATCTCTGCAGCTTTTTTGCTGCCTTTTTTTCATCCAGCTTTACCACACAGTTTTTCATGGCAACCGGTACTATCTCAGATACACCAAGCTCCACAGCCTTTTGAATAATAAGCTCCATCTTATCGCCCTTTGGCAGCCCCTGATACAGCACGATGTGATTGTCAAGCTCTGTGCCCGTTTCATCTGCACTGTCAATAGCTGCGATGACCTCATCATCCTGAATCGACGATATGTGACAAAAATATGCCTGTCCGGATTTTGAGCTTACTCTTATTTTTTCCCCGTTTTTCATGCGCAGTACATTCTTTATGTGATTTACGTCACCTCCGGTGATTGAGATGCTGTCAGAATGAACCTGCTCTTCCTCTACAAAAAACTGATACATAATCCACCAAACTATTTAGTCAGCTTCTGCGCAGTGATATTGACCCATTCACCCTGATGATTGATTTCTATCACCTTAAGCCCCGCTGCTTCGATAGCCTCTTTAACTTCATTTTCCTTGAAATCTATGATACCCGATGTGATAAAATATCCGCCTTCCTTTAACCTGTCAGGAATAACAGGTGCCATAGGAATGATGACATCAGCAAGGATATTTGCAACAACGATATCATATTTTTCTGTACCGACCTTCTTTTGAAGCTCTGTATCATCAATGAGATTGCCGACATAAAACGTGCCAAGCTTCTCATCCAGATGATTGACCTGCATATTGTCACGCGTAGAAATCATGCAGTCAGCATCAAGGTCAGTACCTACAACCTCCTTTGCACCAAGCTTTAAAGCTACAATTGAAAGGATTCCGCTTCCACAGCCCACATCAAGCACTGTAGGTGCTTCCTTTGCGCCCTCAATATACTTGATAAGCTGCTTGATACAAAGCTGTGTTGTCTCGTGCTTTCCTGTACCAAAGGAGATTCCCGGATCAATTTCTATCATAAATTTATCCGCATCCTCAGGCTTTACCTCTTCCCATGTAGGCTTAATCAATATATCACCGATTGTAAATGATGAAAATACTTCTTCCAGTTATTAATCCAGTCGAGATCCTCTGTCTCAGATGACGAAATCACACCGCTTCCCACATCAACAGTATCTCTTAAATCCTCAAGTCCAAGCTTTACCTTTCTAAGCATATCTGACTGATCACTGCCATCATCCTCAATATAAAAGCTGACATGGCTTATGCCCTCATCCGGAGGCAGCTCCGGCAGAAAATCAATAAACATATCCGCCTGGTCCTCTTTGGTCAGGGGAATATTGTCCTC
>ENA-OQEL01000094-OQEL01000094.1-human-gut-metagenome-genome-assembly--contig:-NODE-94-length-33200-cov-4.343210_pt1 | contig 33200 bp, 30 predicted proteins | sample MGYA00242796_ERZ504637 | MGnify/ENA primary metagenome ERZ504637 (study PRJEB26092, sample SAMD00036306) | human gut metagenome | host: Homo sapiens | study: EMG produced TPA metagenomics assembly of... | reverse complement strand
CAGAATGAAAGCAATCGTAAAATTGGAAACAGAATAAATGGCAAAGAAGAACTATACTTATTCAGCCTCCTTGTGGCCACGATGAGTGGTGCTGCTCTCTACGGTGGTGATACATCATCACCACATGGGGCGTATATGTATGGTTGTAGAACGTTGCCAGCAGGATGGTAATCTCAACGATGAGCATACTTGGGCATCATGAGAATGAAAACGATAGTTGCCGCGTGCATCAGATGTACCATTTTGTTAACCAACGGCAAGATTTTGAAGAGCATTCAGAAGCAGCTTTTCGATGGCAACCATCTTCTTTCCGTGCTTTCTTCTGAGTATTTGTTTATCCCTACCTCGTCGATTATTAGCGTACGTTGGCAGCAGTTTGCAGCCAGCCTTCCTTGTGTTGACGAAACGGCCATCAGTAGGCGAGGACCTCCTTCTTTTTGTTGATTTTCTGTAGTTAGAGCAACCAGGATGCAGTTTTTGCAACCGGGTTGCAGGGAAAGGTGCGTACTTTTGCACCCAAGTTTTAATGAAATATCAATTTAAAAGAAGAAAAAATGAAAAGAATATTGGTGGTTGCCGTTGCGGCAATCTTAGCCTGGTGTGGTTTCACCTTTTTCTCAAACCACGCCGGAGCAGAGGCTCATGATGCCGAACACGGACATGAGCATGAACATGAAGAGGTGGATTTTGATAATATTCCGCTCTCTCAGAAACAAGTTGATGCGGTAGATCTGAAGATGGGCGAGGCGGTTGACCGCGTGATGGATGCTACGATTGCAGCCAACGGCCAGCTCGTTTTGCGCGCCCAGAACAAGGGCGATGTGGCTTCGCTCATGGGTGGCGTGGTGAAGGCTATCTACGTGAAGGAAGGACAGAATGTGAAGCGCGGACAGGTGGTGGCGCTGGTCGAAAATACAGATGTGGTCAGTCTGCAACGCGAATATTTTTCTGCCAGCAAGGAGTGCGAACTGGCACTTACCGACCTGGAGCGACAGAAACTGCTGAACAAGGCCGGAGCTGGCGTCAAGAAGAATGCGCAGCAGGCAGCTAAGGAGTATCATGTGGCCCACGCCAACCTCATCGGCATCGGCAAGCAGCTTGCCCAGATGGGCATTTCTACCGCCGCCGTAGCCAGGGGCAAGTTTACCACAGCCTTCCCTTTGCGTGCTCCGATTGCGGGTACGGTTTCGCAGATTACAGCCAGCTTGGGCAGCTTTGCCGACATGCAGACTCCGCTCATGAAGATTCAGAACAACCAGGCGATAGAGTGTGATTTGAACATTTTCGAGAAAGATTTGCAGAAGGTAAAGCCGGGCGATAAGGTTTATCTCTCGCTTACCAATCAGCCGGGCATCAAGCTCGTCGGCCATGTCTATGGTTTAAACCAATACTTTAACGATAATTCGAAATCAGTTGCTGTTCATGTAAAAATAGATGCGCAGTCTCTTAAAACCAGCGGCGTTCACGGCTCAGCCCGACTCTTCGACGGAATGTACGTAAGCGGCAAGATAGCTACGGGCAGCCAGTCGTGCATCGCCCTTCCTTCCAAGGCCATCGTCAGTACCGACGGCAAGCAGTTTGTCTTCGCTCTGAACGGCAAGCCAGAGAAGGGCGAGTACAGTTTCTCCCGCCACGAGGTTATTACGGGCGTTTCGGATGGAGCTTATACCGAGGTAAAACTCTGCAAACATCTGAAGCAGGAGGGCAAGAAGATTGTGACAGAAAATGCATATTATCTGGCTTCGCTCACGGGCGAACATGCGGATGAGCATTAATATAAGGTGAGCTTTTCATCAATAAAGAGCTTTTTAAAGAAAAACAGATTATGTTTCAGAAACTGATTACTTACTCCATCCGCCACAAGCTGGTGGTGGGAGTTTTCACGATAGCCCTCGTCATCTGGGGCATCGTTTCGCTCATCCATCTTCCTTTCGATTCTACGCCGGATATTACCGACAATCAGGTGCAGGTTATCACCCAGGCGCCTTCGCTCGGAGCGCAGGAGGTGGAGCAATACGTAACTACTCCGGTAGAAAATGGCGCTCGCCAAACATCCCCCGAACTCAAAGGAGCGCAGAAAGCATCTCGCGAAGCGGACTCTCGGTCATCACCCTCGTTTTTGATGATGATGCAGATATCTACTGGGCACGTTCGCAGGTGAGCCAGATGCTGACCCAGGTGGAGAAAGATTTGCCCCAAAAATGTGGAAACCCGAGATGGGACCGATTGCTACCGGACTGGGCGAGATTTACCATTATACCGTGCGCGCCGAGAAGGGCTACGAGCACAAATATTCGCTCACCCAGCTGCGAACCATCCAGGACTGGATTGTGAGAAAACAGCTCTCGGGAACCCCCGGGCGTGGCTGAAGTGAGCGGCTGGGGAGGCTATGTGAAGCAATATGAGGTGGCCATCAATACGGATAAGCTCAACGCCAGCAATCTGACTGTGAGCGAGGTGTTTGATGCGCTCGAAAAGAATAACGCCAACACGGGCGGAAGTTACATAGAGGAAAATTCCAACCAGTATTTCATCCGCGGCATAGGCGTGGTGAAGAGTCTGGAAGATGTGGCAAATATCGCCGTGAAGACCGTAAACGGCACTCCTATTAAGATAGGTGATGTGGCGAAGGTTCAGCTGGGTCATGCCACCCGTTTCGGAGCCGTTACCCGAAATGGCGAGGGCGAAGTGGTTGCCGGAATAGCCATCATGCTGAAGGGCGAAAACTTTCAGGAGGTTATCAGGAATGTGAAGCTGCGCATAGAGCAGATTCAGAAATCCCTGCCCGAGGGCGTGGTTATCGAACCCTTTATCGACCGAACCAACCTGGTTGACCGTGTGGAGGGAACCATCGCCCGAAACCTGATAGAAGGCGGACTCATCGTTATCTTCGTGCTGGTTATCTTCCTGGGCAACTGGCGTGCCGGACTGGTTGTGGCGAGCGTCATTCCGCTCAGCATGCTCTTTGCTTTCGGCATGATGAAGACCTTCGGAATCGACGGCAATCTGATGTCGCTCGGAGCCATCGATTTCGGTATGATAGTCGATTCTGCCGTCATTATCGTAGAGGCTGTTGTGGCCCATCTGGGCGTGAAGAGTATTGAGCGGAAGGCGAGAAATTCTGCCGATACTCCCATCCGTTTTTCTCAGGCAGAGATGGATGAGGAGGTTCATGATTCCGCTTCGCGCATCCGCAAGAGTGCGGCATTTGGCGAAATCATCATCATGATAGTTTACATTCCGCTGATGACGCTTGTGGGCATCGAGGGCAAGATGTTCCGTCCGATGGCGCTTACCGTTTTCTTCGCCATCCTGGGTGCCTTCATCCTCTCGCTCACCTATGTTCCGATGGCGAGTGCGCTCTTCCTGAGCAAGAAGGGATATGTGCGTAAAACCTTTAGCGACAGAATGATAGAGAAACTTCAGGGCTGGTATCGACCGGTTCTGGAATGGGTCTTGGCGCGATATAAGGATGTGATTACCGGCGCCGTTTCGCTCTTCTGCATGAGCGCAGTAGCCTTCCATTTCCTGGGTGGCGAATTCATTCCGAGTCTGGAAGAGGGCGATTTTGCGGTAGAAATGAGCATGTCGCAGGGCACTTCGCTCTCGCAGATGGTAGAGAACTGCTCCAAGGCTGAGAAACTTCTGAAGGCTGAATATCCTGAAATCAAGCAGGTGGTGAGCCGCATAGGTAGCGCCGAGATTCCTACCGATCCGATGCCGGTAGAAAGGGCCGACATCATGGTGGCGCTCAAGCCGAAAGCTGAATGGACTTCGGCAGAAACTACCGCCGAACTGATGGAGAAGATGGAAGAAACCCTGAAGACGATTCCGGGCTTGGAAGCTGAGATTTCGCAGCCTATCCAGATGCGTAACAACGAGTTGCTTACGGGCATCAAGCAGGATGTAGCGGTTAAGATTTTTGGCGACAATCTCGATGTGCTTACCCAGCAGGCTGATAAGGTTTCAAGAATGATAAAGAATGTGCCGGGCGTGAGTGGAATCTTCGTGGAAGAGGTTTCCGGATTGCCTCAGATTCAGGTAAAATATAACCATGAACGCATGGCGGCTTATGGGGTAACTGTTGACGAAATCAACCGCATTCTTGAAACCACCTTTGCGGGCGCTACGGCTGGAGCTGTGTACGAAGGCGATAAAAAGTTTGACATCGTTCTGCGTCTTGACCCTAAGGAGCGCAACTTCCAGTCGCTTCAGTCGCTCCGTATTCCGCTGGCTGGTGGCGAGAGTATTCCGCTTTCTCAGTTGGCTGATGTGGTTTACGAACCGGCTCCTGCTCAGGTTTCTCATGAGAATGGTGCCCGCCGCATCTACGTAGGTTTCAACGTGAAGGGTAGGGACGTGCAGAGTACCGTGAAGGATATTCAGTCCATCCTTGATGAGAAGCTGAAGCTGCCTGAGGGCTACTATTATAATTATGGTGGCGAGTTTCAGAATCTTCAGAGTGCCACCCAGCGCCTGATAATCGTGGTTCCGATAGCGCTCATCATCATTCTGCTGCTGCTCTATGCCACGGTCAAGAATCTGCGGGAGTCGCTCTTCGTGTTCTCCGCCATTCCGCTTGCCGCCATAGGTGGCGTCTGGGCGCTCTGGTTGCGCGGAATGCCTTTCAGCATTTCGGCGGGCGTAGGTTTCATCGCCCTCTTTGGTGTGGCGGTTCTCAACGGTATCGTGCTGATAGGTCAGATGCACCAGATGCAGAAGCAGGCGGCTGTGGTTCCTGAGGAGAATGGCGCAAGTTTGGCGGCTGTTATTCAGAAAAGAATTATTGACAGTTGCATGATTCGTCTCCGTCCGGTTCTGATGACGGCCCTGGTAGCCTCTATGGGTTTCCTCCCGATGGCATTATCCCATGGCGACGGAGCAGAAGTCCAGCGTCCTTTAGCTACGGTTGTAATAGGCGGTCTCATTACCAGCACGCTCCTTACGCTTCTGGTTCTGCCAGCCATCTATAAGATGTTTACGAAAAAGTAAGATTTCAAGATATGAAAATAATGAACAGAATAAAGATAACAAAGAATAGGGTGGTGGCTTGCTTTGCCGCCATCCTGCTCCTGCTGCCAGCCACAGTCGGAGCCCAGCATTTTGATGCTCATATTGCGGGCAGGAAAGTTACCCTGCAGGAATGTTTCGATTTGGCTGCCAGGCAGAACCTTCAGATGCAGGCAGGAAAGAAGTCGGTAGAGCGTGCGCAGGTGATGCAAGGCACGGCTTGGGAACTGGATAAAACCGAGGTCGCTTTCTCTCAAAACCCTGCTACGGGTGGCGAATCGGACAACGGCTTTACCTTTACCCAGAGCCTCGATTTTCCTACCGTCTACGCCTCACGCCGCAACCAGCTGAAGGCTGAAACCCAGGCAGAAAAGAGCCGCCTGAACGTGGTTAGCCAGCAACTGAAGGCTGAAATCGCCAACACCTATTATCAGATGCTTTATCAGACTCACAGACTCCAGATATTGGAGCGAATCGACTCAGTATTAGAGCGTTACAGCCAGATTGCAGAAATGCGTTACAAGGCAGGAGAGAGCCGCCAGCTGGAATATCTCTCAGCCGACCGCAAATGCAACGAAAACCGTCTGGAAATGGCAGATGTAAAGAGCGAAATCGAGCGCCTGCAAATCGACCTCATGACGCAGATCAACACGCAGGAGCCCATAAAACCGGCAGAAGAGAATCTCTCGGCCATCGCAGCCCAGAATCTCAATTCCTATAATTATCAGCAGTCTGCCGACGGCATTTACCAGCAGGACAAACTCATCGCTCTGGATAAGGAAATCAAGGCTGCCAAATCTGGTTTTGCTCCAAGTTTATCCTTATCTTTGCGCACCCAATGTGTCATTTCCAGTTGGAATCCATACAACATAGACCGTTCGAGATTTGCCGAGGGCAATTTCTTCGGTTTCGAGATTGGCGTAGGCATCCCTTTATTTTACGGTTCTACGAAGGCAAAAGTAAAGGCAGCCCAGAAAGACCGCGAATTGGCTGAAATCGAAATGCGCCAGGAGCAGACAGAAAAAGAGCGCGATTTCCGTCTCTGTACGAAGCGCCTGCAGGCAGCATCCAACCGTCTGAAATATTACGAGCAGAACAATCAGGCTCATTCTGCGCAAATTTCGAAGTTGAGTGCGATAGAATATGAAAATGGCGAAATTTCGTATGTAGAATACGTGAATGCTATCGAGGAAACCATAGCTGTTCTGATGAAGCATGCTGATGCGATTAATGAATACAACCAGGCAGTCATCGCCATCCAGCGGCTTACGGGCATGATGTAAGATTCTGTTCTGAGATATTTCTTTTTGATTGAAATGAGAATTAATCTCAGAACAGGCAGAAAGTAAGTTAAAGAATGAAATGATCAGAAAGGGGTGAACAGGTTCCATTTTCAGGCTCCAAATTTCACCTCTTTCTTTATCTCATAAAGCCTATTTATCATAATACCGGTTAGAATTAAAAAGAGGAAAGTAAAAAAGGAGGAATTTTTCCGTTGTCAGCCACTCATGATTTCATTCTGATAATTTTCACTTTCTTCATTTCAAAATTCTCCCTTTACATGATATTCAGGTTCCTTCAGTTTTCCTGCACTAAATAACACAATTTTTGATAAAACCACCAAGAAAAATGCTCAAACAAGCGATGGAATCGCTTGGAACGGAGGCGAGAGAGGAAAGATTGGAAGCGAGAGAGGAAAGAACGGGGGCGAAGGAAAGAGTGGAAAATAGGAAGGAGAAAAGGAGCTTCTTTATTAAAGGCTGCATAAAAAAGGGCGAAATCTAGATTTTTTGTTACGAATAATGTTAAAAATGTTACATTTTAATGCTAATAGGAATTTATTTTGTAACTTTGTACTCCGGACGGCCGTAATAACAAAATTCAGCTTTCCAAAAATCTAAATACCAAACAATGGGAGATTTAATAAAAATAGTTGGGGTACAATATGCAGTAAATTCTAACCACGTAAAAGGTGAGGATATGACTGCACAAGAACAACAAAAAACAATAGAATTTCTGACCATGCTGGACAGAAAGCACCCCTATGTTTCGGTAAAACCCGAACCTACTAACGAAACTGATGAAGAAGCTTTTGTTGCGCGCTTTGCGAGTCGGAAGGCCGGCTATGTACGTAATAGAGAAGAATATAAAGCATTGGCTCAGGCTGCATTGACAACCAGCGGACGGGGTTATTTCCGCGCTCGGGTTAAGGAGGTTATAATTTCTGCAGAGGGCTATTTTTTTGTTGAAGCAGAAACTGATTCTACTCCAATTGTGCCCATCTTGCATAAAGACCATTGGAAAGAATGGGAGCCGACCCTGCCTTTATTTCCTATGACAGAGGAGTTTTTATGCGTAGAAGATGCTACGATGATGATGATAGATATTCTGAGACATGAGACGTTAACTTCTGATGAAGAAGAGGAGCTTCAGGAATACACAGAGACTTTAATAACAATGGGAAAATACGCTCTATGGTACGAAGCGAAGGAGGGAATAGAGAATGTCATAAAAGCTATGGAAGCAAAAAAGGGCGACAAGATGCGCTATATGGCGAATGAACTAGAACACTTATTGAGCGGTTTATGCAATGAGGGTCGCCAGAAGAAGCTCCGCAAAAGTTGGCTCCCCCATCTCCTATCCACCCATGAAGCAGAAAGGGCATGGCATGACTGGTTGCACTTAAAAGGTGCCGACTGTCATAACCAGATAATTTGAAAATGATGTCATGGTTGGAAGATATAGAGACAGAACTTTCCAATATTCCGGCATTGGCTCCTTATTCCAATGATGATAAGGTAGCCATGCTCATACGCGCTCACTACACACGCATTCCATTAGATAAGTATCGCCAATTGCTTACCGCTTTCGTGATTAGAGACCGTCTGCGCATGCGTTTGGGGCTGCCAACAAACAGCTTTGCTCCTACCCCATCTCTAACAAGCCAGAAGGAAGACTACCTTATTGATAAAATCATCAAGTACAGCCAAACTCTAGTCAGACGAGAAGATGTTGAGGTTTTGCAGAGATTCATCTATCACGAGATTTCATATTTACCCCCAGAGTATAAACTTCGGGTTGACAATATGACTGAGCGTTTCCTTTCTGAAGAGGCAAGAGACGGTATACAGATTAATGCCATCAAGGAACAGACGAAGGCTTTAAAAGAGGTGGCAAAGAAGCCTACGATTCAGGCAGAGCACTATCATGCAGGAGATTCTACATTTGATGTTCATAGTAAGCATCTGCATCTTGACACCAGGAAGAAGGGAATTCTGCTCTGCTAGCCATCAGAATTATAGACATACAAAAATATTACAAGAATAAAAAAAGGAAGAAATATGAGTAATAATTATTATGCAGGCAATGTTATTTACAACAACCAGCACAAAGAACTGACTATCCAGGGCAATCTGTCTGCACAGCAGATGATGAAGATTGCAAAGGATTTTTTTGCTGAAGAAACAGAGGTGACGGAGGAGAATTACGAGGCAGAGGTGACAGAAAAAGCTAGTGAAACCAATGAAGCTGCAGGAGAAGGTTTTCAGAAAGAACTCTTCCATTTTGTGCATCCTGCACTCGATGAAGACGAAGGATGGAAAGTGCATAAAGAGGTGGAGAGACTGGTAAAGCAATTTGACGTACAGGAAATCTGTAAGAGACTGAACATACTGAAAAAGGAGGGCAAGGTGCTGCTGCCACAAAACACAAAAAATGCCCATGAAGAATTGATACGAATGGGTATGCCGATTGAGAAAGGAGGGTTCGGATACAAGACTTTCTGTAAATATTATAATAAGGACTAGATGACGATAGCGACTGGTGCTTTTCTGATAGAGATTTATATCTTCTGATAGCGACCGATACTTGATTTTTGTTCAGGTATCGGTCGCTTTTTTGTACCCCTAAGTCAAAAATGCGACTATACGTAGAGAGAATATCAGAGAAAAACAGAGAAAATCGGAGAAATTCAGAGAACTTTGGAGACGGCACTTTGGAAAAGCATCTGTGCCAGGCTTTTTCTTCTTACTTTTGCACCCGTCATCTGATAACAAGATGACTACCCATCAGGCGAGTTGCAAATCACAAAATGGGGAATGATGGTACTAGAAAAGATGACGGGGAAACCTCTTCGAACGTCATCGTACCAGAGAGGCTTATTTAATACTCAAATGAAAATGAATACAGTATTAAAAGGCAATATGAACGAAAGTTCAGGTAAAGCAGGAAAGGGATTCTACCCAAACACAGAATTGGGTATCGACCTCAAGTTGATGACTAAGGAGCCAGGGCGCATGGCCGTTGGCGAGTATCTGGATGGAGCCATTACGCACGATGGAGAAGACCACTTCACCTTTGTGCAGAATGACCAGGAGAAGAAACTGCAGAAGGTGGTGCAGAGAAATCCGCACGTGTATGAAGGAAAGTACATCAACGTGAACCGGAAGAAAGACGGTACGCTCTACCCTACCTTCAACCGCCCGCAGTTCTCAGAGCGCTTCACCTTCCAGGCCTTCTGCCAGGGTGCCGCCGACGAGCTGCGCATCATTAGCGGCAAGAGTGATGACTGATAAACGGAGTCAAGGCTTTCTAGAGGAAATGGGGACTTCGGGAGTGCCGGTAACAGGCTCAAAACAGAAGTGATTTTCGGGCAAGCGTTCCAGTTGTTCCAGTTGTTCCAATTGTTCCAAATAGGTTTTCATAGGACAATATCCCTTTATAGAGACTCTATAACTACTTAATATATAGATAGTTATATATATAAGAAGGTGGAATGGAACGCTCAAAAAATTAATTGGAACAACTGGAACTGGAACGCTCCACCCAACTCCACTTCTCTCTAAAAAGCTCATAATCAATAAATTAAGAAGAAATGAAGACAAAAAATTTGAAGTATAATATCACAATTTCAACCGCTCCGACGATGCCAAAGCTGGGAAAAGGCACCGAATGTGTGCAACTTTTGCTCTCTCAGGTATCAAAAGACATGCACGAACCCCTTGTTCCAATGCTCTTCCCTATTCTTGGAGCGCAGGTCAGCGGCACGGAATTTCAATATCCCGACCTCAGTTGGAAGGAATCATGTGGCATGATGGCCAATCTCGTTGCCGATTCTGGCTGCAATAAAGGCCAATTGGGAAACTTAGTAGAAGCCATCTGCCGAAACTTCCGAGAACACGATGAAGAGGAATTGGAGAAACTTGTAGAGTGGCAAAAACAGATAAAATCCAAGTCGGCAAACAAGGAAAAGCCTGTAAGACCCGACGTGAGTTTCTGGTTTCCACCTGCCGATGTAACCAATGCGGCCTTTATTCTGAACGCCATGGGATGCGAGAACCTGGGCGAAAGAACGCAATATCTCAATCTGCCTGAGGTGGAGATGGCAGACCGGATGTGCGGCGGGCACAAGCAGATTTCGCAGATGCTGCGCAATATCTACGACCGCCAGCGCTCGGGAGCATTAAGAGCTACAGCCGATGGCGTGACCGGTAATCCGGTACTCCGTGCCAACCTCACCATCTCCTCCACTCCGTATGCAACCCGCAAGTTCTATAAGAACGAGCTCTTCAATGGTACATTCGGGCGAATGGTGTTCTCATATAAGCCTCGAATGGGGCGTGATGGAAAAATCCCGAGACAGGGAAAATATGATGAGGCATTCTATAAAAAGCTGGATGAGTATATTGTGAAGCTAAGCATCTGCAAGGGCAGGTTCATCATCAAGCCGCTGAATAAACTTACTGACCAGCTGGCTCAGGATATGGCTACGCTTGCCGACCTGACAGACGACGATGTATTTTGGGACATTTCGAAGCGTTCCATCGTATCGGCATGGAAGGCGGGTTGCCTGCTCTGGGTGCTGAATAACCAGACTTGGACGAAGTCGATGGGCGAGCTGGTGGAGTGGCTGGTGTATCATGACCTTTGGAGTAAGGCGCAGCTTTTCTCAGATTTGCTGAACCAGGATGCTGACTCGGTAAACGAGGCGCAACGAAGGGGACCGAAGAACCTGCTCGATGATCTGCCTAATCCTTTCAACGAGGCGCAACTGGAAGCACTCCGCATTTCGCAAGGAAAGACAAAGGAGGGCACGAAAAACCAACTTTACAAGTGGGTGTTTCGCAAGTTTATCACCTTTTCGGCTGAAACGGGGCTTTATACTAAGACTGAGGAGTACTTGACTGGAAGCGGGACGAGCGATGGAATCGCTCGGAACGGGGGCAAGAGTGGCGGCTCTGGAAGAAAGAAGAAAGAGGCTGATGACGGGCAGAAGGAGATGGCTGCTGATGCTAAGAAAAAGAAAGGGAAAGGGATATGATGGAGAAATATGAGATACAGAAACTGCGCGAACTTCCGATAGAGAAGGTTGCGAAAGAGATGGGGATGAAGGTGGAGCACCATAAGGCGCTCTGCCCCTTCCATGACGACCACCACGCCAGCCTTACGTTCAACAAGACCAAGAACAGCTGTAGATGCTATGTATGCATGAGGAGTTCTATCGGCACCATCGACCTGGCGATGAGATACCTGGGGAAGGATTTCCCGTCGGCTTGCCGATGGCTCGCAGAGGAACATCAGATCCAGCTGGAGGAGGATTCTTCCTCGGGGAAAAGCTCTTCCTTTGGGGGGTCTTCGGGCAGAGGGGCTTCTTCGGGCTCTTCATCCGATGGTTCTTCTTCGGGTGATAATTCGGGGAAATCGTCCTTCGATGCAAGCAGGTATGCTAGGTTCTTCGAACATCCCTGGCTCAACCAGGCAGCTCGGAGATTTCTCTTCGAGGAGAGGAAGATTGACTGGAGAGTGGTGAACTGGTGCAGACTGACTTCATGGACGGATAAGAAGGGCATCAACTGGCTGCAGATTCCTTACTTCGATACCGATGGGCGGCTTATCGGTATTCAGAACCGAAACCTGGATTACAAGAAGGAGCAGGATGCTCCCCGCTTCAGGTTCCCTTACGGCGCAAGATGCAGCATCTATAACCTGCCGGTTGTGAAGAGACTGAAGCCGGGCGATAGGCTGTTCATTACGGAGGGATGTAGCGACTGCTGGGCGATGCTTTCTGCCGGACATAAGGCGATAGCCATCCCTTCTGCCACGCTCCTCAAACCCGAGGATAAGCAGCTGCTGACGGATATCGGAAAACTGTATCAGGTGGAATTCCACATGTTTCCCGATCAGGATGTGCCGGGCGAAAGCCTCTTCATGCAACTCAGGGAGATGATCCCCCAGCTGGTTCACCACCAGTTGCCACCGGGCTGCAAGGATTTCAGCGAATACTATCTTTTAGGGGCTGCTGCAACTTCCGGGAGCAAGGAGCCGAAAAACAAATGATTAAAAAATTAACTGAACTTTCGCATATCAGGAAGTTAAAGGAGTTAAGGAAGTTAAGGAGTTAAGACGTATGTCTTGCTGCTTAAAAAACTACGCCAAAAAGACTATTGTCTTAACTCCTCAGCGACCGTAGGGAGCGATAACTTCTTTAACTCCTTTAACTCCTGAACTTGCGAAACTTGAAAAAATTAAGATTATGGAAGATTTTATAAACCGTTCGTATACGAAGAAGGAACTAGGACTGATGTACTTTCCCGAGAGTATGCCACGCACGGCCGTGAATCATCTCATGAGTTGGATTCGGCGTTGCCAACCGCTCTGGGATGAATTGCAGCAGATGGGGTATGAAAAGACTTGCAAGTCGTTCACGCCCAAGCAGGTAAAGGCTATTATCGATAACCTCGGGGAACCGGGATATTAGTTATTAGTGATTAATGTTAACTTGGCGGGTGACGGACCAGCGATAGAATCGCTGGGAACGGGGGCTTTTTCTATGTTGAACGTTAAGTGTTAAATGGTGAGTGTTTTGAAGAAAATGTTCCGCTATCGCATGGTATCGCACGCTATCGCACACCTGATAAATCGGGATTTCGTATCTTTGCATCGTGATTCAGAAAGCGCGCAAAATCACTTGCCCAGTTGGAGAAAAATATCTCCCTAATTGGGAAAATAAAAAAGAAAATGAAACCAAGACTCCAAGCCTCGAAACGAGTCGTTTCGCTAGCGAAACTTAGCAGGGGGCAGAAAAAAATCATGAACCAGAACATGAAGGCATTCATCCGGTATCTCATCGTGGCGATTTGCTCAGCCATCGTCACCTTCCTATCCAGCTCCTGCACGGCAGGACTCGTAATCGGAAAGAACCAGCGGCAACATCAGGAGAACAACATCTCCACCAAAGTAGATTCTACCTACTACGTGCCAAGCATCACCATCCGGTAGGATTTACAAGTTAACAAGAGTATTCATCATTTAAAAATCAAAAGATTATGGCAATTAATTTGAAAGCAAAGGAGACCCTTATCCAAGTAGGCGAAATGAAGGGTCAGTACAGATTCATCCTCGGTACCGAACTTTACAACAAGCTCTCAGAGAGCAAGGTGATCAAGGAGGCTGCCATCAGAAGCGGCGTTAGCGTAGGCGTGATGCAGGTTTGCTGGGATGCTGCAGGCGAGGTTATCAAGGCGTGGTGTACCGAAGGCCATTCCGTAGCCGTTCCGGGATTGGGAACCATGCGATTCGGCGTAAGAGCCAAGAGTGTGCCTACCGTAGGCGAAGTGGCTACCAGTCTGATTACCAACCGCCGTGTAATCTTCACCCCAAGCGTTGACATCAAGCGCGAGCTGCAGGAAACCTCCATCCAGATTACCTGTTACGACCGCAACGGCAAGGTGGTGAAAAACGTTACCTCCGACGATAAGGGCGATGTGGAAGACCCAGACAATAACCCAGGTGGTGGCGGTTCGGATAACACCCCGGGCGGCGGAAATACCGAAGGCGGCGGAACCACCGGCGGTAATGAGGGAGACGGTTTGGAGTAAGCGAACTCCTCGAAAAACCGAACAGGAATCCCTGATTTTACCATAATAAAAAAGAGCCCCTGATGCAAGGAAACGAGCATCGGGGGCTTTTATTTTGATATCAAAAATCCTTAGTAAGGAAAAAGGAGCGGAAGAACGAAGGTCATCACAACGCCGATGATAATCTGCAGAGGCAAACCTACCTTCACGTAATCCATAAACGTATAGCCACCCGCCTTCATCACCAGCGCATTAGGAGGCGTGGAGAACGGAGAGGCAAAGCACATGCTGGCGCCCAACGTAACCGCAAAGAGGAAGGAATAAGGACTCACACCTACCTGCCGGGCCGCCACCAGGGCAATAGGAGCCATCAGCACAGCCGTAGCTGTATTGCTGATAAACATCGTCATCAGAGAAGTGGTGAAGTAGATACCTGCCAAGAGAGCCGTAGGTCCCATCGAACCCAAACTCTCTACCAGCCCCTGAGAAACCAAGGCCGAAGCACCCGTCTTCTCCAGAGCCGTAGACATCGGCATCATGGCGGCAATGAGCACGATGCTCTCCCAGTTGATGGTCTTGTAAGCCGCCTCCACATTCCGGAAACATCCGGCAAAGACGGTCAGCAGTCCGGCGATGATGACCGCCGTGACCGGAGCCACAGGAATGAAATCGAACACCATCATCGCAATCATCAGCAGCATGATGGCAGCCGCCACAGGCGCCTTATAATCTAAGAGCACCTTGTCGGCAGTCTTCTCTGGCTGGTCGATAACCACCCAGTTGCTCGTATCGGCAGCCAGATGAGCCAGATTGGTCCATTCGCCCTGCACCAGGAGCATATCGCCCACATGCAGCTTGGTGGCTATCAGATTTTCGGTAATATATTCATCGCCACGCTTTACGCCCAGCACGTTGATGCCGAAACGCTTGCGCAGGTTGGCATCGCCTATGCGCAGACCGGCAAAATTAGACGTAGGCATCACCACGATTTCGGTCAGTCCCAGGTCGTAGAAATCAATCTTCACATCCTTCATCTTCCTGAGGTCCGTAATCGCTGGCAAAGCGTTTTCATCTTCTCCTCCTCACCTATTATATATAATGTATCGTGAACCTGAATGGTGCTGCTGCTCTTCGCCATGTTCTGGCTCACATCCTTCACCAGTCCCAGTCGTGATTTCTTCTCGTTTCTTATCTCGATGATACTCACGCCATATTTCTTCTGGATGCTCAGATCCTTCAGGGTTTTGCCCACGATATCCATCTGCTCGCCATTCTCGTCGAGGGCGGCAGAAGGGCGGCGGCTAGGCACGATGTAGCGATGCAGATTATCGAGCAGCTGATATTCGTCTACCAGGTCATCAAGCGATTTGCCCTGCTTCTTTTTCTTACCGTTCTGCTTTTTGCTGAGGAAGATTTTGCTGAGCGGCATGAGCACGATGATGCCGATGGCGATGACGATGATGCCCACAGGGAAGAAGCTGAAGAAAGCAAGCGGCTGATAACCGCCCTCGGTCAATACTTCATCGATAACCAGGTTGGGCGGCGTACCGATGAGGGTGAGCATTCCGCCCAGACTTCCGGCAAAGGCGAGCGGCATGAGAAAACGCGACGACTGCATGCCCGAGCCCGCAGCTATGCTCATGATGATAGGCATCATGAGGGCCACCGTTCCGGTATTGCTCACGAAGGCGCCGATAAAGGAGGTTACGAGCATTACGAGCAGGAAGGTGATGGTTTCGTTGCCGCGCGAGAGCGCCATGAGCTTATTGCCCGTAAGCTTGGCAAGTCCGGTCTGCATGATAGCTCCACCCACCACGAAGAGTCCTATCATCATGATGACGATGGGCGAAGAGAAGCCCGCCAGCGCCTCGGCAGGCGTCAGGATACCCAGAACCAGGAGTGCAGCCAGGGCGGTAAGCGCCACGATGTCGGCCCTCACCCTGCCCCAGATGAACAGGGCTACCGTAATAACCAATATGATAAGTGTTGTTGTCATGTGCTTTTTTTGGCTGCAAATATACGGAAATAAAGTGAGAATTAAGAACTTTGTGGGAAGAAAAATGAAGAAAAAGCTTGCATAATACAGAGATTTATGCTAACTTTGCAAACAAAAAAAGTTAGCAACATGACAAAGAAAGGTAAACATACCGTATTATTTATCTGCCTGGGCAACATCTGCCGCTCTCCGGCAGCCGAGGGAATCATGAAGAGTCTTGTAGAAAAAGCAGGGCTTCAGGATGAGTTTGAAATCGATTCTGCGGGCATCGGGGGCTGGCACATAGGTCAGTTGCCCGACAGCCGCATGCGCAAATGCGGCGCCGAGCATGGCTACAATTTCAACAGCCATGCCCGCCAGTTTCAGAAGTCAGACTTCGCCCGTTTCGAAACCATCGTGGTAATGGACAACGAAAACTACCGTGCCATAACCTCCATGGCTTCTTCAGAGTCTGATAGGAAGAAAGTAGTGCGCATGGCCGATTTCCTGACCCATCATCGCGAATACACCACCGTTCCCGATCCGTATTATGGCGACTATAGCGACTTCGAGCTCGTTATCACGCTTCTCGAAGATGCCTGCCAGGGATTGCTGGACAGCATTATCGGGGAAGGGTAAAAACAGATAAAACAAAAAGGGATGAATCATCAAAATATCAGATTGATGACTCATCCCTTTTTTCATTTTAAAATATTTATACCGTAATCTCGCCCGAGCCATAGCAACGATGATGATGCTCATCATAAACTACACAGAACTGGCCGGGAGCCACACCATGAATCGCTTCTTCTGAATGAATCATCCAGCGGCCGTCTTCCAGCTTTTCTATCGTAGCAGGATGATACTCCGGCGTATGACGAATCTTGAAAGTTACCTTCTGCATCGCAACCTCGCGTGTGAGGAAATGGAAATCATGAAGAGGAAAATCCTTCTTGTATGCCGACTGCGGATCATAACCATGACTCACATACAGGATATTGTTCTCTACATCCTTCTTAATCACGAACCAGGGACCGCCGCCAAAGCCCAAGCCCTTGCGCTGGCCGATGGTATGAAACCACAACCCCTTGTGCTCGCCTATGCGCTTGCCCGTTTCCATCTCTATGACATCGCCCGGTTTTTCGCCCAGATAACGGCGGATATAATCATTATAATTTATCTGTCCCAGGAAGCAGATTCCCTGGCTGTCCTTGCGCTTGGCATTTATCAGATGCTCCTCTTCGGCTATCTCGCGAACCTCATTCTTGATATGATGGCCGATAGGGAAAATCGCTTTTTTCAATTGCCAGCTCTCTATCTGAGCCAGAAAATCGGTCTGGTCTTTCACAGGATCATGGACTCGTGACAAGCCATTTATCGCCATTTTCATCCGTTTCGGTCTGCGCATAATGCCCCGTGGCGATGAGGTCGTAGTTGTGACCCATCTTCTCATCGAAGGCGCCAAACTTAATCAGGCGGTTGCACATCACGTCCGGATTAGGCGTAAAACCAGCCTTCACCTTCTCCATCGTATAACGGGTTACCTCGTTCCAATATTCATGATGGCAGTCAACCACTTGCAGCTTGCACCCATACTTTCTAGCCACAGCCGTAGCCATCTCCAGGTCCTCCTCCGAAGAGCAGTCCCACTCCTCTTTCTCCTCAGGACCAATCTTGATGTAGAAGCAATCAGGATGCAGGCCCAGCTGGGCAAACTCCCAAACCACAACCGAACTGTCGACGCCACCCGAAAGGAGCACGGCAATTCTCTTATCCTTTATTTCGTCAATATTCAGCATATTCTTTCCTGTTTATAATAATCCGGTTGCAAAATTACGAAAAAAAACTGATATAATGAGCAAAGAAAGGGCTAGAAATGCATGAGAAAGAGAAAAGAAAAGCCCGCAAAGCCTATTATCGCTATAGAAAATACTTATAGCCGCATTCTTAGCTTTTAAACATAAAACGAGTTTTGCTTTCGTTTTTATCTATACCTTTGCAATCGATTTCAGAAATCGATAAGAAAGAATGTTTTTGAAAATTCAGTATTTACATTAATAGATAAAGAAAAATGGAGATTTTAAAAAATCTATTTTATGGCTTCCCAGACCTTTGGGGAGGCGGAGTAGCCCACTCTGTGATGATTCTTTCGCTGGTCATCGCCTTGGGTTTGTGTTTAGGTAAGCTCAGAGTAAAAGGTGTTTCCCTGGGCTTGGCTTGGATTCTGTTCATCGGTCTTATCTTTGGACATTTCTCTCTCAACCTTGACGAGCATCTGCTCCACTTTCTCAAGGAATTTGGCTTGATCCTCTTTGTCTACTCTATCGGTCTGGAGGTAGGTCCGGGCTTCTTCGCTTCGTTCAAGAACGGCGGCAAGAGTCTCAACCTGCTCAGCATGATCGTAGTGGCCCTGAGTATCATTACTACCTTAGTCATTTTCTTATGTTCGGGAACATCCATCACCTCTATGGCCGGTATCCTTTCGGGTGCTGTAACCAATACTCCTGGATTGGGTGCAGCCCAGCAGGCATTCAGCGACCTGCGCCACATCGACGCCCCATCCATCGCAGCCGGCTATGCCATCGCCTATCCTATGGGTGTGCTCGGCGTTATCCTCAGCTTCATTATATTAAGGTTCGCGCTACGTATAGACAAGCAGAAGGAAGAGGATGAAGCTAAGCGAGGCAAGGGCCATCTTGAAGCGATGACCCTGAACACCTTCGCCGTAAAGGTTTCTAACCAGATGGTTTTCAAAGATACCGTCAAGCAGATCCGCTATCTGCTGAAGCGCGACTTCATGGTTTCCAAGATTATCCGTAACAACGGCGAACGCCAGGACGAGGTGGTTAACGGACAGACCGTGATAGAAGAGGGCGACATTCTGCAGATTGTGGCTCATCCTACCGTAGAAGAACCTATCATCGCCCTGCTCGGCGAGAAGGTTGACGTAAAGGACGAGGAATTCAGCAGCGAGCTCATCAACCGCCGAATCCTGATTACCAAACCGGGCATCAACGGCAAGAGCATCAGCCAGTTGCAGATTAGAAGCAACCTTGGCGCCAACATTACCCGCGTAAACAGAAATGGTGTAGACCTCATCGCGACCCCAGACCTGAAACTCCAGTTGGGCGACCGCGTAACCGTAGTGGGCAAGGAACTCGCCATCGCTCATACCGAGAAGGTGCTGGGTAACCAGATGAAGCGTCTGAACTACCCTAACCTCATCCCAATCTTCCTGGGCATCATGCTGGGTTGTATCGTAGCCAACATTCCGTTCTTCATCCCAGGCATCAACGAGAATCTGCGTCTCGGACTTACCGGCGGCCCATTGGTAGTAGCCATTCTGATAGGTTATTTCGGACCGAAATACAACCTCGTTACCTACAATACCATTTCAGCCAACCTGATGCTTCGCGAAATCGGAATCTGCATCTTCCTGGCTTGCGTGGGTCTCGGCACAGGCGAACAGTTTATCCAGACCGTAGCATCAGAAAGCGGACTGACCTGGATACTCTACGGCATCGCCATCACCATGATACCAATCATTCTGGGCGGCATCATCGGCAAGCTCGTGTTCCACATCAATTATTATACATTACTCGGCGTATTGGCAGGTACCAACACCAACCCTTCTGCCCTGGCTTACGTACGTGAGCAGACTTCGGCAGATGCGCCAACAGTAGGCTATGCGAATGTATATCCATTCGCCATGTTCCTCAGAATTGTAACCATTCAGATTATTATTTTTGTATTTGGATAAACATATATGACAGAAAAAGAATTGAAAACCTGCGCTTGCGTAGAGGACAACTGCAAGGAAATAGCAGAATCAGAACTCAGAAGAAAACTCGACTTATTATTACGTACCGGTAGCATTCTCATGGAGAGTGCTGCCGACACATCCCGCATCATGCGAACCATGAAGCGTGCAGCAGCTTTCCTCGGGCTCGACGAGCGATACATGCACCTTTACATCAACTGGAACGTGCTGATGGTAAACTATAGCGACGAGGAGCATTCCTTCTCCAAGTTCCAGAGATGCGAGAAGCACGGCATCAACCTCACCTCTATTTCCCAGGTAAGTAAGCTCACCTGGAAGGCCATCAAGGATAACTATTCGCTCGAACAGTATGAGCAGGCTCTGAACGACATCAAGGCCACCCCACGCAGCTTTACCCCTTGGCAGGTAGCCATCGGCGGCGGTTTTGCCTGCGGCGGATTCTGCATCCAGTTCGGTTGCGACTGGCCAGCCTTCTTCTTCTGTTCGCTTGCAGCCATATTGGGTTTCCGCCTGAGAATGTTCTTGCCAACCAAGGGCTGCAACAACTATGTAGCCATCGGCATTTCGGCTTTCGTAGCCACTCTGATAGCCTGGTTGACCTCATTTCTTTCGCTCAACCCATCGATTGCCGAAGCGCTTCCAGCCTTCATGCATTCAGATACCCCTTGGCATCCGCTGATGGCGTGTGCCCTCTTCATCGTGCCGGGAGTTCCACTCATCAACTTTGTAAGCGATATGCTCGACGGATATATTGAGGTGGGAATGGTTCGTGCCCTGAACACCCTGCTGATGATCTTCGCGATGGCGTTCGGTATCGCCTTCGCCATCCAGGTTTGCCATATCGACAACTTTGTGAAGGATCTTACGATGACTCCTCATCACGAATACTGGGAGTTTGCCATCGCAGCTGCCGTATCGGCCATGGGCTTCTCTACCATCTTCAGCATACCTCGCCGTCTGTTGCCGGTTGTAGCTGTGGGCGGTATCATCGCCGTTTGCTTCCGCAATTTCGTCAACCTGGGTCCATCTAACGGCAACATCGGTCTCGACATGGGTCTGAGCATCGGTTCGCTTGCCGGTTCTGCGCTCATCAGCATCATCGTAATCAAGGCGCGCCATTGGTTCCATACCCCTCACCAATGCATCACCATTCCTAGCGTTATCCCAATGGTACCGGGAGTTCTGATGTATCGTGCCCTCTTTGCCTTCATCGACATGCATGGCGTAGTAGGCGAAGTAACCGTAGGTATGAACAACCTCATCAAGGCCTCGCTCGCCATCATCTGCATCGCCCTGGGTGTTGCAATTCCAAACGTATTCTTCCGCCGCTTCATCGCCGACAACCGCAAACGCAAGCTGCTTGCCATGCTGGTAGAAAGAAAGAAGAAGAATGGCGAATTCGTAGATTTGCACGAAGTAGAAATCAAATAATCATCTGGTTGGTAATCTGATTTTCATCGGATGATAACCGGATAAAAAGAAGTAGAGATGCGATAAAACATCATTTTATTCTTCAAAAAAAGAGGATATTAAAATAAATGTTTTATCTTTGCACCCAAATTTAGCTATCGGTTATTTCTATAGCCGATAGCTTCAACAAAGGAACAATATGGAAATACGACAACTGAAATATTTCTTGAAGGTAGCCGAGACGCTCAACTTCTCAGAAGCTTCGCGCAAGTTATACATCACCCAGAGCACCCTCTCACAGCAGATTTCGCATCTGGAACAGGAGATTGGTATGCCTCTCTTCGAGCGCAATTCTCATGAGGTTTACCTCACAGAGGCGGGCAAGGAATTGAGACCTTACGCCCAAAATGCGGTCAATTCTGCCGAAGCCTGTGTAGACCACATGAACGATCTGAAGGAAATGCTTACAGGCGAACTGAACATCGGCGTAACGTTCTCCTTCAGCAACATCATGTCCGAGACGCTCATCGCCTTTCTCCACGCCTATCCTCATGTAAAGCTCAACATCCAATACCGCACCATGCAGGAACTGATGGACGGACTGAAGAAGCGCGAACTCGACCTCGTTCTGGCTTTCAAGCCTCTGAAGAACGAGAAAGCGGTAGACAGCCGAGCTATTTTCAGCAACCGTCTTGCCGCCATCGTGAACGTGAATCATCCGCTGGCGCGCCTTTCATCGGTCAAGCTTTCCGATCTGGAGCGCTACGACCTCATCCTTCCTTGCAAGGGTCTGCAGGCACGCAACGCCTTTGATCACATGGTAGAGGGCAAAGATTTGAACTACAAGATTATGGTAGAGGTGAATAATGTAAACATCATCTTCGACCTTCTGAGCCGCAGCAATCTGGTGACCATTCTCTCCGAATCGACCACCATTCTGCAGAACGGCATGAAGGCGATTCCTATCGATGCTGCCGACAACGAAATGGACGGCTGCATCCACATTCTGAAAGATGCTTACATGAAAAACTCAGCCCAGGAGTTCATCAGCATGCTGAGCCAGAACACCAGCATCCTCGCCAACTTTGCGCTGAAGGATATTCTGAGATAATCATCTTAACGCCTGGCGGCTTGCGAGCCTATTTGCTTGCGGCTAGAACAGATAAAAAAATCCTCGTTCGAGTTCTTTTTCGAGCGAGGATTTTTTCTTCTTTTTACCCTTTTACCCTTTCTTTCTTGCGATGATAATCGTTACGCCAGCCAGGATAGCGAGGATGCCTATCGCCAGCTGCAGAGAGAAACTCTCGCCGAAGACGCATACGCCGATGATGACGGCTGTTACCGGCTCCAAGGCTCCCATGATGGCGGCTGGAGTACTGCCGATAAGATTGATGGAAACCGTCATGAAGAAGAGCGACAATACCGTTGGCAACAAAGCCAGCTGGGCAGCACAGAGCCATTGTTTAGGCGTTTGAAGCATCAGTATCGACTCGCCTGCAATAAACGAATAGACAAACATCGTAAGCAGTCCGAAGACTAATATATAAAAGGTAAACTTGATGTTCGACATGCCCGGATTCTTCCATTGGTTGATGGAGATGATGTAAAGGGCGTAGAGCAGGGATGAACACATGACGAGGGCAAAACCCGCCGTGCTCAACTTATCGCTTCCATCGCCCTGATAGAGCAATCCTACTCCCGATACCGCCAGAAGAATGGCAAGCGAGGTAGACCACGTTACCTTCTCGTGGAAGAAGACCGTCATCAGGATGGCTGTCATAATAGGATAAACGAAGAGGATGGTGCTGGCAATACCTGCCGCCATATAATGGAAACTGACATAAAGCGTAGCTGATGAGAGCGAAAACATGCAGCCCAGCACGCCAAGACGAATCAGATGTCCCCACTTCACCTTGAAACTCTCCTTGCGGAACAGCATCACCACGGCAAACATCAGTACCGCCAAGAGATAACGATAGATAAGTACAGAACTGGAATTGAATCCGTCGCCATAGAGTTCGAGCGTGCCCAAAAGGATTGGTACCATAACATACTGCGGCAACAACACCCGCCGCAAAAGCCTTTAACTTTATTACTGCTTGTCATTAGATTAAAATACTATTTTTTCTTATACTTCTTGTTATCTATCTATTTCGGGCTACAAAGTTACAGCAAATATTCGAGATAAGCTAACAAAATCGTATAAATATATTGTAATATCTGAGCAAAAAACGCTCTTTTCTTGTGCTTTAAGAAAATAAATTGTACCTTTGCAATATCTTTGCAAAAAAGATAATCAGATGAAACATTCAAAAACTAAACAAAAGAATTAATAACAATGGAACAGATTAAGAATGATCAGCTCACACTTGAGATTTCATCTCTCGGAGCAGAACTTCTGAGCATCAAGGATGCTAATGGTAATGAATATCTCTGGGATGGCGACGAGAAATACTGGAACCGCCACTCTCCTATCCTCTTCCCTATCGTATGCGGATTGTGGAAAGACACTTATCGCACAGAGGGCAAGGAGTATCACCTTCCTCGCCATGGTTTCGCACGCGATACAGAGTTCAAACTCGTTGGCAAGACTGCCGACCGCCTCACCTTCGCGCTCATCGACAACGAAGAGACTCAGAAGAACTATCCTTATCACTTCAACCTTGCCATCTCTTACCGCCTGCAGGGCAACGAGATTCATGTCATCTGGCACGTAGAGAATACCGACGACAAGGAAATCTTCTTCCAGATTGGCGGTCACCCAGCATTCATGGTTCCTGGCTGCAAGAAGGGCGAAGAAATGAAGGCTACCCTGAAACTCGACAACGAGGCTCCTGTTCGTCTCTATGGTAACGTAGGCGGATGCATCGACCGTCAGGCTAAGGAAACCGTAGAAACCGACAAGGGTATCTGGGAAGTAAACGAGGAGACTTTCGCAGAAGATGCTGTTATCTTCGACAAGAGTCAGGTTAAGCAGGTGAGCATTCTCAACGAGCAGGGCGAACCTCATGTAACCCTCGAGTTCAAGACTCCAGCCGTAGGTATCTGGAACCCAGCAGGCAAGCACGCTCCATTCATCTGCATCGAGCCATGGTATGGTTTGAACGACTGGGCTGAATATGATGGCGAGTTTAAGGACAAGTATCTGATGAACCGTCTGCAGCCAGGTGCAAGTTTCATGAGTGAGTATATCATCAGAATTGAGAAATAATAATTTAATATTAAATGTTAAGTGTTAAATGTTAAGTGTTAAGTTGTCTCAGCAGCCCATTTAACATTTAACATTTAACACTAAAAATATAACGATGAACGAAGAAAATCTGAATCTCCCCGAGAACGCATTCCGCGAACTGAAAGACGGGGAGGAATATAAGCCGCTGATGTCGCCTGACAAGGTTTATCCTGAGGTGAACGGCTGGTCGGTTACATGGGGAATCGTGATGGCAGTCATCTTCTCTGCCGCCGCAGCCTATCTGGGCTTGAAGGTGGGTCAGGTGTTCGAAGCAGCCATCCCTATCGCCATCATCGCCGTGGGCGTAAGTACCGCTACCAAGCGTAGCAAGGCGCTGGGCGAGAATGTCATCATCCAGAGCATCGGAGCCTGTTCGGGTGCTGTGGTGGCAGGAGCCATCTTTACCCTGCCAGCCATCTACATCCTGCAGGCTAAATATCCGGAGATGACTACTTCGTTTATGAAGATCTTCATGGCTTCGGCCTTGGGAGGAGTCTTGGGAATCCTTTTCCTTATTCCTTTCCGCAAGTACTTCGTAAGCGATATGCACGGCAAGTATCCATTTCCTGAGGCTACGGCTACCACGCAGGTACTGGTGAGCGGAGCCAAGGGAGGCGACCAGGCTAAGCCGCTGCTCATAGCCGGACTGGTGGGTGGTCTTTACGACTTTATCGTAGCCAGCCTGGGATGGTGGAACGAGAATTTCACATCGCGTGTGGTAAGTCTGGGATGCGACCTGGCTGACAAGGCTAAACTCGTATTCAAGGTAAACACAGGTGCAGCCGTATTAGGTCTGGGTTACATCATCGGTCTGAAGTATGCCTTCTTCACCTGTCTGGGGTCGCTCGTAGTATGGTGGCTGATTGTTCCGGGCATGAGCGTTATCTTCCATGATAGCGTGCTGAGCGCCTGGGATCCTAGCATCGTGAAGACCGTGGGTGCGATGAGTCCGGAGGAAATCTTCCGTGCCTACGCCCGCAGCATCGGTATCGGCGGTATCGCCATGGCAGGTATCATCGGCATCATCAAGAGCTGGGGCATCATCAAGAGTGCCGTAGGTCTGGCTGCCAAGGAGCTGAAGGGCAAGAGCGATGTGGATGAGAACGTGAAGCGCACCCAGCGCGACATCTCTTTCAAGATTATCGCTATCGGTTCGCTTGTTACCATCCTCGTAACCTTCCTCTTCTTCTGGTTTGGCGTGATGGAGGGCAACCTTCTCTTCGCCATTATCGCCATTCTGCTCGTGGCTGCCATCGCCTTCCTCTTTACTACCGTAGCGGCTAATGCCATCGCTATCGTGGGTTCAAACCCTGTTTCGGGAATGACCCTGATGACGCTCATCTTCGCCTCTGTGGTGATGGTGGCTGTCGGCCTGAAAGGTCCTGGCGGCATGCTGGCTGCCCTGATTATGGGTGGTGTGGTTTGTACAGCCCTCTCGGTAGCAGGTTCGTTTATTACCGACCTGAAGATTGGTTACTGGCTGGGAACAACTCCTAAGAAACAGGAGGGATGGAAATTCCTCGGTACCCTGGTGAGTGCGGCTACCGTGGGCGGCGTGATGATGCTGCTCAACGAGACTTACGGGTTCGCATCGGGTTCGCTTGCAGCTCCTCAGGCTAATGCGATGGCTGCGGTTATCGACCCTTTGATGAATGGTGTGGGAGCTCCTTGGGTGCTCTATGGCATCGGAGCCGTGATAGCCATCGTGCTGACTTATTTCAAGATTCCTGCCCTGGCTTTCGCTCTGGGTATGTTTATTCCGCTGGAACTGAACGTTCCTCTGCTCGTGGGTGGAGCCATCAACTGGTATGTTACTTCGCGCAGCAAGGATGCCAAGGTGAACAGCGAACGTGGTGAGAAGGGAACGCTCATCGCCAGCGGCTTCATCGCCGGTGGAGCCCTGATGGGTGTGGTTAGCGCCCTTCTGAAGTTTGGCGGCATCGAGGTAAGTATCGCCGACAGCTGGTGGGTTAATCCGATGTCTGAGGTTTGTTCGCTCCTGGCTTACATCTGCCTCATCGGTTTCTTTATCAGAGCCACAAAGAAATAAAGAATAGGCTTTTTACAAATAAGACAATCGCCTGGATGCATCTGAGCACCCAGGCGATTTTTTATTCTATCCGAATAGTTTTTCTATCCTACGATTCTGCAGCTACGAAATCCATCGGCTTGACACCAAACTGCTTCTGGAAACACTTGGCAAAATAGCTAGGACTGCTGAAACCTACCATATGGCTGATTTCGCTGATGCGGTAGTTTCCTTCTTTCAGGAGTTTTGCGCCCTTCTTCAGTTTCACGAGCAGGATCATCTCGTTTGGCGTAACATCGGCAAGACCGCGAATCTTATTAAAGAGCGAAGAGCGGCTCATGCCCATTTTTTCGGCAAGGAACGCCACGTTGAGTTCCGGATTCGCCACATTCTCTTCGATGATGCGAGACATTCGTTCCAGGAACGCATTATCAACCTGAGTTGGAGCAATCTCTGCTATCGGCTCAAGCGGAGTATGAGAGAACTTACTCCTCAACAGACGGCGCATCTCAAGAAGCTGTCTTACGCTTGCCTCAAGATACTTCATCGAGAACGGCTTTTCTATGTAGACATCGGCTCCACAGTTCATACTCTCCGTCTTCGCCGCATCATCGGTCTTTGCCGTGAGCATCACGAACGGGAGATGAGAATATTCAGAATTTTCACGCACCCTACGGCAGAACTCCGGACCGTCCATCTCCGGCATCATCCAGTCGCTTATGATGAGCGAAACCGGATGTTTCTCCAGTTTACGGAGCGCATCCTTTCCGTTGTCGGCGGTATAAACCGTATACATCTTTTCGAAATGAGCTTTCACAAACTGGCGCATGTCTTCATCATCATCCACAATCAGCATCGTCGGTTTTGCCGGTTCACGAAGCGGACTGGCAACAGCAACGCCTGCCTTTTGAGAACCTTGCTCAACTGTAGTTTCATCTGTCAGCAGATTTTCCTCAGCAACAGTTTCTTCGTCCTTCACCATCTCATCCGCCTTCTCAACCACAGCATCCAACTGGTTGAGCGGCAAGGTTACGATAAAGGTAGATCCCTTACCTACTGCAGATTCTACTTCAACCATACCATGATGAGCCTCAACGAGATTCTTCACGATGTTGAGACCGATTCCGGTTCCCGGTTTGTTGTCGCGTGCCTGATAGAAGGCTCCGAAGATTTTCTCCTTTTCGTCAGGACTGATTCCCAATCCGTTGTCTTCCACCTCTATGCGGAAATGGTTTCCATCCTCCAGCAAGCGGCAGGACAAGCGTACATAATCCTCGGTATATTTCAAGGCGTTGGTCATCAGATTGCTGATAACCTTGGTAATGGCCTCTTGGTCAATCATCGCCACGAGCTCTTCGGCTGGATAATCTACATCAAGACGAATGCTTTTCTGCTCGAAGGTAGGAGCAAAGCGCTCTGCCACAGCATGCATCAGCTTCGAAATGTTGTTCAAACGGAAATGAACCTGCATGCCCTTCTGCTGCACTTTGTTGAAATCGAGCAGCTGATTTACTAGCAGGAGCAAACGCTGGGCGTTACGGTCGATAACAGAAAGCGTCTGCGTGATAGTCTCACCATCAGAAAGTTTTCCGGAAACCTGTTTCCAATACTCTTTCAGGCTCTCCAAAGGTCCGATGATAAGCGTTACCGGCGTACGGATTTCATGGGCAATCATCGTAAAGAACTGCAGGCGGGCGTCTCTCATCTCCTGATCCTGCTTGCGCTCCAACTGGTCGAGTTCTTCCTGATGGCGGCGCTTCTCACGCTTCAACCGGCTCTGTGTGAACCAATAGATTGCGTAACCGATAAGCAGAAGATACAGAATCTTGGCTGGTAAAGACCACCAGAACGGCGGATGAACCACAATCTGCAGTTTTGCCTCATTCTTCGACCATACACCATCATTATTGGTTGCCTTAACCAGGAAGGTATAGGTTCCGGCAGGAAGATTGGTATAGTTGGCACGATGCTCGTGGGTATAAATCCAATCCTTGTCTACTCCCTCAAGTTTGTAAGCATACTGGTTCTTCTCAGGCGATACATAGCTCAGGGCGGCAAACGAGATATTGATGGTATTCTCGTTATGAGACAGATTGAGTTCTGCTGCATGACTCAGAGATTTCTACCAACTGGTCGCTCCCCGTCCTCTATCGGCTTTCCGAAGAGTTCTACCGAGGTGATTGCTACAGGAGGAGCTACCTGGTTGATCTTGACGAGATATGGATAGAAGCAGTTGAAACCTCTTGTAGAACCGAAAAAGATTCTGCCATCAGAAGCCAGGAGTCCGGCGTTTGGCATAAACTGGTCGCAAGTGAGTCCGTCATATTTATTGAACAGCTGGACAGGTTCACCCGGCGTATATTTCACAATACCCTTGCTGGTAGAAATCCACATTACTCCCTGCGAAATGACAAGACTCGTGAAATCCTGACTAGGCGCATCGATGGAGATGCGTCGGAATATACCTTTCGAAGGCAGAAATTCGCAAAGTCCTTCGCCGGTTGCGGCATAGAGCTGCCCCTTTTCGCCAATAACCAGACTGTTTACCTGATCACTCACCAGAGAAGTAGAATCATTCTCTACATGTTTATACTGTTTCCAGGCATTATTCTTGTCCAAGCGCCACAAGCCGCCTCCCTGGGTAGCAAACCATACGTTGCCCTGAGGATCTTCCTTGATATCGATGGTAAGCGACTTGAACAATTTGATTTTGCTGAACTTCTGCTGTCCTTCATCGAAGAGGTTGGCACCATCCATCGTAGCCGCCCAGAGCCGGTTCTTCCGGTCGCGATAAATACAATAGGCATTACTGCCAGAAACCATTCCATCGGTAGAGAAAACCTGCTGCGCTCCGGTAGCCATATTCATTCTGATGACACCATTGCCATAGGTTCCTACCCACAGATCATTTTCATCAGCAAAGAGCGCATGAACATTATACTTGCCCATATCCGCCTTGCCCGGATAAGAAACAAAACTGTTGGTCTGGGGATTAAAGCAGTCGAGTCCCGCATCATCCGTAGCTATCCAGATGCGATGCTGACGGTCTTCGAAGAATCTTCCTACCACATTACCGCGCAATCCGCCCAGACGGGCAGAATAAGCATGGAAACGCTCTTCAAAACTCGTAGAAGGAAGATAATTCACACCACCATAGTAAGTAGTTACCCAAGTGCCACCTTCATTATCATCCGCAATACCATAAACAAAGCGCTCGCTCGTACTCCGGCTCGGATTGTTGACTTCCGACAACATGTGCCAGATACGGTTCTGGATATCATACTGCACCAATCCATCATCGCTGGCTATGAGAAGAGACTTGTTGTCGTTGCAGTAAAGCTGATGGATATGATGAACAGCATTACTCAAGGTTCCGCTGATGAGCTGCTCGGCACTACCATCGGCGTTGAGCTTGTAAAGTCCGTTTTCCCAGGTTCCGACATAAACATTGCCATCGGGAGTAGCCAGCATCGCCATGCCGTGAAACATGGTTGCATCGCCCTTCAGAGGGAATGCTTCAAACTGGTCGGTCGACTTGTTGAGATGATAGATGCTGGCTTCACCCTGGTTACAGAGCAACCATACCTGGTTGTTGGCATCAACCAGCGTACTTTGCACTTTACCCTGAATATTCTTCATCGGATACTGATGCAGTTCGTGAGTAGTCCGATTGTATCTGAACACGCCCTGGCCGTTGGTAGAAATCCAAACATTCTGATCGCCGTCAAGCGAAAAATTAAGGACAGGCGCCGTAATCTTATCACTCAGTTTCTGGAATCGGTCGGTTGCATTACAGAACAGATAGGCTCCATTATTGCAACCTACCAGCAGGCCTTCTTCGCAAGCAGTAAGGGCGCTCACAAACTGGTCTACAGTCGTAAAGGGATTATAATAGGTTTTGACATCGTATCCGTCAAAACGGCACAATCCGTTGTCTGTACCAAACCACATGTATCCCTTGGAACCTTGAACCACGCTACGCACAGCATTACTCGGCAAACCATTATCCATCGTGATAGAGCGCACCATAAGGTCGATAGCAGCCAATTGTGCACCCGAGTTGGTTTGCGTTACCGAATGTGGCTGCGCCTGAATATCCGTAGCCCCCTTCGAGACGAAGGCTGTCGGCACCTGAGCCTCAGCCCCTACAGGCATCATCATGCAGAGCACAGAAACCATTAGAGTAGATATCTTTCTCATTATATGAGTCTTTATTTTCTGTTGTTAGATAATTTAATGCCGCAAAATTACAAAAATATAACGAGAAATACAACAAAAAGAAACAAAAAAATGCCCCGAAACAAGCAAATAGCTACTTTTTTAAAGTCCTTAATTCCGCAACACTATAATTTAATATTTTTTATAAGCACCTGAGCAACAAAAAGTTGCTCAGGATTTTGCCATGTCAGAAATTTCACTTATCTTAGTGTTGCAAATAAAAGCAAATAAAACTCTGAATGACATGGCAAAAGTACAAATAAAATCTGAGAAACTCACTCCTTTTGGAGGAATTTTTTCTATTATGGAGCAATTTGATGCTCTTTTAGCTCAAACCATAGATTCCACCTTGGGATTGAGATGCACTATGTTTGGTTATCAATATAGCGAAATTCTACGCTCTCTGATGTGCGTATATCTTTGTGGCGGCTCATGTATTGAGGATGTTACAACTCACTTGATGAAACATTTGTCTCTTCATCCAACTGAAATCAACGGTATTGAGTTTGAGTTGAATTCTATCCTTGTTGAGAAATGGAAAGGAAAACCGTATCGTCTTGTCATACAGAGACAAAGGCGGCAAGTCTATCAGCGATGATATGATAGAGCGAATCTGCAATGCCATGCAATGCCACTCCTGGTACATGCAGCAATTCTGCTTTCTCATCTGGACTCGTACAGCAACAGAAGTAACAGAGGAAATCTATCAGTCACAACTCGCCAAACTTCTGGATACCAATGCCGATATGTTCATTACCGATATTGATGGTATGCCTGCCTCACAGATAGCATTCCTGCGTGCCGTCTGCATGGGAGAGACTCATTTCAATGCCCAACAGGTAGTAGCAGAATATGGACTCGGTGCTCCACGCACCATCACCAAGAACAAAAAGACTCTTGTAGAAAGAGACTTCATTGAGAAATCGGGCGATGGTTTCAAGATGGTTGACCCCGTCTTCGAACTGTGGTTCAAACGAGAATACTGCAACATCTTACCTCAATAAAATATAGAAAAACTATATAAACAGTAATCCCCCACCATGCTATGGCTGCGTGATGGGGGATTAACTGTTTTAGGAGATTCAAGATGCTTTATGCCGAGAGGGTAAGCTTCTGCCAGATCTCGGTGTCGCCACCTTTCAGCTTCTTGCAGAGACCACGCTTGGTCCAGCGGCTTATCATCTTACGGATGGTTTCACGACTGGCTCCGTCGCCACGCTCACGGCTGGCATCGAAGAGGGTGAACTGCTCTGGGAGCTGGGCGAAGAGTAGGGTGTTACGAGATTTATAGACTGGGATAGCCTCGTTGTCCTGCTGCTGCTTGTCGAGACGCAAGCCAAACATCTCCATCTGCATGGCAAGCACATAGTCGGCTACAGCCTTGGCAAAACGGATGCAGGCATCTGTCTCCTCTCCGGTCTGTTCCAGGATGTGGAAGATGACGCCACAACGGAAGCCGATGACGGCGGAACGGCGACGATATACATCCATCACACGGTCGGCATTCGCCAGGGCAAGCTGTCTTTTCGCTTCGAGCCACTGGCAGAACTCCTCGCACATACGGGGCAGCTCCATTACGCCGTGACTACGTTCAAGGAGAGTTACTGCCTTGAGGATGTTTGCCTGCTCCTCCTCGGTATAGCCGTGGTGCTGGCTGAGGGGTGCGAAGGAGGTATCGGGCATCTTGGCGAGCATCATTCTTGAAGAAGATCCGTCCTCGATGTTATCATCGGTGAAGAACTTCTGGAAGATGTTCTGGGTGCAGCAGCCGGAGAAGTTGAGCTGGGCGTGGGTTACGCCGCTGGTGGCTGTGATGTAGTCTTGACTCACCTCGCTCTGGTCGAACGCCTTACGGAAGTAGTCGCCGAACACCTTCCATACGCTCTTCATCGAACCGAGCTCCTCGCTGAACATATACATGGTGTGGCCGTCGGCACAGAGCTGACGACGCATCAGAGCCGACTTCGAGATTGTATCGCCAATGTGACGGATGCAAGGTTTTGGATCCACTACACCCTTCTTGCCCTTGTGCTGCTGGTACCAGGCTTCATCCTCACGAGGTTTCTCATCGTCCTTATCCATCTTCTTCGCCCAGATGTTCTCAATGCGGCGGCATACGCCCTTACCTGATGCCTGCTCGCCGATGATGATAGACATGAGTGCCATCGGAGTATCGCTGCCGTCGCAATACTTCGCCTTCAGACGGTCAGCATAGGTTGCGGCAATAGGGAGGGCTGAGAAGAGGGCAGGCACGCGTGCCTCTGCGGCTACGCCAGAGAGCGAGTCGCGGAGACCGAGTGGAAGCTGGTCTACAGGGAATTCGTAAAGAGGCTGTGTACTTGCCTTAGCGGCTAAAAGGTTCTCTATGTTTCTTACATTTTTATTCTCCATAATTATTTAATGTTTAAAAGTTAGCTTGTCGGAATATCCGGTAAACGAGGGCAAAAATACGACTATCTTTTGTAACCGCCAAATTTGAGTGTGTGATAAGGTCCGAAATTCAGCAGCCATTTGGAGCAAATTGTGTTAAAAAATCTAAGTCATAGTTTTGTGGGTCGGAAAACATAGGTTCTTATGTGCTAAATCATAGTTTCTCGGGTGCCAGGTTATAGCTTCTCGGATAACAGGTTCTCGTCTCAATCCGTAACCCCCTTTTTGCTTCTTCTTCCTTTCTCATAAAAAAATAACAC
>ENA-OQEL01000093-OQEL01000093.1-human-gut-metagenome-genome-assembly--contig:-NODE-93-length-33852-cov-3.234070_pt1 | contig 33852 bp, 42 predicted proteins | sample MGYA00242796_ERZ504637 | MGnify/ENA primary metagenome ERZ504637 (study PRJEB26092, sample SAMD00036306) | human gut metagenome | host: Homo sapiens | study: EMG produced TPA metagenomics assembly of... | reverse complement strand
GATACCGACATCACCGAGATCCCACACAAACGTGTAAGCGGCAATTCCTCCGATAAACAGCATCACAAGTGCCAGAACCTTGTAAGCGGTCTGGAAACACCACTTGTCACCGAACAGGTAGGCAACGCAGCTCGCCGCCGGAAAGCGCCTCGCAGGGCTTGAACACCGTCTCGCCCCGGAAGCCCAGCTTTGCCAGATGGCTGCGCACCTCCAGCTCGGTCATGCGGGGGTACTTGTTCCAGATCACATCGATGACCCGGCCCTGCCCCAGACGGTTCTGCTGCTGGGCAAAGATGCTGGGCCGTGCGCCGGTGCCCAGCCGCACCATGCCGCCGGAGGGGCGGCGCTTGCCGTCCAGCACCTGCATCAGGGTGGACTTGCCCGCGCCGTTGGGGCCTGCGATCACCAGCCGCTGGCCGCGGCACACCGTGTAGGTAAAGGGTTCCAGCAGGGTGCGCTCCCCTATTTTGATGGTCAGGTTCTTGAGCAGCACCAGTTCGTTCCACGGTTCTACGTCATATTCAAACCGGAACTTGAGCTGGTTGGTCTCGTCCTTGGGCGCTTCGGTGATCTCCAGCTTTTCCAGCTGCTTGCGGCGGCTCTGGGCCATTTTGGTGGTGGAGGCGCGCACAAGGTTGCGGTCCACGTAGTCCTGCAGCTTTTCGGCCAGTGCCACATCTGCATCGTGCTGCTTCTGGCGCAGGGCATCGGCGGCTTCCTTCTGGGGCAGGTAGGCCGAGAAGTTGCCCTTGTAGGTGGTCATGGTCTGGTAGGAGACCTCCCAGATCTTCGTACACACGTTATCGAGGAAGTAGCGGTCGTGGCTGACCACCAGCACCGCACCGGAATAGCTTTTGAGGTAGTTTTCCAGCCATTCCATGGTGGCAAAGTCCAGGTGGTTGGTGGGCTCGTCCAGAATGAGCACGTCCGGCTTTTCCAGCAGCAGCTTTGCCAGCCGCAGCCTCGTCAGCTCACCGCCGGAGAGCACCGCAATGTTCTTCTGCCATGTATCCTGCGCAAAGCCCATGCCGGACAGCACCTTTTTGATGTTCACATCCATGTTGTAGCCGTCGGCGGCATCCACGATGTTCTGCAGCTGGTCGTGCCGGGCCAGCAGCTCCGTGTCGTCCGGCTGCGCGGCCATTTTGCGTTCCAGCACCTGCATCTGGGCCATGGCATCCAGCACAGGGGCAAAGGTGGAGCGCATCTCGCCGTAGAGATCCAGCGTGGCATCCAGCTTTGCGTTCTGTTCCAGATAGCCCAGCGTCACGCCGTGGGTCACGCTGAACTCACCTTCGTAGTCCTGGTACTCGCCGGTCAAAATCTTGAGCAGGGTAGTCTTGCCCGCGCCGTTCTGGCCCACGATGCCGATGCGGTCCTCCCGCTCGACACTGGCGGTCACATCGTGCAGCACGATCTTCTCGCCAAAGCTCTTGCCTAGTTTTTCCAAATGTATCAGCATAGTTTTATGATCCCGTTCTCCATCCGCTTATTGGCTCAGCACTGGTGGCGGCGGTTCTTCAGGCCCACATTGGCCAGCTCTTCCTGCTCCATCACCAGCGGGTACAGCTCTTTCAGGTCTGCGATCTCATAGGTGGGCACCACCTTGCCGGGGTTCTCGGCGTGGCTGGGGTTATACCAGCAGGTGTCAAGGCCCGCATTCACGCCGCCCTGAATGTCGCTGCTCAGGCCGTCGCCCACCACCAGCACATGCTCGCGGTTCTCCACGCCAAGGGCGCGCAGGGCCGCATCAAAAATTCTGCGGTTGGGCTTTTCGCTGTCCATCTTCTCGGAGACGAACACGTCCTCCATAAAGTTCAGCACACCGCTCTCGGCCAGACGGCGGATCTGCACCTTCTGGAAGCCGTTGGTCACAACGGCCAGCGTTGCCACCTCGGAAAGCTCCCGCAGCACATCCAGCACTTCCGGCCCCATCAGGTCCGGGTGGGTGGAGAGCTGTTCCAGATAGAAGCGGTTCATCTCGGCTCCGTCACCGGCGGCATCAATGGCCTTGAGGAAGCGGGTGAACCGCTCCGCCATGAGCTTTTCCCGCTTGATCTGGCCTTTTTCCAGCTGCCGCCACAGCTCCGAGTTGATGGTGCGGTAGGTCTGCACCGTTTCTGCATCCGGCTCAATGCCGTAGTTCACCAGCGTTTCGGCCAGTGCCTTGCTTTCGGCTGCGTCAAAGTTCAGCAGGGTGTTGTCTGCATCGAACAGCACGCAATAATATTTTGCCATAAACCTTCCCTCTTTTCCTTCTGCCATGGCCTCAGCTGCCATGCGCTCAACAACAGGCAGAAGCCAGCCCTGCCGTAAACAGAGCTGGCTTCACATCATTCTGTTACAATTTCGTACGGTGGTACGTCTGTCTGCTCCGGGTCGTTGTCCGGGCAGGTGGTTTTGACATCACAGGGGGTGGCAGCACACTTTGCCATTTCCTCTTCCAGCGCGCCGTTGTCCACGTTCTCCCAGTCGGTGCCGTAATCGTCCACGCTGCCGTCGGTCACGTTCTCTTCCCCGGGCAGCGCCGGGATGCGGGGTTCCTCGTAGTACATGCAAACGCCTCCCTTCCTGCCAGCCTATGCGGCACAGCAGGCCGGGGTGACAGCCTCAGGACGCGGAGTCCGTGGATGCGGACTGCTCGTTGGCGGCTTCCTTGCTGGCGTTGGATTCCGAAGCCGCATGGGAGCTGCCAGCAGCTTGCAGAGCTGCTCTCGCTGCTGGAGCTGCTATGGGAAGCCGAGCTGCTCTCACCAGAGCCCGCGTCGGGACGAGCTGGTGCTGTGGGAAGAGCTGGCTGTTCCGTTGGAAGCAGAAGCCGAGCCTGCCGGGGAAGCCGTGCTCTCACTGCTGGAAGAGCTGTGAGACGAGCTGTCGGAAGAGCTGTGAGACGAGCTGCCGGAGGTGGATGTAGCCCCGGAGGATGCCCCGGAGGTGGTGCCGGACGATGCACCGGAAGAGCTGGTGCTGCCGGAAGAGCTGCTGCCCGACGTGCTGCCAGAGCTGCCGGAGCTGTGAGACGAGCTGCCGGAGCTTACGCCGCTGACCGTCACATTCAGGACGTTGCTGGTAACGTGCAGCCGTTGTAGCTTGCCACTGCGTACACCTTAAAGGTCGCATTGAGCATGGAGGGGTCGATCTCCACCTTGACGGTGGTCTTGCCCGCCGCCTGCGGCACTTCCGCACCGTTGGCGTACCAGCGGATGCTGTCGGCAGTGAGGTGCTTGCCGCCCAGCTTTGCGGTAAAGGTGTAGGAATCGCCCAGCACGGCCTTGCCGGTGCTGCTGATATGCACGGAAGCCGCTGCAAACACGGCGGTCACGTCCACGTTCTGCTTGAAGTTCGTATCGGTACGGGTCTTCTGGGTCACGCCGTCGCTCCACTTGACGAACACATAGCCGTCCTGCGGCACAGCCGTCACGCTGATGGACTGGGCGGCGCTGGTCACTTCATAGGAGAGGGATGTCTTGCCGCTGTCGCTGCCGCTGGAAAGGGTGCCGCCGGTCTTGTCCACCCGGTAGCTGGCCTGATACAGTACACCCTGCTCTTCGGAAGAGCCTGCAGCCTCCGAGCTGCTGGGTGCTGTCACCGCAGAGCTGGGGTTCGGGGTATACTCGGCGCGGGTGGGGATGTTGGCGGTGTCGGGCCGACGGTCGTCGGTCTGGTAAGCGTGGGTGCGCAGATAGCTCAGCATGGCCTTCAGGCCCACGGGCTTCAGATGGATATCGCCGGTCTGGTAGTAATCCTCGCGGCCATAGCCGTTGGCATCCTTCAGCGCTTCGGCGCTGTTGAGGAACTTCAGGCCCATCTGCTCACACATGGACAGCAGGGCCATGTTGAAGTCGTCGATCTTGGTCTGGTCCATGTGGGGGTAGTTTGCGTGGTTTGCGGGCACCGGCGGCACCGTGTTCACGATGATGTCGGTGTAGGGGTAGCTTTCCTGAATGGCCTGCACTAGCGCGGTGTAGTTCTTGATGAACTCGTCCACGCTCATGCCGGTATCGTTTGTGCCCAGCATGATGACCACGCGGCGGGGCTTCATTTTGGCCACGGCCTGCGCGATGGTGTAGGTGCTGCTGTCCTTTTTAAAGGTAACGATGCCCTCGTTCAGGGCGGCATGGGTGCCAATGCCCTCCTTGGCGCAGAACTGCTGCAGGCTGATCAGGCCGTTGGCGTACAGGCGCACCGTGTTGGAATCGCCGAGGAACAGCGTTTCCTTCTGGTAGCTCTCGCCCGCGTCGGCGGTCTCCGGCAGCAGGGCGGCAGAGGTCTCGCTGATCTGGTAGTGATCCGAGATATCCTCTTCGCCCGGCACCAGCACCTCGCTGGAGGGCTGTTCCCCCGGGGCTGCAGGGGTCTTGCCGCGCTTGAGCAGCGTCATGGTAATGGCAATGGTCAGAATGGCTGCCAGCGCGCACACACTGCACACCAGCACAGCCTGCTTCTGCATAGGAGTAAGCGATTGCTTTTCCGGTCGTGTATTTCTCATATTTCTCACCATTCACTTAGTTTCCGGCACAGGGCCTTCCGGTCATGCCTGTCCGTTCAGGATCTGGTCTGCAAGGCTGGCGCAGCTTTCGGCCAGCAGCACCGGGTGGAAGGGTTCCAGCTCTTCCCTGCTGCCGTAGCCGTACAGCGCACCGGCGGCATCCAGCCCGCAGTCCGCAGCGCCGCGCATGTCGTCGTTGCGGTCGCCCACCATCAGCACCCGCCTGCCCTGCATCATGGGCTGGGCCAGCACATGGCGCACCACGTCGGTCTTGGTGTCGCGGCTCTCGTCCATGGACGCGCCGCCGATAAAATCAAAATAGCCTGCAAGGCCCTTTTCTTCCAGAATGGGCGTAACGACCTGCGTGGGCTTGGAGGTAGCGGTGCACAGCACAAGGCCCGCGTCCTTCAGGCGCTGCAGCATCTCTGCTGCACCGGGGTAGGCGGCGCACTCGTGGCTGCCCTTGACGGCGTAGCTGTCGCGGTACAGGTCGGTGGCCTTTTCAATGAGGGCCGGGTCGGTAAAGTGCTCACCAAAGCTCTTGCGCAGCGGCGGGCCAAGGTAGCGGCGCAGGTTCACATTCGTGGTGTCCACGCCCATCTTGGCAAAGACTTCTTTTAATGTATTTATGATACCGGGAGCGGAATCGATCAGGGTCCCGTCCACATCAAACAGGATCGCATCGTAGTTCAGCAATTTGTAAATTTCCTCACTTTCATGGTGATACATTGTATAGTATAGCACAGAATCCCGTTATCAGCAATTCCAACAAATGGTTTTTACAAAAATTATGCATTCAAGCAGAGAAAAGGCCCGCCCGGCATCCGGACAGGCCTTTCAGCATCTTCTTACTTCGCTGCGGCATCCACAGGCGGATAGTACAGGTTGTTGGAGACGAACTCCAGCTTATCCTTGAGCACCAGCTCCAGGTTTGCCACGGCGTGCACCATGTTGGTGGCCGAATCGTTCACTTCCAGCAGCTTGCACAGGTCCAGACCGTCCAGTTTCATGGCGGCGTCCATCTTCCGGCTCTCGGCGCACAGGATGTGGCTCAGGGCATTTTCCTGCAGAGCGATGCTCTCCACAAGGTCAATGACCGCCTGCTCCAGCGTCACCTTGGGCAGGCAGGGGCAGGGGCAGCGGGTGGTATCGATACAGTTCTCAGCAGACATGATAAAACCTTCCTTTCGTTCGTCCGGTCAGGGGCGGTGTACGCCCCATTCTATGTCTGCCGGGTACGCCGGTGTTACTCCTGCTTTTTAGGGTTCTGGGTGCCGCGCACCTTTTCAATGGTCTCGCGGTAGCCGCCGGAGCCGTACTGGATGCAGCGGTTGATGCGGCTGATGGTGGCCGTGCTGATCTCCACTGCCTTCACGATCTGATCGTAGGTTCTGCCGTCCAGCAGCATCTTTGCCGCTTCCAGCCGCTGCGCCATATCCGAGATCTCCTTTACAGTGCACAGGTCTTCAAAGAAGTTGTAGCACTCCTCCCGCGTTTCCAGACTGAGGATGGCATCAAACAGTGCATCGGTGGTCTGGTTTCTTCTGGAATTTTTATCTGCCATGAATGTTCTCCTTGCCGCCGCAGCGGACTGTCCGGTTTTGGGAGCGTTCCCTCTTTTAAATGTTCCGGAAATGTTCAGGTTCTTTCTTGCATCACCACTTTAGCACATCAAAGTGTGAAAGTCAAGCCCTTGGCGTGAACTCTTTTCATTCGTTGACGTGTATAGTTTTCTTCGTTTCACGCATGAACAAAAATCACCTAAAAATTATTGCAGAACGCTTTTCTGAATTAGTGCATCCTCCGAACTTGTTCCAAGGATATTGACAATTTGTGAATTCCGCACTAAAATACGGACAATCATTCGGCAAATGCGATGAACAGGACATGATTCTTTGCAGCACCCTCTCCCAGAGAGCCGCCCATCTGATGCAAGGGCAGCAGTCAGGAGCAAAGCGTTCTCCCCTGCGAGCAGCCTGTGTGAACAAAGGCGCTGACCCCGCTTTCCAGTAATGCATGGCCGTTTTGCCCACGTTACGGGGCTGCGTATGTATGTACGCTGGGAGTGGCTGCCCTGTGCAGCAAACGAAGTGGTATCGCGGAGTATTCCATACACGATGTGCAGTGTATGTGAAGGCCTTCGTCTTCGATGGTTCGTCCCAAATGGAACGAACGCAGGAAGACGGGGCCTTTTTTACACCCTGCCGCCCCCATGCCGCTGACATTTGCCGGATGCCAAAAAAGGAAAGAGGTAAAAACAATGAATACGCTGGTCATCGTATTGATCGCAGCCGTGTGTCTGTTTGGCGCTTATATGCTTTACGGCCGCTGGCTGGCAAACAAGTGGGGCATCGACCCCTCTGCCAAGACCCCGGCAGTTGTCCATGAGGACGGCCGGGACTATGTTCCCACCGACGGCTGGACCGTGTTTGCACACCAGTTCAGCTCCATTGCCGGTGCAGGCCCTGTTACCGGTGCGATCCAGGCCGCTGCTTTCGGCTGGCTGCCGGTGCTGCTGTGGGTGCTGCTGGGCGGCATCTTCTTCGGTGCTGTCACCGACTTCGGCGCTCTGTATGCTTCCGTTAAGAACGACGGCAAGAGCATGGGCATGCTGATCGAAAAGTACATCGGCAAGACCGGCCGCAAGCTGTTCCTGCTGTTCTGCTGGCTGTTCTGCGGCATCGTGATTGCCGCTTTTGCGGACATGGTTGCCGGCACCTTCAATGCCTTCGGCGCAGACGGCGCAATGGTTGAAGCTGCCAAGACCAACGGCGCTGCCGGTATGGTGTCCATCATGTTCATGGTGTTTGCCGTTGTCTTTGGCCTGCTGCAGAAGAAGTTCAGCTTCTCCGGCTGGAAGGAAAGCGTTATCAGCATCGTGTTCATCGTGCTGTCCTTTGTCATCGGCGCAAACCTGCCCCCTGATCCTGGGCAAGGCCGCTTGGAGCTACATCACCTTTGTGTACATCTTCTTTGCCGCTGTCCTGCCCATGTGGCTGCTGAAGCAGCCCCGTGACCACATGACCACCTTTATGTTCGTGGCCATGATCGTGGGCGCTGTTCTGGGCCTGATCGTCAACCATCCCGTCATGAACCTGCCGGTGTTCACCGGCTTTACCAACGCCAAGCTGGGCACCATGTTCCCCATCCTGTTCGTTACCGTTGCCTGCGGCGCTGTTTCCGGTTTCCACAGTCTGGTGTCTTCCGGCACTTCCTCCAAGACCGTTACCAATGAGAAGGATATGCTGAAGGTCGGCTATGGTGCCATGGTGCTGGAAAGCCTGCTGGCTGTCATCGCCCTGTGTGTTGCCGGTGCTTCTGCTGCTGCAGACGGCACCCCCGCAGACGGCACTCCGTTCCAGGTCTTCAGCCGCGGCGTTGCCAGCTTCTTCGTGGGCTTCGGCCTGGATCAGCACTTTGCCTCTGTGTTTATGACCATGTGCGTTTCCGCACTGGCCCTGACCAGTCTGGATGCTGTGGCCCGTATCGGCCGCATGAGCTTCCAGGAGCTGTTCAGCGTGGACGACATGGAGCATGCTGAGGGCTGGCGCAAGCTGCTGTGCAACGTGTACTTCTCCACCTTCCTGACTCTGGCTTTCGGCTTCCTGCTGACCAAGATCGGCTACGCCAACATCTGGCCCCTGTTCGGTTCTGCAAACCAGCTGCTGAGCGCTCTGGTTCTGGCCACCCTGTGCGTGTTCCTGAAGGTCACCGGCCGCAGCAACAAGATGATCTTCCCTCCGCTGATCATCATGCTGTGCGTCACCTTCACTGCTCTGGTGCAGCGCCTGATCGCCATGGTCAAGGCCATCAGCAATGCCGCTGCTGTCACCATCCCCGCTGGCGAGACCACTTGGGGTGCTGTGTTCATTGCAAACGGCCTGCAGCTGATCCTGGCCGTGCTGCTGATCGTTCTGGGCCTGAACATCGTGTTCCACTCCTTCAAGGCCTATAAGAATGCTGAGCAGAACAGCGAAGCAAAGGTCTGAGTTTCAGATCCTGCTGAACTGAATCTGTAAATGCAAACTGCCGCTGACGGCGTAAAAACCGTCAGCGGCAGTTTTTGTTGCTGTAAGCTTCTATGATTTGAAATGGCCTCCGCGTGCGCTCTGGCCATAAGCAGAGGAAAATTTATTTGATATTGTGGTTTGGAAACGACTGCGGTCGTTTCCAAACCATTTTTTCACAGAAAGAGTCCCAAGATAAAATGCATAGTCACCACAAAAAATGCAGTGTACGGTCACGACCTTTCCCGTGAAAAAGCAAACCAGCAAAGCCCGCAGGCTTTGCTGGTTTGCAAATATAAAAATAATACTTCCGCTGGAAATAGCCATAGCGCACGCGGCGGCTATTCTAAATCAAAAATCAAAAATTCGCTTCTTCCCACGTTTGAAGGACCGCCATCTGCACCGGGGTGTGGAACCAGTGTTCCCCGCCCTCCATGATCGTCAGATGCGCCCCGCTTTCCTGACGGAAGCGCTCGATCATGGTGCGGCTGGTCAGGGCATCCCTGTCACCATACAGCACCTGCGTGCGGCCATGCCAGTGCAGCGGATGTTCCCGCACCCAGCACAGATACGGCCATGAGAGGGTCTCCCCAAGATCCGTGGGGCATCTCCCCTGCCCGCTGCAGCTGTTCCTCGGTCACATGGGCATATTGCATCATATTCGTGATGAGAGCTTCCATATCCACCACCGGAGAGACCAGCAGGGCCTGTTCCGGCGCGTCTCCCTGCAGCGCCTGCATGGCAAGCCACGCGCCGATGCTCACGCCATACAGCCGGATATGCGCCCACACCGGCTTCATGCGGGCGTATACGGCTTCTATCTCCGGCACAGCCACCCACGGCAGAAGCCGCTCCGGGCTGTTTTTCCGTGCGCCATGCTCGGGCAGGTCAATGGCCAGCACCTGCCAGCCCGCTTCACAGGCTGTAGCGGCAAAACGTTCTGCCTCTTCCTTGCAGCCGTTCTTGCCGTGGAGATAGAGGTAAACATTCCGGCTCCGGCTGCCGTACAGGATGGCAGGGATGCCCGCAAGAGTCATGGTTTGTTTTTTCATAAGGGATTCTCCTTATCCGATCATGCTCTCCATTCGGAGAGACGTTTTGTTTACACTGCGCATTGCTTTCGTCCTCCCTTCTTTCCGTTTTCTCTATGATAGCACATCCTGCCCGGCAAACACAACAAAAAGGTAGCCGCAGCGCCCCTGTTACGGGTACTGCAGCTCCCAATTCAACTTTGGAAGTTAAATTACTTCACCATGCTTGCAACTTCAGCAGCGAAGTCGTCAGCACGCTTCTCCAGGCCTTCGCCCTTCTGGAAGCGGGTGAACTTGACGATCTTGATGTCGCCGCCCAGATCCTTAGCGACCTTAGCGGTGTACTGAGCAACGGTCAGGTCGCCGTCCTTGACGAACTCCTGATCGACCAAGCAGTTCTCCTTGAAGAACTTCTTGATCTTGCCCTCGATCATCTTCTGCTTCACAGCCTCGGGCTTGTTAGCGGTCTTGGGATCGCCAGCCATCTGAGCCAGCATGATCTCCTTCTCCTTGGCCACGACCTCAGCGGGGACAGAAGCCTCATCGACATAGCCGGGGTTAGCAGCTGCGACCTGCATGGCGATGTCCTTGCCGTAGGTAACGAACTCGTCCTTAGCCTCGATGCCGTTGGTGGTCTCGAAGTTGACCAGAATGCCGTGGGTGCCGCCGCCGTGGACGTATGCAGAGCAAACGCCCTCGTAACGGACGAAGCGGCGAACCTTGATGTTCTCCTTGATGACCAGGATCAGGTTCTTCAGAGCCTCGTCCACGGTCTCGCCGTTCTCGGTCTTGCAAGCCATCAGAGCCTCAACATCAGCAGGGTTCTGCTTCATGATGACCTGAGTAGCCTCCTTGACGAAAGCAACGAACTTGTCGTTCTTGGCGACGAAGTCGGTCTCAGCGTTGACCTCGATGACAACACCCACCTTGCACTCGGGGGCAGTAGTCAGCGTAGACCATGCCCTCGGCAGCGGTGCGGCTTGCCTTCTTGGCAGCGGTAGCCAGACCACGCTCACGCAGGATCTCGATTGCCTTCTCGAAGTTGCCGTCAGCCTCGGTCAGAGCCTTCTTGCACTCCATCATGCCGCAGTCGGTCTGCTTGCGCAGTTCCATAACGTCCTTTGCAGAAATAGCCATTTTCGTATTCTCCCTTACACGTTATTTTGTTGTTTGTGGGATGGGAAATCAGGCGTTTGCTGCATCCTCAGCGGGAGCGGCCTCCTGGTTGCCCTGCTTGCCTTCCAGCACAGCGTCAGCCATAGCGCCAGCGATCAGCTTGACAGCGCGGATTGCGTCGTCGTTGCCGGGGATCACGTAATCGATCTCGTCGGGGTTGCAGTTGGTATCAACGATAGCCACGATGGGGATGTTCAGCTTGCGGGCCTCAGCAACAGCGATGCGCTCCTTGTGAGGATCGACGATGAACATAGCCTTCGGCAGGGTCTTCATGTTCTTGACACCGCCCAGGTACTTGTCCAGCTTCTCCATCTCCAGCTCCAGCTTGGCAACTTCCTTCTTGGGCAGCAGCTCGAAGGTGCCGTTCTCCTTCATCTTAGCCAGCTGATCCATACGGTCGATGCGCTTGCGGATGGTGCGGAAGTTGGTCAGCATACCGCCCAGCCAGCGAGCATTGACATAGTGCATGCCGCAGCGCAGAGCCTCGTCACGGATGGACTCCTGAGCCTGCTTCTTGGTGCCGACGAACAGGATGTCGCCGCCCTCAGCTGCAACTTCCTTCACGTAGTTGTAAGCCTCGTCCAGCTTCTTCACGGTCTTCTGCAGATCGATGATATAGATGCCGTTGCGCTCGGTGAAGATGTACTTTGCCATCTTGGGGTTCCAGCGGCGGGTCTGGTGACCGAAGTGCACACCTGCTTCGAGAAGCTGCTTCATAGAAACGACTGCCATAGTAAAAATACCTCCAGATATTGTTTTGCCTCCGCACACCGTGATCCCGGGCCGTATCGGACGGTTCGGGACTGCCCTCCACCCATTTGGGCACAAAAGGGCATAGTGATGCGTGTGTAATGCCTTGTTATAATATCACAAACAAACGCCGGTTGCAAGAGTTTTTCTCTGTTTTTTACAAAGAAATCGTCTGTTTTTCGCTCATTTGCCTGTGTCCACGCCGCTCAGGCCCGCAAGGCCCATGCGCTGCAGGGCGTATCCCCTGCCGAACATCAGGTCGTACTGTAAAAGCCAGTGCTCTGCGCTCCACCGCTGCTGGAACTCGGTAGGCTCCTGCGTGGTGGTGCCGTCCAGATTCATGGTGGTTCCGCGGGTATTGGTGCGGCTGGCCACACGCAGCTGACGGTTCAGGAACTGGAAGTAGAGCGGCTCTTCCAGACCGTAAATGTCCATCATCACCGGCGAGATATCGTAAGCGGCAATGGTGCCAAGGTCCACCTGCTGCTGGCTGTAGTTGGACCACATCAGCAGCGTGGTCTGGTGCAGGCGGGGGTCTGCGCTGGAATCGCTGGCATAGCCGGTAGTGGTGTAGACATCGTAATTGGAATCGATGGGGTTATAGTGGTCGCCCCAGAACACCAGAATGACCGGCTCGTCCACCTGCGAGAAGTATTCGGTCAGTTTGCCCATCATGGCATCTGCATCCCGGATGCCGGTAGCAAAATCTTCCAGCGCGCCCACGGTGCTGGGCTTGAGGCCCGCCGGGTGGGACAGCACCTTTACGCGCTCGTCGTCCGGATAGTTGTCCTTGTTATAATTGGTATGGTTCTGCATGGTGACAGCGTGCAGGAAGATGGGCTTGTCCGAGCTGGACTTCATGCTCTCGTACTGCTGGATGATCTGGTCGGCCATGGAATCATCGGTGACAAGGCCGTTGGTCCAGTAGTGCTTGCGCACCTTGGTCACGCCATGCATATCCTCAAGGCTGATAAAATCGTCAAAGCCGAGGTTGGGGTAAGCCTTGTCGCGGCTCCAGTATTTTGCCCAGAAGCAGTGCACGGCTGCGGTCTGATAGCCCTTGAGCTTGAGGTAATTGGGCATGGCGAACATGGGCTTGGTCACATGCTGCTGGTAGGGCTTGCTGCCGCTGGGCAGGAAGGATACCGAGTAGCCGGTAAGGGCTTCAAACTCCACATCGCAGGTGCCGCCGCCAAAGCTGGGGCTGTAGGCCCGGCCATAGGCGCTGGTCTGCTGCAAGGCGTGCAGGTTCTTGGAGACATCGGTATCAAAGGTGATGCCGTACTGTTCCAGCTCCGAGACATCCCAGTAGGACTCGTCCATCGCATAGATGATGGTGGGCTGCTTCACCTGCTCGTCCTTGGGGGTCACGGCGCTGTAGCTGGTGGAGTACAGCGGGCTGGTGGCAAACTTCTGGCTCTCGTCCGCATTGTCCAGCAGGGCATCCACCGCTTCCTGCGAGTATTCCTCGGGCTTCGAGATCTCCAGATTGGTGAGGTTGGTCATAAAGCCGGTGATCACGCCGTAGTAGCGGTAGTAGCGGTCCTGCATCCATGCGTCGGGCAGGATGCCCAGCGACTGGGTGACGGCAGGCTGCAAAAACACCCCGAAGATGAGGGCGCAGGCGGCCGCTGTGCTGGCCGCGAAGCCCGCCAGACGCTGCACCCAGGGCAGCTTCTGACGCCCCCGGTAGAGGAAGAAGGAGCCGACGGTCAGAGCCAGCACCACGACGCCGGAGACGACCATGCTCTTCTGGACGTGGATGCCCGCTGCGGAGGCCACGCCGGCGGCCTCGGACACCTGCATCAAGTCCCACGGGAGGAAGGGCTCGCCCCGGAGCTGCAGGATGTAAAAGTCCACCGTGGCGGGCAGACAGCCCAGCAGGGCCGACAGGAGGGTGGCCAGCGGGGCGAAGCGGGTGAGCCAGTCCACCGCCATCCAGACGAGGAAGAGCAGCCCCACGCCAGCAGGTAGGCTTCTGGGTGGGGAACGATGTACTGTACAAAGGTATCTCCGCTCAGGGCGCCGCGGGCGATGTACTCGGTGAGCACCAGAAACAGAAGGGTGGCCACAGGCGGAAACAGCAGCCGCGCCCCGTGCAGCCGGAGGGACGCAGCACTCGGATGGTGTGTCATAAAGAAGTTCCTTTCACTTCTGCGTTTTTCTTATTATTTGAGGCGGCAGACTCCGCCCCAGTCCTCTATTATAATCATCCCGCCTCCAAAATCCAGCCCTGACGGGCAAAAAACGGGTGAAAATCTTTCATCCGTTCAGCCACTGATGCAATTTATCCAGCAGTCCCCCGTGGGAGGGCGGCGGGGCGGGGATGTCCGTCCGCACGAGGATGGCGTCCAGACCGACCCGCTCGATGTCGGCCCAGGGGATGGTCAGGGTCTCGTCCCGGCCCAGCAGCCCGAAGAGCCGGGGCCGCCCCAGCAGAAGCAGGCTCCCGATGCGGGCCGTGTCGGCGTCCAGCTCCAGATCGTCCACCCGGCCAAGGCAGGCCCCGTCCTTCAGCTGGACGACTTCCTTGCTGCACAGCTCCCGAAAGGTCATCTTCCCCGCCCCCTTACAGTCCCATCCTATGCCGGGGCGGGCCGGACCTGCAAAAGGGCTGGAAAATACTGCCCCGGATGTGCTATACTGGGACGCGGGGACATCCCAACTTTTTTTAAGAGGTATCATCATGTATAAAAATATCGTGTTCGACTTCGGCGGCGTCATGGTGGATTTCGACCCCCACAAGTACCTCATCGACCTGTTCGGGAACCGGGGGCTGGAAGAGGAGGTCTACGACCTGACCTTCGGCAGCAGAGAATGGCGGCTGCTGGACGCAGGCCGCATCACCCGCCGGGAGGCCAACGAGCGGATGCTCCAGCGGGCCAGGGCCGTGGGCCGGGGCTTCGAGGTGGAGGGCGTGCTGGACGACTGGATGAGCATGCTCCACCCCCGCCGCCGGATGCAGACGCTGGTGGAGCAGCTCAAGCAGCGCGGCTACTGCGTCTACTACCTGAGCAACATCCCCGAGGACGTGCTGGACCTGCTGATGCGCCGGGACTTCGAGGGCCTCTTCGACGGCGGCGTGGCCTCCTGCGAAGTGAAGGTCAACAAGCCCGACCCCCGCATCTACCAGACCCTGCTGGACAAGTACCATCTCCGGGCCGATGAGTGCATCTTCATCGACGACCGGGCTGACAACCTCGTAGCCGCCAGCGCTCTGGGCTTTGGCATCTACGAGATGCACAGCGTCGGCACCCTGCTGCGCAGCCTGCCCACCTTCGGCGTCAGCCTCCACTAAAGGCACAAATGATAAAAGACCCCTGCCCGACGGCCTTGCCGGGCAGAGGTCTTTTTTGCAGGGCTTACTTCTTCTCGTAGCTCTGGCAGTAGTGCGGGATGTCCACCTGCTGAGAAGAGCAGGTGCAGCGCTCCGTCACCGTGATCTCGGGCAAGTCACACTTGCTGCTCCCCACGTTGTGGCGGCACTCGCAGACATCACAGCGGACACCTGTGTTTTCCATTCATTCATCACCTCTTTGTCCCTAGGTTGCCCCCAAAGACGCGGGATGATGCAGGATGGGCCGGTGTTATTTTTTACCAGTTGGCCAGATCAGCGCCCAGCTTGCGGCAGGCAGCCTGAACGTCGTCATCGGGCGTCTCGTTGCAGATGAGGCCCTCGTCGCTGAACAGCTGTGCGCCGTCCTCTTTGACGCGCTCGCACCAGTCGCGCATCCACTGGCCGTCGCCCCAGCCGCTAGGAGCCGAACAGAGCCACCTTCTTGCCGTTCAGAGAGCCTTCGAGGCCCGCGAACATCGGCTCGAACTCGCTCTCCTCCAGCTGCTCAGCACCCATTGCGGGGCAGCCAAAAAGCCACTGCATCAAACTCAGCCAGCTTTGCGGCGTTCATCTCGCTGCAGGGCACGATGGTGCCGTTTGCACCCTCTGCCACGCAGTTTGCCATGGTCTCAGTGTTGCCGGTTGCGCTCCAGAATACGACTGCTACTTTGCTCATAAAGATCGTCCTCTCTCAAATCAATATTAGTTAGATATATCTAACTTTATGTTCCGTGAAAATTGCGTCCAACCACGCAGACGCATCCCCATTTGGTTAGTATCTTCTAACCACCGATAGAATACCACAGCTTCCCGGCTGTGTCAAGCCTTTTATGCAAAAATGAACTGCCGCGGCTGAAAGTACGCCGTAGATCACCGGCTGGTGCAGCAGATACAGCAAAAGGCGAGTGCCGGCCCATCCAGCCCAGCGCCGGGCAGACCGAACGGCGCAACGGTTCCATCCGCGCCCGGCCCACCACGCCGTGCAGAAAGTACCCCTGCCCAGAACAGAAACAGCCAACGGCAGCAGGGCAAAATAATCGGTGGAATAAAATCGAAGGGCAGAAAGCCGAAAAACGCTGTAAAGTAATTCGCGTACCATGCATCCGGCAACGCAAGGCGCAGCCCGCCGAAGCCGAGCCAACGCTCGTCCAGATGATAAGTCAGTGCAAACAGCACCGCCGAAACCGCCAGCCCTGCGGCGGGCGGGATCTTTTTCAGCAGCGGTTCCAGCACACCGGTGAGCAGCATGGCGCTGCCCAGAAAGGTCAGCACACCGAACACCACCCGGTCCTCCGGCATGAAGACCAGCGTCACCACCGTGACCAGTGCCCCGGCAGCAAACACCTGTGCGCCGCGCTTCAGGGTGCGGTGTCCCAGCGGCACGCAGAAGCCGGACAGCAGGATGAACACCCAGCAGATGCTCTGCTGCCACAGCCGCCCCGGCCAGCCGATATACCAGTCCATCCAGATGCCGAACAGGAACATCATGTCCCAGCAGGCATGGTACAGCATCATGCTGACCAGATCCAGTCCGCGCAGTTCGTCCAGCAGGGCTAGCGGCTCGCCGGGGGCCCTTTTGCTGCACTCGTCGTTCGTTTTCCATTATCCATATTCCCCTTTGCTGTGTTTCGCAATACGATATGACAAATTATAAACCGCACTGCGGCACCTGTCAACCAGACATCTCAGGAGGTTGAAGGCAGCGAAAAAACCGCTGCACAGCGGCAAAGCCATGCAGCGGTCAGAATGGATAACCGGGGAAACCTTATCAGACTTCGGTGTTGAAGTAGCGCTTCAGCAGGCCCTCAAAGCCGCGGCCGTGACGGGCCTCGTCCTTTGCCATCTCGTGAACGGTGTCGTGGATGGCATCCAGATTCAGGGCCTTTGCCTTCTTGGCCAGATCCATCTTGCCTGCACATGCGCCGCACTCGGCCTCGGCACGCATCATCAGGTTCTTCTTGGTGCTGTCGGTGACAACTTCGCCCAGCAGCTCTGCAAAGCGGGATGCGTGGTCTGCTTCCTCGTAGGCATAACGCTTGTAAGCCTCAGCAATCTCGGGGTAGCCCTCGCGCTCAGCCACACGAGCCATTGCCAGATACATGCCGACCTCGCTGCACTCACCCTCAAAGTTTGCGCGCAGGCCATCCACGATCTCCTGCGGCACGCCCTCGGCCTTGCCGATGCCCACAACATGCTCGGTGACGTAGGTGTTGCCGGTCTTCTCCACAAAAGCGGAAGCAGGAGCCTTGCAGACGGGGCACTGTGCCGGGATCTCGCCTTCAGCAATATAACCACAAACGGTGCAAACGTACTTCTTCATAAGAATAGACCTCCATCATTCTTTTTTATATCAGTTAGAAAACAGGCTGGGCGGTGTTGGTACTCACCGGCCCTTGTCATGGCTCTATTATAGCGAATTATTCCTAGTTAGTCAAGGATAATTTTAAGAATAATTCCTATTTATTTTGTCTTACAGATAAATTCCGGCAGGGTCACTAAAAAGCCATCATCAAAAACTGTGTGCTTTGCCCTGTGCACCTTAAAAACAGCAAAGCCGCCCTGCACACAGGACGGCTTCTGCCTTGTTCTTCCTTCTTCTATGGGAGATCAGACCTGCAGGTTGCTGCTGGTAGCGGCTTCGGAGCCGTCGGCAGCATCAAACTCGTAGTCGTTGCCGGGCAGGATAGCGTTCAGCAGGATGCCTGCGATCGCGGCCACAGCCAGACCGGACAGGTTGATGGTGACACCTGCAACGGCAAAGCTGACACCGCCCACAGAGTTGAAGCCCAGTGCGCACACCAGAATGACAGCGGCCACGATCAGGTTGCGGCTGTTGGTAAAGTCCACGCGGTTCTCCACCACGTTGCGCACACCGATGGCGGAGATCATGCCATACAGCACAAAGCTGATGCCGCCGATGATGCCGGTGGGGATGGTGTTGATGACAGCCTCAAACTTGGGGCTGAAGCTCAGGATGATGGCCAGCACAGCCGCAATGCGGATGACCAGCGGATCGTAGATCTTGCTCAGAGCCAGCACACCGGTGTTCTCGCCGTAGGTGGTGTTGGCCGGGCCGCCCAGCAGGCCGGCCATGGTGGTTGCCAGACCGTCGCCCAGCAGGGTGCGGTTCAGGCCGGGGTCGTTGATATAGTTGTGGCCCACGGTTGCGCTGATGGCGGCGATATCGCCCACATGCTCCATCATGGTTGCCAGTGCAATGGGGATGATGGTGAACAGTGCGCTGATGAACTCCGGGCTGCCGTCGATGGCAAACAGGCCCATGGCCTCCTTGTGCAGAGGGATGCCCACCCATGCAGCCTCAGAAATGCGCTGGAAGTCCACTGCACCGGTCACCAGTGCCACTGCGTAGGACACCAGAACACCGATGAGGATGGGCAGGATCTTGACCATGCCCTTGCCCCAGATGTTGCACACGATCACGACACCCAGTGCCACAAAGGCCAGCAGCCAGTTGGACTGGCAGTTTTTGATAGCAGAGGGGGCCAGGATCAGGCCGATAGAAATGATAATGGGGCCAGTGACCACCGGCGGGAAGAACCGCATGATGCGGCGGATGCCGAAGGTGGAGATCAGCAGGCTGGCCACCAGATACACCAGACCGGAAAATGCGACGGCGGCGCAGGCGTAGGGCAGCATCTTGGTGTTGGCAACGGTCAGGTTGCCGTCTGCATCTGCCAGCATGGGGGCCACGATGGAGAAGCCGCCCAGATACGCAAAGGAGGAGCCGAGGAATGCAGGCACCTCTTTTTGGTAATGAGGTGGAACAGCAGGGTGCCCAGACCTGCGCACAGCAGGGTGGTGGAAACGCTCAGGCCGGTGAGCAGCGGCACCAGCACCGTTGCGCCGAACATGGCAAACATGTGCTGCACGCCCAGAATGAACATGCGGCCTGCGCCCAGCTGGCGCGCGTCGTAAATGCCTTTGGAGTAATCGATCTTTTCACTCATGAAGTTTTTCTGCCTCCTACAGAACTCGCAGCCCCAAAAAAAGAGGCACCGCCGTCAGCAAAACGGCAATGCCCCTGAAATTTGGGAACAATGATCCCGCCCGGAAATGAGAAGTGCAATACAGCGCAGTCGATGATTCTTGTGCAGCATGGTGCGCTCCCCCTTTCATTCAGGCTCTTTCCAAACCGCCGCCAAAAGCCCCGCAAAAGGCCGCAGCGGGCAGTCCTTCAAGAGATTATAGCAGACTTTTTGCCGCCGTGCAACCATTTTGCTTAATTCTCCTGTATTTCCAGCCCGGAAGTTTGCGCCGCTTCTCTTGCAATCCGGCCCAAAGCGCACTATAATATAACCTACCATTGCAATCTGTATTATAAGAGAATTATCAGGAGAGTTTATGATCTATCTGGATTATTCCGCCAATACCCCGGTAGACGAAGCGGTTTTACAGCGCTTTTGCGAGGTGGAGCGCAATTGCCCGGGCAATGCCAATTCCCGCCACGCAGCAGGCACTGCCGCAAAGGCTGCCATCGATGCCGCCACCCAGAGCATTGCCCGCAGTCTGAATGTGCAGCCCGCCGAGGTCATCTATACATCCGGTGCCAGCGAGGCCAACAACTTTGCCATCAAGAGCATCGCCCGGCTGGAGCGCCACCATGGCAGACACATCATTTCCACCCCGCTGGAGCACTCCTCGGTGAGCGGCAGCCTGACCGCCCTGCAAGAGCAGGGCTACGAGATCGACCTTGTGGACATCCGGCAGGACGGCACGGTGGACCTTGCCCACCTGAAAGAACTGCTGCGCCCGGACACCATTCTGGTGGCCGTTACTGCCGTGGACAGTGAGCTGGGCGTGGTGCAGCCGGTGGCCGAGATCGCGGAAATGTTGAAGGCCTGCCCCCACTGCCACTTCCATGTGGATGCCACACAGGCCGTGGGCAAGCTGCCGGTCAGCTTTGCGGGCATCGACACCATGAGCCTGACCGCCCACAAGTTCTACGGGCTGAACGGCATCGGTGTGCTGGTCAAGCGGCGCGGCCTTGCGCTGGAGCCGCTCATCCATGGCGGCGAGAGCACCACCATCTACCGCAGCGGCACCCCCACCGTGGCGCTGGCCTGTTCGCTGGCGCTGGCACTGGAAAAGGCAGTGAGCGAGCTGCCCGCCCGGGTGGAGCACATCCGCGCCCTGAACGCCCGCCTGCGCACCGGGCTTGCCCAATACCCCAAGGTGCGCATCAACAGCCCGGACACTGCCGTGCCGCAGATTTTAAACCTGAGCGTACAGAACGTGAAGGGCACCGTGTTCCAGCGGGAGCTGGATGCCAGGGGCGTATGCGTCTCGGTCAAATCGGCCTGCTCTTCGGACGGCCTGCCCTCCCGCGCCGTGTTTGCCGTGAGCCATGACCGGCGCAACGCGCTGTCCTCGTGGCGCATCAGCCTGAGCCACCTGACCACGGAACAGGAGATCACTGATTTTATGCAGGCGTTCGATGCCTGTTACAACGCCCTGACGCAATAAAAAGGAGTATTACGAAGCAAGATCCCCCCGCCGACCAGCAGCGAGGGGATCTTTTTTTACTGTTTTTGAATGCCGAACAGTCTGCGCAGAATGCCGCGCAGCGCCTTGGGGCTTCGGATCACAACTACCTGCATATGCTCCCCGCCTTTCCGTTTTCTGGCCCATCCTATGCAGGCAGGGGCCGGAACGTTCCGGCAAGGGCAGCAGCGCTCAGTCTGCGATGGTCTCCACCACCACCAGCGCACCGCTGCGGGTGGAGATGGTGATGCAGTCCGACCCGGCAGCGTACTCGTTGCTGACGCCCAGCGGGTAGCTGGCGGTCAGCTCCGCATCGGTCAGCTCATAGTAGGAGCCGCGCTCGCACACGCCCTGCGCCCTGCCCTCCATCGGGAAGGCCGAGAAGAAGAAGTACTTCTCCTTCGGGTAGCGGCGGGTCTCGCCGGGCATCACGTAGGTGATGCGGCTGCGCTCATCCAGCAGGGTGGTGCGCACACCGCGCTGTTCCAGCCCAAGGCCGGTGCACAGGTTTGCAAGGGTGTGCTCCACCCGTCTGCCGCCAAGGCCGCCCAGCAGCAGCACCTCGTCAAAGCCCTTTTCCGAGACCAGCTTTGCGGCATACTCGGTGTCGGTATCGTCCTTCACATGGGGCAGCACGATGATATCGTCGTCCTGCTGTTCCGGGCAGGGGGCGGTGTCAAAGTCGCCCACGATGATGTTGGGTCTACGCCCCAGAGGTGCGCAGTTGCGGTAGCCTGCATCACAGGCAATGATAAAGTCGTCCGGCCGCAGGGCCTCTGCCAGCTCCGGAGAAACCGGGCAGGCCGAAATGATCACACAGCGTGACATGAATCTCTTCCTTATCCTTTATACTTTCGGGCGCTGCCAATCCTTCACGTCCTTGACTTCCTCGTACATGGCACAGTAGCTGTCGTACCGGGTCTGGGAGAGCCTGCCCTCGGCCAGTGCGGCGCGCACGGCACAGCCTTTTTCGCTGCGGTGGGAGCAGCCGGTGAACTGGCACTGGCCCAGATAAGGCCCGAACTCCGGGAACGCATGCTCCAGATTTTCCTTGGGGATGAACCCGGCGCGGTTCGCTTCCAGACTGGCAAAGCCCGGCGTATCCGCAATGCGCCCGCCAAAGGCTTCAAAGATCGTCACCTCACGGGTGGTGTGGCGGCCGCGGCCCAGCCTTCTGGCTGATGGCACTGGTCTCGGCGCTCTGCTTCCGGCAGCAGATGGTTCAAAGGGTGGATTTTCCCACGCCGGAGTTGCCCGCAGAACGCACACAGCCTGCCGCTGATCCACTGCTTTACCTCGTCCAGCCCGCCGCCGGTCTCGTAATCGATGCGGATGAACGGCAGGGTCGATTTTCGTAGGCCTTACGCAGGAATTCCGCCTCGGCCAAGTCGCCCTTGGTGCACACGATCACCGGCTGCACGCCCTTGTCCACCGCAATGGCGGCAAGCTTATCCAGCACCAGCGTGCTGGGCGTGGGCTGGGTGGTGCTGGCCACAAGGAACAGCACATCCAGATTTGCCACCGGAGGCCGCACGAACACATTTTTGCGCGGTGCGATCTCGGCAATGACGGCTGCACCGTTCTCGGTCTCCAGCGTCACCTCATCGCCCGCCACCGGCGTGATCTTCTGTTTGCGGAAAATGCCGCGGGGCTTGCATTCCACAATGCCCTCCGGCGTTTTTTACATAGTAAAAGCCGCCGATGCCCTTTGTGATATATCCCTTCATGCACGCCTCCGTCAGCTCAGCAGCGAGGACCACCAGTCAGTCAGCGGTTTCTGCGAAGGGTCGCCGCTGCCCGCTGTGCCCTGTTCGGTGCCGGTCTCGGTGCTGGAAGAAGAGGAGCTGCTGCCAAACAGGCCGCTCCACCAGTCGCCGCCGGTGGTGCTGTCGCTGGGTGCTTCCGGTTCCGGTGCAGGCTCCGGCCCTGCGCTTACCACAATGTTCACGCGGCCGTTCAGCTTTGTGGTAGAGCCTGCCGCCGGGTTCTGACTGATGACAGTGCCCACCGGCTGGTCGCTGTACTGCTCGGTCTGGCTGCCAAGACCCAGATGGTTCTGCACCAGCAGGGTGCGGGCATCAGCGGTGCTCATGCCGGTCAGCGAGGGCACCTTGGTGGTGGTTGCCACCTGCGGGCGGCTGATATACATCACCACAGTGCTGCCTGCAGCCACCTGACTGCCCGCCGCCGGGTCGGTGCGGATCACCGCGCCGGATGCCACAGAGGTATCCACAGCCTGCGTTACCAGCACCGAGACACCCAGCTCCTTGAGCTGCTGCTCTGCATCAGCCTGCACATAGTTGGTCAGGTCCGGCACGGTAACGTACTGGGTGCCAAGGCTCACAGTCAGGGTCACATTCTGGCCCTCGCGCACCGTGCGGCCGGACACCGGCGACTGCTTATAGATATAGCCCGCCGCATAGTCACTGTTGTACTCCTGCTCCCAGGTAACGCTGATCTGGCCGGAGACCACCTGCTCGGTGGCAGCAGCCTCGTCCTGCGTCATACCGATATAATCGCCCAGCGTGATATCGGCCTTGTTGTTCATCAGGTTGGAGGAATCGTTCAGGATCATCCAGCACAGCGCAAGGCACGCCAGTGCAAATGCAATGGTAATGCCGAACAGTGCCGGCAGGAAGATGGTGCGCTTTTTCTTGCGCGGTGCGGCCTTTTTGCCGCGGGGCGCAGGCTTTTCGGCCTGACGGTTTGCACGGTTCTGGTTCATGGTACGTTTCACCACCTTTTCGGGAGCATCTTCTGTAATATACTTGTACTCGAACATCACGGAGGGGTTGTGCACGTAGGTGTCCAGCGCATCCAGCATTTCGCGGGCGGATGCGTAGCGGTTCTGCGGCAGCTTTGCCATGGCCTTTTCGGTGATCTCCACCAGTGCATTCGGCACCTCCGGCGCGATCTCGTGCAAAGACTTCGGCTGATCGGAGATCTGCTTGATGGCAACTTCCACCATGTCGTCTGCATCAAAGGGCAGATGACCGCTGAGCATCTCGTACATCATCACGCCCACCGAGTAGATATCGCTGGTGCAGTCGGTCTCATCGCCCTTGGCCTGCTCCGGGCTGATATAGTGCACGCTGCCCATGGCCTTGCCGCTCAGCAGCTGGTTCTCGGCACGGGAGATGCGCGCAATGCCAAAATCCATCATGCGCAGCTGGCCGTTGTCCAAAAGCATGATGTTCTGGGGCTTGATGTCCCGGTGCACCACACCGTTGGCGTGGGCATGTTCCAGCGCCTTTAAGATCTGGGAGATGAAATGCACGGTCTCCCGGTTGGTCAGCCTGCCGCCGCGCTGGTTAAGGTACTCGCGCAATGTCATGCCGTCCACATATTCCATCACGATATACTGCAGATCATCATTCACCGATACATCGTACACTTTTACGATGTTGGGGTGGTTCAGCAGCGAGATGGCCTTGGATTCATTTTTTAAAAGCGGCGCACAAGGTCCGGGTCGTGCATATACTCCTGCCGCAGCACCTTTACCGCCACCACGGTACCGGCAGGCACCGGGCCGTTGTGCCCCAGCATGACCGCCTTGTAGACGTTTGCCATGCCGCCGGAACCGATCAGCTCCCGCACCTCATACAGGCCGTCCAGCTTTTTGCCGATCAGGTTGTCCATCAGCGCACCTCCTCCACACACAGCAGCAGCGCGGTGATGTTATCCGGGCCGCCGTTCTCGTTGGCCGTGCGGATCAGAAGGTCCGGCAGGTCGTAGAACCTGCCGGTGCGCAGCAGCTGTTCCAGCTGTTCTCTGGGCACGGCATTGGTCAGGCCGTCCGAGCACAGCAGCAGGATATCCCCTTTCTGCAGCGGTGCGGTGGTGAACTCCGAGTCCAGCCGGTAGTCCACGCCCAGCGCCTTGGTGATGATGTTCTTCTGGGGGTGGTGCTCGGCTTCCTCCACGGTAATGGTGCCGCAGTCCACCAGCTCCTGCACATAGGAGTGGTCGTGGGTGAGCTGGGCAAGCCTGCCGTCCCGGTACAGGTACGCCCGCGAGTCGCCTGCATGACACAGGAACACCTTGCCGCCGCGCACCAGTGCGCACACAGCCGTGGTGCCCATGCCCGCCAGCGATTCCTCACGCAGGGCCTTCTGGAACACAAAGCGGTTGGCGCTGAGCAGGCTCTTTTTCAAAAAAGTCTCCTCTTCGCCGGGCAGGCACTTGGAAGCATACTGCTCCTGAAAGCAGCGCTCGATCACATCGCACGCGCTCTGGCTGGCTTCCCTGCCGCCGCGTGCACCGCCCATGCCGTCGCATACCAGCAGCCATGCGGCATCGCCGGGCAGTTCTCCTGCGCGATAATCGTCCTGATTATCCTGCCGGACCCTGCCGACATCCGTTTTTCCTGCAAGTTTCATAGGCTTCTCCCTTTAATATTTACGCTTTCCCGTTCATTTCGTCACGGCGCAGCTGGCCGCATGCGGCGCTGATCTCGCTGCCAAGGCGGCGGCGCACCGTAGCGTTCACGCCAAGGCTCTCCAGCTTCTGCTGGAAGCGGTGCACGTTGGCTGCATCGGTGGCCGAGTACGGGCTGCCGTCCACCGGGTTGATGGGGATCAGGTTCACATGGGCACCCATGCCCCGGATCAGGTTTGCCAGCTGTCTGGCGCAGGCATCGGAATCATTGACACCGCGCACCATGGAATATTCAAAGCTCACGCGGCGGCCGGTGGTATCCTGATAGCGGCGCACGGCCTGCATCAGCACTTCCACGGGATAGGCATCGTTCACCGGCATCATGCCGCTGCGAATTTCATTGTTGGGTGCGTGCAGCGACACCGAGAGGGTCAGCTGCAGCTTTTTCTCGGCCAGCTGGTCGATCTTGGGCACCAGACCGCAGGTAGAAAGGCTGATGTTGCGCATCCCGATGTTCACGCCCTCGGGCGAGGTGATGTTCTCCAGAAACTTCATCACTTCGTCAAAGTTATCCAGCGGTTCGCCAATGCCCATGAGCACGATGTGGGAAATGCGCTCCCCGATATCCTTCTGGGCGGTGTAGATCTCAGAGCAGATCTCGCCTGCTTCCAGATCGCGCACGCGGCCCGCCTGGGTGGACGCGCAGAAGCGGCAGCCCATGCGGCAGCCCACCTGCGTGGACACACACACCGTGTTGCCGTAGTGGTAGCGCATCACGACGGTCTCGATGCAGTTGCCGTCTGCCATGCGCAGCAGATATTTTACCGTGCCGTCCTTTGCTTCCTGCCTGCGCTCGATCTTGGGCGCGGCAATGTAGAAGCTTTCTTCCAGCTTTGCCAGCAGGGTCTTGGGCTGGTCGGTCATGGCAGAAAACTCGGTGACCAGCTTCTGGTGCACCCAGTGGAAGATCTGCTTTGCCCGGAAGCCCGGCTGACCCATCGCTTTCAGTTCAGCGGTCAGCTCTGCCAGCGTAAAGGAAGAGATACAGCGTTTTTGTTCCATTGTGTTCTCCTATTGTTTTTTACGAACAAGCCACCTGTTTCATTGCAGCTTTTCCCCGTTTTTCTGCATGGCACACAGGAAAAAACCGTCCATGCCGGTACGGGTGGGCACCGAAAGCGCGCCGTGCTCCCCTGCCGTCATCCCGGCGGGCAGCGCTGCGGCAGGCTCCACCACCGTAAACTCCGGGTGGCGGGCCAGAAATGCCGCAATCTGATGCTGGTTTTCTGCCGGGTCGATGGTGCAGGTGGAGTACACCAGCCTGCCGCCCGCTTTCAGCAGCTGTGCCGCCGTATCGAGGATGGCCGACTGCGTGGCCAATAATTCAGCTTCGCGGGCCGGTTCCAGCTTTTTGTAGCGCAGATCCGGCTTTTTTGCCAGAATGCCAAGGCCGCTGCAGGGCACATCCGCTAAAATGCGGTCGGCCTGCGGCAGGGCCGGGTTCACCTTTGTGGCATCGTTGCACAGGGCTTCCACATTGGCAAGGCCCATGCGCTGCACTGCCGTGCGGATCAGGCTCACGCGGTTTTCGGCGGCATCACAGCTGTAAAGCCTGCCGGTGCTGTGCATCTGCTCGGCCAGCAGGATGGTCTTGCCGCCGGGCGCGGCGCACAGGTCGATGACTGTTTCTCCGGGCTGTGCGTCCACGCAGAGCGCCGCCAGCTGGCTGGCCTGCCCTTCCACATGGAAGTACCCCTGCCGGAACAGCTCATTTTCCGCCGGGCTGCCCTCGAACCGGGCCAGCACACTGCCGGGCACAATGCCCCGCTTTGCTTCCTTTGCGCCGGAAGCCAGCAGCTTTGCACAAAGCTCATCGGCACTGCCTTTCAGCGGGTTCGCCCGCAGGCTGGTCATGCCGCCGTCGGCCTTGTAGGTAAGGATATCCAGTGCTTCGTCCGGGTAGTTTTTGTGCAGAAATTCCGCCACATCCCGCCCGGCAGAGCCAAGCACCATGAGCCGCTCCACTTCGTTTTTGAAGCTTGCGGTGCTCAGGTCGTAGCTGCACGCCTTGCGCAGCACGGCGTTGACCAGACCGGATGCGCTGGATTTTTTGAAGGCACGGGTCAGCTTGACGGCTTCGTTCACCGCAGCGGACACCGGCACCTGCATATAGCGGGCCTGCGCCAGCGCCGCGCGCAATATTTCGCGCACCGGCGCATCCAGCTTGGCAAGGCCCTTGGGCAGGAACTGGCACAGGATGTAGTCCAGCGTGCCCCGGTGTTCCAGCACCGTGTAAAAGATGGCGCTGGCAAAAGCTTTATCGCGGCCTTCCAGCTGCTGGCGCTTGAGTTCGGCATCCAGAACAAGGTTGGAAAAACCATCCTGCTCCTGCCGCACCAGCGCCGCCACTGCCGCCGCGCGGGGATTCGCCGCCATCAGAGGATATCCCCCGTTTTCAGGCGCTGACCGGCCGCAAAGGCGGTGCCGTCCATAGGCTTTTTGCCTTCCGGCACCACATTCAGCAGCTGGACGGCCCCCTCACCGCAAGCCACCGTGAGCGGCTTTGTGGCCAGCACGGTGCCGGGCGCTTCACCGTGAGCTTCCACGGCACGGCACTCCATCACCTTGAGCTTCTTGCCGCCGGAGGTGACGAACCATGCACCGGGCCACGGGTTCATGCCGCGCACCCAATTGTGGATGTGGGCAGCCGATTCGGTCAGGCGGAACTCTGCCATCTCCTTGTTCAGCATAGGTGCAAGGCAGGCGTTCTCATGATCCTGCGGCTGGGGTTTCAGCGTTCCGGCGGCGATGGCGGGCACCACCTCGCACAGCACCCGTGCACCCACGGCTGTCACGCGGTCAAACAGCTGGCCGCTGGTCTCCTCCGGGTCAATGGCGATCTTCTCGCAGCAGAGCACATCGCCGGTGTCAAGGCCCTCGTCCATCTGCATGATGGAAACGCCGGTCTCGGCATCGCCGTTCAGCACGGCCCACTGCACCGGGGCGCTGCCGCGGTACTTGGGCAGCAGGGAGACATGCAGGTTGATGCAGCCGTACTTCGGCGCTTCCAGCACAGACTTCGGCAGGATGCAGCCGTAAGCCACCACCACGATCAGTTCCGGGGCCAGTGCGCGGATGTTCTCGTCCTCGCTGCCGTCCCGCAGGGTGCGGGGCTGGAACACCGGCGTGCCGTGGGCAAGGGCCACTTCCTTGACCGGGGGTGCGGTAAGCACCTGCTTGCGGCCAACCGGCTTGTCCCGCCGGGTGTACACCGCACAGATGTCATGCCCGGCGGCATACAGTGCTTTGAGGCACTCTGCGGCAATATCCGGCGTGCCCATGAACAAAATGCGCATTACTTGTTTCCTTTCGCTTCGCGGGCAGCTTTTTTGCCCTCTTCGGTATCCTCATAGAAATACTCGCTGGACTGCATGATGGTAATACCGTCCAGATGGTCGTTCTCGTGCTGGATGCAGCGGCCCAGCAGATCCCCAGCTTCCAGCTCGAACCACTCACCGTGGCGGTCCTGTGCGCGCACCTTGACCGCGGCGGGGCGGGTCACAGCGCCGTTGTGGCCCGGGAAGGACAGACAGCCCTCGTAGGCGGTCTCCTCTTCCTCGGATACAGCCAGAATTTCCGGGTTCACAAAGTCGATGAACTTATATTCGTAATCTTCGGGGATCTCCTCGGGCGCGTCGGTGGTGTCCCACACCACGAACAGACGGCGCAGCATGCCCACCTGCGGGCCGGCCAGACCCACGCCGTCGGCGGCGATCATGGTCTCGTGCATGTCGTCCAGCAGGGTAGCCAGACGGTCATCAAAGGTGGTGACGGGGCGGCAGACCTTGTTCAGGATGGGATCGCCCTCTTTTACAATATTGCGGATAGCCATTTATGGTACCTCCAAATCAGATGTCACCGTCCGAGTGCAGGTCCACCGCAACGGTGGCCTTGGACGGAAGTTTTTCCTGTTCGTATCTTTCCAGTGTGCTGCGCACGAGGTCGCGGAAGCGGCGGTCGTTGCGGCACTTGATGGTAAGCTTATAGCGATAAGTGTCGTTGATCTTCTCAATGCTGCCGGGCGTGGGGCCAAGCACCCGCAGCGGCAGGTCCGGCTGTTTTGCTGCCTGCTGGCCCAGCAGGGCCGCAAAGCGCGCCGCCGCCCGTGCCACCTCGATCTCCTTTGCGCCTGCAAAGCCAATGACGCACAGCCCGCAGAAGGGCGGGTAGAGGCCCAGCTTGCGGTAGGCGATCTCCTGCTCAAAAAAGGCATCGTAGTCCTGCGCGGCGGCAAGGTTCAGCACCGGGTTATCGGGGTCGGTGGTCTGGATGATGGCAAAGCCGGGGTCTCTGGGCCCGTCCGCTGCGGGCCCACCACCTGCGTGATGAGGCTGAACACGTTCTCATACGCGCGGAAGCCCTGCGCAAACAGCAGCGAGTCGATGCCCAGCACGCCCACAAGGGTCACATCCTCAAAATCCAGTCCCTTGGCCACCATCTGGGTGCCCACCATGATGTCATATTCGTGGTTCGCAAACCTTGCCAGCAGCTTTTCGTGGGCATCCTTTGCGGCAGTGGAATCCTGATCCATGCGCAGCACCCGCGCATCCGGGAACAGCTTTGCCAGCTCTTCCTCGGCTTTCTGGGTGCCGAAGCCCCGGTACTGCAGCTTGCCGCCGCAGGCGGGGCAGACGGTGGGCGGTTCCATCTGGCTGCCGCAGTAGTGGCACAATACCTTGTGCGCCGCTTTGTGGTACACCATCGGCACGCTGCACTTTGTGCACTTGAGCACCTCGCGGCAGTCCTCGCACTGGGCCATGGTCTGGTAGCCCCGGCGGTTCAGCAGCAAAATGGTCTGCTTGCCTGCATCCAGATTGCGGCGGATGGCATCTTCCAGCGCAAGACTGATCTCCCGCGGGTTGCCTGCCGCCAGCTCTGCGCGCATATCCACGATCTGCACCGTGGGCAGCGGGTTGCCGCCGTAGCGCTGGGTCAGCCGCACCAGCTGGGTGCGGCCATGCTGGGCCGCGTAAAAGCTCTCGGTGCTGGGGGTGGCGCTTGCCAGCAGCAGCAATGCACCGTTTTCCGCCGCGCGCTGCCGGGCCACCTCGTGGGCAGAATAGCGGGGCGCGGATTCCGAGCGGTAGGTGTGCTCCTGCTCCTCATCGATGATGATGAGCCCGATGTTTTCCAGCGGCGAAAAGATGGCGCTGCGGGTACCCACCACGATGTCTGCGCCGCCGTCCTGAATCATCTGCCACTGCAAAAGGCGTTCCGTGTGGTTGAGGGCAGAGTGCTGCACCGCCACCCGGCGGCCAAACTGACTCTTGAGCCGCAGGATCATCTGCGGGGTCAGGCTGATCTCCGGCACCAGCACCAGCGCACGCCTGCCCTGCTCCAGACAGCGGGCAATGAGCTTTAAAAACACCAGCGTCTTGCCGCTGCCGGTCACGCCGTAGAGCAGCGCCGAGTGGGGTGCATCGTCTTCCAGCTTTGGCAGCAGAGCATCGTAAGCCGCCTGCTGCTCCTGCGTGAGGGTGATCGGCTCGTTTTTCAGCGGAATGGACGAATACAGGTCGATGGATTTATTCACCTTGCTGCATTCCAGCACGCCTTTGGCGCACAGGTTATCCAGCACGGCACGGCTGATGCCCTTGTCTTCCAGTTCGTTCAGGGTGCGCGGCCCACCGCCCAGCAGCGCCACTGCCGCCAATTGCTTGGCTGTCGGCTTCGGCTTTGGCGGCAGCCCACCCACAAGGCGGTAGGAGTTCTCGGTGTGGCGGGTGAGCTGCTTTTGCAGCACCGGCGTTACACCGTCCGCCGCCACGGCAGGCTTGTACTGTGCACCATAGGGAATGACCGCCTTGACCGCTTCATAATAGGTGCAGAAGGTGCGCTCCTTCAGAAAATGCACCAGCCGCAGCAGTTCCGGGGTCAGGCAGGCGGATGCCGGGGCCACGTCGAAAAGATATTTCAGCTTCGCGCTTTCCGGTTCGGCATCGCAGGCCAGCACCACGCCCATGCGGGCGCGGCTGCCGCGGCCAAAGGGCACCAGCACCATGCTGCCAAGTTTTACCGCATTCTGCTGATCCGGCATGACGGCATAGGTATAAAGCTTATCAAAGTGGAAGGTCGCATTGCTGACGGCAACGCCTACCGTTTTGGGCATTCGTCCAGCTCCTTCAAAATGTTATTCTGCGGCACCAATGCGCTGGCAGATGGCCTGATACAGTGCATCGGCGCAGGTATCGACCTGGTCGTTGACCAGCTTCAGGGTGAATTTATCCTGCTGGGCCAGCTCCTGCCGGGCGGTGGCAAGACGTTCCTGAATGCTGTCCTCGGTCTCGGTGCCGCGGCCCCGCAGACGGCGCTCCAGTTCCTCCACCGACGGCGGCAGCAGGAACACGGTGGTTGCGCCCGGGAACATGCGGCGGATGTTCGCTGCGCCGTGCACATCGATGACCAGAACGACCACCTTCCGGGCTGCAAGGCGCTTGTCCACTTCCTCGCGCAGGGTACCGTAGTAGTTGCCGTTGTAGAAGTTGTGCTCCACCACCTGATCGTTCTCGATCAGCTGCTGGAACTGCTCCCGGGTGCGGTAATAATAATCCACGCCCTCCTGCTCACCGGGACGCGGTGCGCGGGTGGTGGCGGAAACAGTCTTTTCGATCTCCGGGTGTGCTTCGCGCAGTGCCTTCACCACGCTGTCCTTGCCGGTACCGGCCGCGCCGGAGACCACAAACAAATATTTATCGTTCGCCATGGGTCTGTTCCTCCTCTGCTGGTGTTTTGCCCTCCTGCCCTGCCGCACGGTTGGCCACCGTTTCCGGCTGAAGCGCCGAGAGCACCACATGATCGGAGTCCATGATAAGCACTGCACGGGTGCTGCGGCCATAGGATGCATCGATCAGCATTCCGCGCTCCCGCGCTTCCTTTACAAGGCGCTTGACCGGGGCGGAATCCGGGCTGACCACTGCCACCACACGGCCTGCACTGACCATATTGCCAAACCCGATGTTGATGAGCTTCATAAACCCCTCCGAATTTTCTGTATCACTCCAGATTCTGGATCTGTTCGCGGATCTTTTCGATCTCCGCCTTCATATCCACCACGATGCGGGTGATATCCAGATCCTGACACTTGGAGCCGATGGTAATTGGTCTCGCGGTTCAGCTCCTGCGTCAAAAAGTCCAACTTGCGGCCCACCGGCTCGTCCAGCTTGAGGATATCGCGGTACTGCGCAATGTGGCTGCGCAGGCGCACCGTCTCTTCATCCACAGCGGTCTTATCACCAAAAATAGCGGCCTCGGTCAGCACGCGGGCATCGTCGATATCGCGGTCCTCCAGAATGACCTTGAGCTTCTCGTACAGGCGGTTGGTGTAGGCTTCCACGCGGCCTGCGCTCAAAGTCTCCACCCTGCCCACGCACTCCTCGAGGAAGTTCAGACGGTTTTCCACGTCTGCCTTCATCTTGGCACCCTCGGCGGCGCGCATCTCCACAAAGCGGTCCAGCGCCTGTGCGGTAACGGCAGAAACATCTTCCCACAGCTGTTCCTCGTCCACATCCGCGTGGCGGGTGGTGAGCACATCCGGGAAGCGGGTCAGCACGCCCGCAGAGATATCGTTCTTGACACCCAGCTGTTCCGAAATATCCCGCATGGCCTGCTGGTAGCTGCGTGCCAGCTCCATGTTGACGGCCACCACCGTATCGGCAGCGTCCACATTCTGCACGGTCATGCTCAGCTCCACCTTGCCGCGGGAAATGCGCTCGTTGAGCTGCTTTTTCAAGCGGCTGTCCAGATAGCTGCAGGTGCGCGGGATGCGCGAAGAATACTCAAAGTAGCGGGAATTCACGCTGCGCAGCTCCACCGTGATCTCACGGCCATTGCGCACAGCAGTCCCCCGGCCAAAGCCGGTCATGCTTAAGATCATAACGCTCTCCTGTTCTTACATTTTCAGTGTTTCAGCTTACAAGTTTCGGTATACGTATCCGCCTTTGGGTACACAAACCCATGTTACGATACATATAGTTTCATTTTACTATTCTTCGGCCCAAAATTCAAGGTGCACTGTTGCGTGCCGCCGCCAAAACCGGCCGCAATACACGGTGCAAAGCAAAAAAGCTCTGATACAAAATCTTCCGATCCTGTATCAGAGCCTGTTTCAGTTGGTTTTATATACGCAGGTCACGCTGTTCTGCAGCAGATTTGCGTTCAGCAGTGCGCGCTCCACCCAGTGGATATTGTCCGCAATGGTATCGCGGGAGACACCGTATTCTGCCGCAATGTTCTCCATGCTGCGGTACTCGCGGCGATAGAGCAAAGTCAGCACCAGCTTATCCTGCATTGTGATCTTGGTAAAATGCGGCCTGCGCCGGTGCTCCTTGCAATAAGCCGCATTCAGTGCTTCCAGCATCTGGGCAAATTCCTTCCGGGTGATGCCGAAGGTAAATTCATAATCCTGCTCTGTAAATTCCGCAAGGCGCTGTACCGTGATGCTTCTCATGCAGATCACCTCTTCTTTTTCCGGGGATGCCCGGGTGTCGGCTGCATCCATTTTGATTCATTATAAAATGGATGGATTTTCATGTCAATGAGCCGCCGCCCATTTTTGGGGCCAGATCCGGTGCAAAACACAAAAAGGAGCCTCCCGCCGTAAAAGCGGGAAGCTCCTGAATCCGTTATGAAAGATCAGACGGGATGAGACTGATTGGTGTAGTCCACATGGTCGCCGTCCACGCCCTGCTTCTTGGCATTGCGCTTTTCAAAGAACTTGGGTGCCACCTGCGGGAACATTGCGTAGGTCAGCACATCCTCTTCCTGCGTTGCCCACTTGGCAGCTTCTGCCTTCAGCTTGTCCATCTCAGGAGCCAGAGTATCAGCAAAGCGGCAGTAATGGGCTGCTCGTCGCCCAGGATCTTCTTGGTGAACTCGGGCTTGATGGGAGCGGGAGTCTTGCCGTAATCACGTGGACCAGACCCTTGAACTCCTTGGTGACCATCTTGTAGCGCTCGCCCAGGATGACGTTGAAGACAGCCTGGGTGCCGACGATCTGGCTGGTGGGGGTGACCAGCGGAGGATAGCCTGCGTCCTCACGAACGCGGGGGATCTCAGCCAGCACTTCGTCCAGCTTGTCTTCCTTGCCGGCATCCTTCAGCTGCTTGAGCATGTTGGAGAACATGC
>ENA-OQEL01000092-OQEL01000092.1-human-gut-metagenome-genome-assembly--contig:-NODE-92-length-33886-cov-3.996416_pt1 | contig 33886 bp, 30 predicted proteins | sample MGYA00242796_ERZ504637 | MGnify/ENA primary metagenome ERZ504637 (study PRJEB26092, sample SAMD00036306) | human gut metagenome | host: Homo sapiens | study: EMG produced TPA metagenomics assembly of... | reverse complement strand
GTGGATGTGATACAATAAGGCGTAGCTACTGTAAACGATGAAGGAGAAAAGAAAGATGAATGAAAGTTATACCAGTTTTGCCCAGGTATATGACATGTTCATGGACAACGTGGACTATCCTGCCTGGAGCAAATATCTGATTCAGCTTTTAAAAAGAATATCAGGTGGAAGACGGACTGGTGCTCGATCTTGGCTGCGGAACGGGAAACATGACCGAGCTGCTCGCCAAAGAGGGCTACGATATGATCGGCGTGGACAATTCTGAGGATATGCTCGAGATTGCCAGTGAAAAACGCGCCGAGTCCGGCTTAAACATTTTATATCTGCTTCAGGATATGCGGGAATTTGAGCTCTACGGAACCGTGAAGGCGGTTGTGAGCATCTGCGATTCCATCAACTATATTCTGGAGGAAGACGATCTGCGGGAAGTCTTCTCGCTCGTCAACAATTATCTGGATCCGAAGGGCATGTTTATTTTTGATTTGAATACAAAGTATAAATATGAACAGATGGGTGAGACTACGATTGCGGAAAACCGCGAAGAGGCAAGCTTCATCTGGGATAATTACTATGACCCGGAGGAAGAAATCAACGAATATGAGCTCGCCATTTTCATCCCGGAGGGAGAAGATTCCGATCTGTACCGTAAATTTGAGGAGGTACATTATCAGAGAGCGTATGATCTTGCGACGATCTGCCGCTTATTGGAAGAGGCAGGCATGGAGTTTGTAACGGCCTACGATGCATTCACAAAGGATGCGCCGAGACCGGAGAGCGAACGTATTTATGTCGTAGCAAGAGAAAAAGGAAAAAGTGAGAAATAGGAGAGAAACATGGATTATATTGTAAGAGCAACAGCGGCAGACGGACAGATTCGTGCGTTTGCAGCGACAACAAGAGAAACCGTAGAGACAGCACGCCAGGATCACAACACGAGCCCGGTTGCAACCGCAGCGCTGGGCCGCCTTCTGACGGCAGGTGCAATGATGGGCGTTATGATGAAGGGAGATAAAGACCTTCTGACCCTGCGCATCCATGCCGGCGGACCGCTGAACGGCATTACCGTAACAGCAGATTCCAAAGGAAATGTAAAAGGTTACGTCGGAAACCCGGACGTCGTGATTCCGGCCAACAAAAAAGGAAAACTTGACGTGGCAGGTGCTGTCGGCGTCGGATTCATGGATGTCATCAAAGACCTGGGACTGAAAGAGCCGTACGTCGGACAGTGCGTTCTGCAGACGAGTGAGATCGCAGAGGATCTGACCTACTATTTTGCAACGAGTGAGCAGGTTCCGTCCAGCGTCGGACTCGGTGTGCTGATGAACAAAGACAATACCGTCCGTCAGGCCGGCGGCTTTATCATTCAGCTGATGCCGTTCTGCGATGAGAAAGTCATTGAAAAACTGGAGCAGCGTCTGGCAGAAGTCAATTCCGTTACCGCATTCCTTGACGAGGGCCTGACTCCGGAGCAGATTCTTGAAAAACTGCTTGGAGACATGGACCTTGTGATCAACGATACCGTGCCGACCCAGTTTTACTGCAACTGCAGCCGTGAGCGTGTATCGAAAGCGCTGATAGCGGTCGGAAGAAAAGAACTGAACGAGATGATTCAGGAAGCAAAACCGGTGGAGCTGAAATGCCATTTCTGCAACAGCGCCTATGAATTTTCTACCGAGGATCTGAAAGAATTATTGCGTAAGAGCAAATAACAGTACTGTTTCAGGCGAAACGGAGGCTGTGAGAGCTTCTGTTTGCAGAAAATCTGTAACAGGGAACCAGATAGTGGAGGAAGAAAGAGATGAAACAGGGATTCGTAAAAGTTGCCGCCGCTTCCTGTGCGGTAGTGGTAGCGGATGTCAGAGAAAATACGAGAGTCATTCTGGAAACGATTCATAAAATGGAGGGCGAGGGAGCAAAGGTGATGGTGCTCCCGGAGCTGGCTCTTACCGGCTACACCTGTAGTGACTTATTCTGGCAGAGTCAGATGATTGATGCGGCGAAAGAAGGATTAAAGGAAATTGCCGATGGTACGAAAGAGACCGATGCGCTGATTTTTGTCGGACTGCCGTGGGAACAGGGCGGAAAGCTGTTCAATGTAGCCGCTGTGCTCTGTCACGGAGAGCTTCTCGGCATTGTGCCGAAAAAGTATCTGCCGAACTACAATGAATTTTATGAGCTGCGTCATTTTACGCCGGGAAAAGAAGCGGTGACAACAACGGAATTTTTTGGAAAAGAGGTTCCGTTTGGCATGAATCTGCTCTTCCAGTGTGAAAAAATGCCGCGTCTTAAGGTTGCGGCAGAGCTCTGTGAGGATCTCTGGACCCCAAATCCGCCGAGTGTGGCGCATGCGCTGGCCGGTGCGACAGTGGTCGTAAACCTTTCTGCCAGTGATGAAATGGTTGGAAAAGACAGTTACCGGAGAAGCCTTGTGAGCGCACAGTCGGCGCGTCTGATCTGCGGCTACATTTATGCGACAGCAGGTGAGGGCGAGTCGACGACAGATCTTGTCTTTGGCGGACAGCATCTGATTGCTGAAAACGGAACCATTCTTGCCGAGGCAAAACGATTTGAGAATCAGATTATTTGTGCAGATCTCGATGTGGATCGTCTCACAAGTGAGCGCAGAAGGATGACCACGTATCCGGAGCAGAGAACCGATGGGTATCAGGTCGTTCGATTCTCCTTGTCAATAGAAGAGACAAAGCTGACCCGTTACTTCGAACCACGGCCATTCGTACCGTCGGATAAGCATAACCGTGATCAGCGATGCGACGAAATTTTAAATATTCAGGCTATGGGACTGAAAAAACGTCTGGCGCATACCCATTGCCAGAGCGCAGTTATCGGTATTTCCGGTGGACTTGACTCGACGCTGGCATTGCTTGTAACGGCAAGAGCATTTGATCTGCTCGGGATTCCGAGAAAGCAGATCCTGTCTGTAACGATGCCGTGTTTTGGAACGACAGACCGTACGTATCAGAATGCATGTGAGCTGACGAGATGCCTTGGCGCAACCTTAAAAGAGATCGATATCAAGGAGGCTGTCAATCTTCATTTCCGTGATATCGGACAGAATCCGGAGAAACACGATGTGACGTATGAAAACGGACAGGCGCGTGAGAGAACCCAGATTCTGATGGATCTTGCCAACCAGTCCGGCGGTATGGTTATCGGAACGGGTGATCTTTCCGAGCTGGCACTTGGCTGGGCAACGTACAATGGCGACCATATGTCGATGTATGCCGTCAATGCGTCCGTACCGAAAACCCTGGTGCGCCATCTGGTGCAGTATTATGCGGACACCTGCGGGGAAAAAGCACTTTCCGATATCCTTCTGGATGTGCTCGACACGCCGGTCAGCCCGGAACTGCTGCCGCCGAAAGATGGTGTCATTTCTCAGAAAACAGAAGATCTCGTCGGACCGTACGAGCTTCATGATTTCTTCTTATACTATATGCTGCGTGTGACGTACGAACCGCTCAAGATTTACCGTGTGGCAAAACTTGCATTTGCCGGTGTCTACGATGATGCGACGATCTTAAAATGGCTGAAAACGTTCTACTGGAGATTTTTCGCGCAGCAGTTCAAACGCTCCTGCCTGCCGGATGGCCCGAAGGTCGGAAGCGTTGCGGTATCCCCGCGCGGCGACCTGCGTATGCCGAGTGATGCGTGCGTGAAGCTCTGGAGAGAGGAACTCGACCAGCTGTAAAAAACAAAACAGGAAATACGGAAAGAAACAAAGATAATCCAAATTGGTGCAGGGAATCAAATTTTGAGATGCACGACAGAAAAAAGGCTTCGGAGCAGAAGAATGCTTCGAGGCCTTTTTGCATGGAAAGATCAGGATTCTGCGGAGGAAGGATTTTGAGCCTGTTCGAGCGCCTGATTGATCGCGGAGACGAGCAGTTCGGAGGTGTAGCGGTCGTCCTCTCCGTAGATGAGGCCTTCCGTCGTCTGATTCACATAGATCTGGCTTGCGATGGAATCGAGCGCGGGCTCCATGAGCGGATACATGGCGGCGGTGGTTTCACTTAAGTTATTCAGTGAAATCGCGGTGATGCGGTCCTGCTCAACATTGACCTGCACATCGAAGGTCTGGTCGCCGAGGGAGATCGTGGAGGTGTAGATGCCGGGAATGTAGCGTGCATTTTCGGCGGAAGCAGCAGTGGTGACAGAAGGTTTTTTCGCAGAATCCTTCTTCCCGGAGAACATGATCAGAAACACCACGAGAAGAATCAGCGCGAGAGCAAGAAAAACAGCGGTGTAAACCACTTCTTTCATATGTAGTACAACAATCCTGGTTTTGGAACTCATGGGCGGGCACACTCCTTTTTGAAAAGCCGTCTGCGGGGCGGGAAGCGGGGGCGGAACAGGCGGGGCGTTTTTACTATTAATGTATGTGGGAAGAATGGTTTTTATGAAGGTTGTTCATACAGCAGGTTGATTGCATCAAAAAAAAGAGTCTGCTATACTGTAGCTATGTTTATTTTGGGGCAGAAATGGATCAGAACAGGAGGAGCAAGGTATGAGTCTGCAGTTTATTATGGGAAATTCGGGGGCCGGAAAATCGCGGTATGCGTATGAAAAAATCCTGGCGGAAGCGGCGCGCCACCCGGAGAAAAATTATCTGATCGTCGTGCCGGAGCAGTTTACGATGCAGACGCAGAAAGAACTCGTGTCTCTGCATCCGGCGGGCGGAATTTTAAATATTGATATTTTGAGTTTTCAACGTCTGGCCTACCGTATTTTTGAGGAGACCGGCGGAAGCCTGTATCCGGTGCTTGAAGAGACGGGAAAAAGCCTCGTGGTGAAGCGCGTTGCGCAGGAAAAGAAAAAGGAGCTGACAATTCTTGGCAGCACGTTAAAAAGAACCGGTGCGGTTTCGCAGATGAAATCGCTGATCTCCGAGCTGAAGCAGTACCAGATTGCGCCGTCCGAGCTTGATGCGTGGGCGGAAGAGACGGGGGAGAAAAAGCTGCTGGCGGCAAAACTGAAGGACACCGGTGTGATCTACCGCGCGTTTGAGAAATATCTGGAAAACCGTTATGTGACGGCGGAGGATGTGCTGGAAGTTCTGGCGGGGAAACTGGAAGAATCGGCGTTGATCAAAAACAGTGAGGTGCTGGTGGATGGGTTTACCGGATTTACGCCGGTGCAGATCGGTGTGCTTGGAAAACTGTTCCGGCTCTGTGCGAAGGTTTATGTGACGATTATTATGGATGAGCGGGAGGACCCGTATAAAAAGGCGATTCCGCATCAGCTTTTTGCGATGAGCCGCCAGCTTGTCCAGCAGCTCATGAAAGCGGCAGATGAAGCAGGGTGCCCGGTGGAGCCGGAAATCTGGGTCAGACGCTCGGGACATGGCCGTTTTCAGCCGGGAAGCACGATGGATCAGCTGGAGCAGAGACTGTTCCGGTATGGAAAGAGAGGATTTTCCGGAAATGGAATAGAAAAAAGACCAGAATCAGGAACGGAAGCAAAGACAGGAAATCCGGCAGCAGGATACGAGGCGAAACAGCAGGGCATCTACATCAGCGTCGCGCCGAATCCGCGTGCCGAGCTGGAAGAGACGGTGCGTCTGATCCGCCGCATGGTGCGCGAGGAGGGCATGCGTTACCAGGATTTCGCCGTTCTGACCGGAGATCTTTCTGTTTACGGCACGTATGCGCGGGAAATCTTTGAAAAATGTGGTGTTCCGTATTTCGTGGACGAAAAGCATTCCGTGCTGATGAATCCGTTCGTGGAATTTCTGCGTGCGGCGATCGAGATGGTGGTACAGAGTTTTTCGTACGAGAGCGTCTTCCGCTATCTGCGCTGCGGTCTTTCGAGTCTGGACCGCGAGGAGACGGATGCGATGGAAAACTATGTGCTCGCGCTTGGTATCCGCGGGCTGAAAGCGTATGGGGAAACCTGGACGAGGGGCTACCGCGGCATCAAGCCGGATGAAGTGCCGCAGCGCAATCTTCTGCGGGAGAAGTTCTATGCTGAAGTGCAGCCGTTTGCGGAGCGGATGAAGAAAAAAGATGCCACGGTGCGGGAGCGGACGGAGGCCCTGTACGCGTTGGCGGTACAGAATCAGATGCAGGAAAAACTCGAGGAGCGGCGGCAGCAGTTTGAACAGCAGGGCCAGGAGGCATTTGCAAAAGAATACAGTCAGATTTATGGCATCGTCATGGAGCTGCTGGACAAGATCGTCGAGGTGCTGGGTGAGGAGAAGATGACGCTGGCAGAGTATCAGGAAATTCTGGAAGCGGGATTTGCGGAGGCATCTGTCGGTATTATTCCGCCGACGGCGGACCAGGTACTGATCGGTGATAATGAACGGTCGCGTCTGAAGGACATCCGCGTGCTGTTTTTCGTCGGCGTGAATGACGGGCTGATTCCGCGCCACGACGCGGGCGGCGGCATTCTCTCGGAATATGACCGCGAGGAGCTGGAACGGGCGGATGCGAAGCTGTCCCCGACGGCGCGGGAGACGATGTATCAGCAGAAATTCCATCTCTACCGAAATCTGACAAAACCGTCGGAGCGGCTGTACCTTTCCTTTGCGAAAGCGGGCGCGTCCGGCGAGGCGCAGAATCCGTCGTATCTGATCAACGAAATACGAAAACTCTTCCCGGAGATTCCAGTGCGGGATATTGAAAAAGAGGAAAAACCGGAGGAAAAACTGGAAATGCCGCGTTCCGGCGAGGCACTGTTTCTGGAGGAGCTTGGCAGAGCGGCGGAGGGAGAGATCGATCCGCTGTTTGAGGAGCTTTACCGCTGGTATGCGGCGCACCCGGAGGCTGGAATTCCGGCGGAGACGTATCGAAAAGCGGCGTTTCTGCGGTGTGCGGACGGCGTAATCGGAAGGAGTGCGGCATCGGCACTGTACGGAGATACGTTAAAAAACAGTGCAACGCGGCTGGAAAAGTATGCGGCGTGTGCGTTTGCCCACTTTATGGAGTTCGGCCTTCAGATCCGCGAGCGGGATCAGTATGAGCTGAAAGCGGCGGATATGGGAACGGTCATGCATGAGGCGCTTGAGAAGTTTTCGAAAAAACTGCAGGAGAACGGTGAGACCTGGAAGACGGTGACCGATGACACGCGTGACCGTCTGATTGAGGAGTGTGTCGAGGAGACGATGGCGGACTATGGAAACACAATTTTTCAGAGTTCAAGCCGGAATCAGTACCGCATTATCCGCGTGAAGCGGATCCTGAAACGAACTGTCTGGGCACTGCAGCAGCAGATCCGGCAGGGAGAATTTGAGCCAGGGGAATTCGAGGTTTCGTTCTCGATGGAGGACTCGCTGTCGGCGATCAACATCGATCTGTCGGAAGCATGAGAAAATTGCGTCTGCGCGGACGGATTGACCGCGTGGATCTCTGCGAGACGGACGATAAGGTCTATGTGAAAATTATCGATTACAAGACGGGAAATACGTCGCTCGACCTGGTGGCGCTCTATTATGGACTGCAGCTGCAGCTTGCTGTTTATCTCGATGCGGCGGTGGAACTGGAGCAGAAAAAGCATCCCGGCAAGCAGGTGGAGCCGGCGGGCGTGTTCTATTATCATATTGATGATCCGATGCTCGATCAGGAGGAGGATGAGACCGACGAGGCGTGGGGCCGGCGGATGCTGAAAGCGCTGCGGATGGACGGTCTTGTGAATGCGGACCGGAAAGTTGTGGAGCTTCTCGACCGCGTGCTTGAGGACGGAACGACATCCGATGTGATTCCGGTTGGAAAGAAGAAGGATGGAAGTTATACGAGCTATTCGAAAGTAGCATCGCCGGAGCAGTTTGATGTGATCCGTACGTACACCAGAAAGAAGGTGCGTGAGATCGGCGAGGGCATTTTTTTCGGGCAATGTAAAAATTTTCCCCGTATCAGCGGGACGGTGCGACGGCGTGTGCGTACTGTGAATATCAGGGAATCTGCGGTTTTGACCAGAAAATTCAGGGATACGAGTACCGCAAACTGAAGGGCATGGACACGGAACTGCTGATGAAGGCGATGCAGGAGATAACACAAAGTGATCAAAAGGAGTGACTGCCTTCCGGAAAGGAAAGAGAAATGCAGTTTTCCATGTATGAGAAAGTAATCAGCCAGAAAGAAGAGGGAGAGATAAATGGCAGTAAAATGGACAGCGGAACAGCAGAAAGTCATTGATACGAGAGACCGGAATCTTCTGGTCAGCGCGGCGGCAGGTTCCGGAAAGACGGCGGTTCTGGTAGAGCGGATCCTTGCGATGGTAAAGGATCCTGTGCGTCCGATCGATGTTGACCAGCTGCTCGTTGTGACTTTTACGCGGGCAGCGGCAGGTGAGATGAAAGAGCGAATCGGCCGTGCGCTGCAGCAGAGTCTCGAGGAAGATCCTGAGGATGAGCATCTGCAGAGGCAGCAGACCCTGCTTCACCATGCGCAGATCAGCACGATTCACGGATTCTGTTCGTACGTTATCAAAAATTATTTTCAGATGATCGATCTTGATCCGGTGTACCGCATGGCGGATGAAGGGGAGATCCGTCTGATGAAAAGCGATGTGATCCAGAAGGTCATGGAAGAACGCTTTACGGAAAAGGAGTCTGCATTTACACGGTTTGTGGAGAGCTACGCGGCGGGAAAGCAGGATGACGGGCTCGATGCACTTGTGCTGAAACTGTATGAGTTTTCCATGAGCTATCCGTGGCCGGAGCAGTGGCTCGAAGAGTGCCGGGCGGCGTACCAGATGGATTCACCGGAAGCAGTGCAGGAGAGTATCTGGGTACAGGAGCTGATGAGCGAGGCGAAAAAGCGGCTCTCGAGTATTCTGGAAGGGATTCAGGAAAACCGGAAAACAGCAGTAAGCTCTGGAGGACCGTATTTATATGATGAGGCGCTGGCTTCTGACCAGCAGATGGTGGAAGAACTGCTGGAAACAGAATCGTTTGATGAACTGGTGCGCGCGATGGCCGGAATGAAGTTTAAAGCACTTTCGCGGAAAAAGGCAGACGATGTGAGTGAAACGCTGAAAGATCAGGTAAAGGCGGAGCGCGATGCATGCAAAAAGGAGCTGCAGAAGTTAAAGGAGCAGTTCTTTGAGAAGGATAGCGCTGCGATTGCGGAGGAGATTGCCGACTGCCGGGAGCCGATCGGGGTGCTGATCGACCTGACGGAGCAGTTCGCGAAAGCGTTTGCGGAGAAAAAACGGAGCAAAAATATTCTCGATTATGCCGATCTGGAACACTTTGCGCTTGAAATTCTCGTGCAGCAAAAAGACGGCTGCCTGGTGCGGACCGATGCGGCGCGGGAGCTGTCGGAGCAGTTCCGGGAAATTATGATCGATGAGTACCAGGACAGTAACTTTATCCAGGAGGCGCTCCTCTCTGCCGTGTCCGGCGAGGAGGACGGCAGATGGAACCGGTTTATGGTCGGCGATATCAAGCAGAGTATCTATGGTTTCCGTTTGGCGCGGCCGGAGCTGTTTCTGGAAAAATATCACACGTATCAAAAAGAGGGAGAAAGTCAGCAGAGGATTGATCTCGACAAAAACTTTCGAAGCCGGCCGGAGGTGCTTGCGACGGCGAACTATGTATCCGAAACTCATGAGCCCGGAGCTTGGCGGCATTGCGTATGATGAGGCGGCGAGCCTCCATGCGGGTGCGGCGTTCCCGAAAAAAGAAGAGGGAAAGCGGATCCGTGGCAGACGGCATACGAAACGGAGCTTCTGCTGCTGGACGACCAGGCGCCGGAGCTGGAAGATGATAAATCCCGCGAGACGAAGATGGAAACGGAGGCGGCTGCCGTTGCGGCGCGCATCCGGGAAAATGGTTGGAAATGAGGAAGTTGTGGATAAGGAGACCGGGGAATACCGGAAAATCCAGTACCGGGATATCGTCATTTTGCTCCGTGCGGTCAGCGGCTGGTCGGAGACGTTTTCGCGTGTGCTCCAGGCGGCTGGAATTCCGGCTTACAGTACATCAAAAACAGGGTACTTTTCCACGCAGGAAATTGTTACGGTGCTGAATTATCTGCATCTATGTGATAATCCATGTCAGGAGATTCCATTTACGGCCATTCTGCGTTCCCCCATCTGCGGATGCACAGACACGGAGCTTGCAGCGGTGCGTTGTGTGGATAAAGACGTGAAAATTTACGAGGCATGTGGAAAATATGCGGCGATGGGAGATGATGAAGCACTTCGGGAGAAGCTGAGGAGGTTCCTTGCACAGCTCGAAACGCTGCGAAGCCGCGTGCCGTATACGCCGATCCATGAGCTGATCACACAGATTCTCGAGGAGACGGGCTACGGCGGCTATGCATCTGCAATGCCGGGCGGTGTGCAGCGGCGGGCAAATCTGGAGATGCTGGTGGAAAAGGCGGTGGAATTTGAGGCGACGAGTTACCGTGGACTGTTCAACTTTATCCGTTATATCGAGCAGCTTCAGAAGTATGAAGTCGATTTCGGCGAGGTGAATATTTACGGGGAGAGCGCAGATACGGTGCGTATCATGAGTATTCACAAGAGTAAAGGACTGGAATTCCCGGTTGTGTTCCTCTCGGGCATGGGCAAATCGTTTAACCAGATGGACAGCCGTGCGGCGCTTGTACTCCATTCCCGCATGGGCATCGGCGCGGATGCGATCGATCCGGAGCACCGCGTCCGTCAGGCGACACTGTCGCGGCAGATCATCCGGCAGAGCATGAAGCTGGAAAATCTGGCGGAGGAGCTGCGGGTGCTTTACGTTGCCATGACGCGACCGAAGGAGAAGCTGATTATGACGGGCATGGCGTCGAAGCTGGAGAGCCGCGTGAAGCAGTGCGCGGCGCATGCGGGGCGGCAGGAGGAGCTGCTGTCGTATCAGACATTGAGCAGTGCATCCGGGTATCTCGACTGGATTTTGCCGGCATTTTCGAGAAACCGGTGTTTCGACGGGCTGTATGAACAATTTGGTCTGGCAGGGAATGCGGACAATCCGCTGTATGCGGAGAAAATTCCGGTAACGATCCGCCTTGTATCACCGGCAGGACTTGTTGAGGGAGAGGTGCTGCATCAGATGGAGCGCGCGGTGAATGAGCAGAAAATCATGGAAATTCCGAAGCAGCCGCCGAGAGAAGCGGCGCTGAAGGAACTTGTGGAGGAGCGGTTTGCCTACCAGTATCCGTATGAGAAGGAAAAACAGATTCCGGTAAAGGTTACCGTTTCGCAGCTGAAGAAGGCCGGGATGGAGGAATCCGAGATCGGAAAAGAGCTGTTCGCGCAGGAAGAACTCGTACCAATTGTGCCGGACTTTATGAAAAAGGATCATGTTGCGGCTCTGACAGGCTCTGACCGCGGAACGGCGTACCACCGCCTGCTGGAATGTCTCGATTACCGCAGAGCGTACAGCATCACAGAGCTGATGGTACAGACGGAGGAATTGATTGCAGAAGGAAAGATGACGAAAGAAGCAGCGGAATGCATTTATTTCAAATCGATCCTCGCTTTCGCAAAAAGTCCGGTTGGAATGCGGATGCGGAATGCCTTTTTGAATGAAACCCCTGAAACGGGAGCAGCCAGTTTGTGATGTCCGTTCCGGCAAGTGAGGCAGATCCGTCCTATCCGGAAGACGAAACCATTCTCGTGCAGGGAATCATTGACGCATGGTTCCCGGAGGGGGATGAGATTGTTCTTGTGGACTACAAAACGGACCGTGTGAAAGAAGTCGGGGAGCTGAAAAAGCGGTATGAAAAACAGCTCGCCTACTACCAGCAGGCACTGGAGCGGACGACAGGAAAAAAGGTGAAAGAGAAGATTATTTATTCGCTGGCTTTGGACGAAGAGTTGGTATTGTAGGAAAAAACTACTAAAAAAACAACTGTCAAAACAGGGATAAAGTATGATATCATGGTTGAGAAACAAACAGGTATTGAGAAACAAAGAGAAAAAAGGAGATTCAGTGATGATTCGAAAAATTGTTCAGATAGAGGAAGACAGATGTACAGGATGCGGGCTTTGTGCGCATGCCTGTCATGAAAGTGCGATTGCGATGGTTGACGGGAAGGCAAAGCTGATCCGGGATGACTACTGCGACGGATTCGGCGACTGCCTGCCGGTTTGTCCGGCAGATGCGATTTCGTTTGTGGAGCGGGAGGCGCTGCCGTACGATGAGGAGGCGGTAAAAGAGAACCAGCGGAAGGCAAAAGAGGCGGCCGGACAGGAGAATACCGGAGCAGGAAAAGCAGGTGAAAACAGCTGGGCGATTGACCGTGCAGATGCGCAGGAAAATTCTGCAGCAGTTCCGTCCCGGCTCCGCCAGTGGCCGGTGCAGATCAAGCTGGTGCAGGAGCGGTCTTCGATGTTTGCAGGAGCAGACCTTCTCGTTGCGGCGGATTGTACAGCGTATGCGTATGGAAACTTCCACCAGGATTTTATTCGGGATCATGTCGTTCTCGTAGGCTGTACAAAACTTGACGATGTCGATTATTCCGAGAAACTTGCGCGGATTTTCATGCGGAATGATATTAAGAGTATCACGGTTGCACGCATGGAGGTTCCGTGCTGCGCAGGAATGGAGCGTGCCGTGAAGATGGCGCTGAAAGAGAGTGGAAAGAAGATTCCGGTGAAAACCGTGGTGATTTCTACGGAGGGGGAAATTTTGTAGAAAATCAGATATAGTAATTAGCGTGTGCCCTTAAAAGTTATTTTACAATTGGTACATTTTGCTTTGTGGAATATGTAAGACGAAAAAATGAAAAGCTCGGTAAGAGGTATTAGAAAAATGAGTATGACGAAGATACAAGAGGAGCTTCTTGGTGCGCTGATCGGTCTGGCCCGGTCGGTAGATGGAAGAGGAGAAGCAGCAAAAGGTGAATCGCAGGAGTTTTCCAGCGGTGACAGCAATGGTCACCGCCCGGACAAAGCCACGCATGAGATTCTGCTTGGCGGAATTTGTGCGGCAAATCCGGAAAAGGAGCTGAGGGAAGAAGAGGGGAAATCCTGGATTGTACGCGTGGAGGCAGAAAAGAACCGTCTGAATCCGGATTGCGCAGTGTGCAAGGGAAAATGCGGCAGAACAGATAACTATGATCTCGAAGAAATGGAGACAGATGAACCGTCGGACCGGGCACGAAAAGAGCAGATTCTTGCGGAATTGTTTCCGATGGCAGAAAAACTGCAGCAGCTTCGGAAAGAAACAAAAGAGCAAAACGAAGAATTGCAGGGGGCGGTTAATTTTTTGTATAAGGCATTGTTTGCGATTGGAAACTATGTCGGGGAAAAGAGTCTGCAGAGTGTGGTGCAGGAGATGAATAACCTTTTTGTTAAATTGGAAAATGTATTGAAATAAGTAGAAAATAAGAAAAATCCTCTGTCCGGAGTGTATAAAAAACCCCGGAAACAGGGGATTTTTTGCGTTCTGCGCCAAGTGCATAAAACGTATTATCGCGTTTTCACAAAGTTTTGCAAAAGCAGACAAAATTGCAGACAGGCGCTTGCAACAGAAAAATGAATAGGTTATAACATTATAACAAGGTGGCAGGAGAACCAATACAAAGAAATGAGATCCTAGTGGCATATAAACAGAAAGAATACAGGGAAAAGATGAAAAGGGACGGAAGCGGGATGGAGAAGAAAAAATATATCCTTCTGGATGTTGGCGGAACGGAAATCAAAGGAAGTGTGTCGGACAGAAATGGAGTAAGAACAAAAATCCGGAAATTTCCAGCACAGGCGCAGAAGAGCACAGAGAAGATTCTGGACAATTTTGCAAAGATCTGCCGGGAACTGATGAGAGAAGCAGACGGAAGTGTTGTCGGAGTTGGGATGGCGATTCCGGGTCCGTTTGATTATGAAAATGGAATCAGCCGGATGCAGGGACTGAATAAGTACGATGCCATTTACGGGATTCCACTGGAAAGAGAAATCAAGGCGCGCGTGCCGGAACTTGGATCAGCACGATTTTTGTTTTTACATGACATTGAAGCATTTGCACTGGGAGAAAGCTGGTACGGAAACTGTCGTGATGCGGATAAAATTCTGTGCGTCTGCATCGGAACCGGCGCCGGGTCGGCTTTTGTAGAAAACGGGAAAACGGTGAAAACAGGAAAAGGTGTGCCGGAAAATGGATGGATTTATCAACAGCCGTTTGGAGATTCCATTTTGGACGATTATCTTTCTGTGCGCGGTCTGGAGCAGATTAGCCTGGCTGTGACAGGAAAAGTGTGGAGTGGAAAAGAATTGTATGGTCTGGTAAAAGCGGGAAACATGGAGGCAGAAGAAGTCTGGAGAAGATTTGGAGCAGATGTGGCGGCTGGCCTTCTTCCTGTGCTGGAGAAATATCAGCCGGATCTGCTGCTTCTGGGCGGACAGATTGCAAAAAGTTTTTCCTGGTTTGGAAAAGAACTGGAAAGAGAGTGCGAGAAAAGAAAGATTCGGATTCAGATAGAAACGGAAACATCCGGCCGTGCCATGGAAGGCCTGTTGTCACAGTTTCCTGAAAAAACACAATAGAGCAAAAATATTTTCAGAAACAAAAATATAATGCTATGGAGAGAAAAGAAGAAGGAGAAACTGCAAAAATGGATAGAAATCCGGGAGCACCGCCGCTATATGCGCAGCTGGAACAGATTCTGAAACAGCAGATCGAATGCGGTACGTACAAAAAAGGAGATTTTCTGCCAACAGAAAAAGAGCTGATGGAAAAGTACGAGCTTTCGCGTGTGACAGTACGCCAGGCGATGGCGAATCTGGTACAGAGCGGTTACGCACGTGCACGGCGTGGCATCGGAACAGATGTTGTCTACGAGAAAGTCGAAGAGCAGATGGAAGGTGTCATCAGCTTCACGGAAGAAATGAAAAAGCATCACATCGAAATGCAGACAACATACTGCAAGATGGAACTGATAAGTCCCGGGGAAACGGTAGCAAGAAGTTTGCAGATTCCATTGACGGAGCCATGTTATTGCCTGAAACGTGTGAGGAATGCTGTGGGAAAACCCATGGTCTATACCATTACGTATCTGAAAAAAATCTGCGAACTGCCAACAGAGCCGGAGCCATACATGGAATCGCTGTATCAGTATCTGCGGGAGGAACATGGAATCTATATTGAATCCGGCCGGGATACGCTTGAGGCGGCACTTCCATCGGAAGAGGTGCAGAAAGCACTGAAAATTGATGCGCAGATGCCTATTTTTATCCGGACACGGCAGACATTTCGGAAGGGCGGCGAGGTTTTTGAATATTCGATCTGCTATTATCCGGGAAATCGTTATAAGTACACGGTGGAACTGTAAACATATGACATGTAAAAAAACGAAACCGGACAGAAGTGCGAAATCCGCCAGATGCGAAAGCGTTGAAACAAAGATGATAGGTCTGATCGGCGCAGGAAACAACCCAATGGATGGAAGAAAAATTAAGAAAAGGAAAAGAATCCAAATGAATTTAAAAAAGAAATATGGAAACTACGAATTACATCCGCAAATGAAGATCACAGGATACGAAAATGAAATCTGGGATGAAAAAAAGGAGATCATCGAAGAATTAAAACGGGCGGTTCAGGAAAAACAGAAAGAAAAGAAAACCTGTATTCTTTCCTTTGATCTGTACCCGGGTGTACGAAAAGAAGAAATAATGGAACTGGCCAATGCGCTGCAGCCGGACCGGATTTTTGATATCGAAGACTGTGCCAAAGACGAAGAAACGCTGTTAAGAGAATTTAACGATTACATCACCGATGACCGTGTTTTCGGCATTATGTGTCATAAAACCATAGACACCTGGTTTGAGAGCGAAAAGCTGGAAACCATGAAAAAGCAATTGAGACAGAACGTGCGGAAGAAAAAGATACAAACGGTGGTCTGATCGTGATCGTTGGTACAGCGGCAGAGCTTCTGACCGAGGCAGATCTACTTGTTTACTGCGATCTGACCCGCTGGGAAGTTCAGCTCCGCTATCGGAGCGGCATGCCAAACTGGCACAGTACCAATTATAATGATCCGATCCTGACGAAATATAAACGGGGATTTTTCATTGAATGGCGTCTGGCGGATCGCTATAAAAAAGAGCGGTATGAAAAATTCACGTATCTTCTGGATACGGAGAAAGAAAATGCACCGGTTCTTACAACGGGAAATGCCTTCCGAGGCGCACTGCAGCAGCTTGCCAGAAAGCCATTTCGTATGGAACCGTATTTCGACCCTGGCGTATGGGGCGGTCAGTGGATGAAGGAAAACTTTGGTCTGGATGCATCGAAGGAAAATTTCGCGTGGAGCTTTGACGGAGTTCCGGAGGAAAACAGCCTGAATCTGGAAATCGGCGGAAAAGTCTTAAAAGTACCGGCACAGGATCTTGTCTTCTATGCGCCGCATGAACTGCTGGGTGAAAGAGTCCACGGCCGGTTCGGCGCAGAATTCCCGATCCGTTTTGACCTGCTGGATACGATGGGCGGTCAGAATCTTTCCCTGCAGGTACATCCGCTGACCGAATATATCTATGAAAAATTCGGCATGCCATATACGCAGGATGAGAGCTACTATCTTCTGGATGCCGATGAAGACGAGGAAACGTATGTATACCTCGGCCTCAAAGAAGGCGTGGATAAAAAAGAGATGGAGCGGGAACTCCGTGCAGCAGAAAAAGGAGAAGAACTTTTCCCTGCGGAAAAATATGTCAACAAAATCCCGGTCAAAAAACACGATCATGTGCTGATTCCGGCAGGAACGGTGCACTGCTCAGGAAAAAACACGATGGTGCTGGAGATCAGTGCGACACCGTATATCTTTACCTTCAAACTCTGGGACTGGGGCCGCCTTGGCATGGATGGACTGCCGCGTCCGATCCACCTCGACCACGGTATGAAAAATATCCAGTGGAACCGCGATACCAAATGGGTGTACGACAATATCGTCGGCCAGCAGAAACACTGGAAAAAACAGAAAACTGTGAAGTGGAGCGCACCGGACTGCACAGCCGCGAGTTTATCGACACAATCCGCTATACACTTTCCGGGCCGCACACCGTCTCGATGGATGACACGGTTCATGTGATGAATCTCGTGGAGGGACGAAGTGTCCGCATCGAGAGCATGGATGGCAGCTTTGCACCGTTCACGGTACATTACGCAGAAACCGCCATCGTTCCTGCAGCGGTCGGAACATAACCGGATTGTACCGGAAGAGGGCGAAATGATTAAAATGCTGGTAGCATCTGTGGGGTAAAGAGAGATAAAAATTTTGAACAACATAGAACAGGAAAAGGAGAAATTATCATGACACACAAAATCAGAGAAGTCTACATCGTACATCATTCCCACACCGACGTGGGATACACCGATCTGCAGGAGCAGGTTATCTACAATCAGGCAAACAACATCCGCAGGGCGGTCGAACTGATTGAAAATGGAATCAAAAACAACACAACCCAGAAAGATCTGAAATGGAACTGTGAGACATGGTACTGCGTGGAGCAGTTTTTCAAAATGGCAACGGAGGAAGAAAAAGAAAAGTTTTTCGATCTGGTAAAAAAAGGAAACATCGGTCTGTCTGCCAATTATCTGAACTTTAATGATCTTGCCGACTGCAAATATCTGAAAGAAAAAATCCATACGATGCAGGAAATCTGCGGCGAAAAAGGAATCCAGATCAAAACAGCCATGATTGCAGATATTAATGGTATCTCCATGGGACAGCGCGATGCCCTGATCGAAAACGGAGTAGAATTTTTGTATACCAATATCCATACCCATCACGGCATGTATCCGCTGTATCAGAACCAGAAACCGTATTTCTGGGAAAATGAGAACGGACAGCGTCTGCTGGTATGGAATGGTGAGCATTATAACCTGGGAAATGCCCTCGGCATCGTCCTGAATAAAAATGTTAACTTTATGACAGAAAATTACTTCGGCAAAAAGAATGGTGATGTGACAGGACTTCTGGAAAATCTGCACACGAATCTGGCTGCGAGCATAAAGGAATATGAAGAAAACGGTTATCCGTACGATTTCTATATCACCAGTGTTTCCGGCGTTTTTTCGGATAATGCGCCGATCAACCCGGCCATTGCAGATACGGTTGCGCTGTTTAATGAAAAATATGGCGAAGAAGTCACCATGCATATGGTGACGCTTCAGGAATTGTATGACAAGATCCGGGATAAAGTGCAGGATGCACCGGTGTATCGAGGTGCCATCAATGACTGGTGGGGCAATGGCGTTGGAAGTACACCATATGCGGTGAAACATTACAAAGAGGCCGTACGACTGAACCATATCTGCGACCGACTGGAAGAAAAAACAGGGGTACATAACGAAGAACTGATTCAGGCATATGGCGATAATTCTCTTTTATATGCAGAGCACACCTGGGGTCATTCTGCTACGGTAACGAATCCGTACGATACCATGGTGACAAATCTGGATATGCGGAAAAACAGTTATGCATCCAAAGCACATGAGGCAGCAGCGATGCGTAAAAATGAGCAGTGCCATAAACTGGGTGATATTCTGCGCTATTATAATCTGTCCGGTAAAGTGAAGGCGGTCTCCACAAGCCATCAAAAGAGAGTATTTCCGGTAGAATTTTACGTAGAAACCTTAAGTCTTTCTGCAGTTAAAGTAACCGATGACAAAACAAAACAGGAGATGGAGGTGCAGCTGTCTGCTCATCCGCGCGGAGTCCTGATAAGTTTTCTGGCAGAATTTGAGCCAATGGAAGAGAAAACGTTCACGTACGAAGAGCAGCCGGCTCCGTCCCAGACCCTGTTCACCAGAACTGCCTGGGTAGGCGCAGAGCGGGTGCGCGATATTGTGAACACGTACGATCCGGAAAGTTACAAACTGCCTTACGGTCTGGAAAACGATTTCTTTCAGATCAAATGGAAAGTCGGAGAGGGTATTACCTCCTTCTACAATAAAAAGCAGAGGTTGAAATGTGCAAATCCGGTCTGGAAACGTTCTTCACGCCGGTTTATGAACGCACCGAAATACGGAAGGGTGTTTATGCGGAACGCAGTCTGATCGGAAGAAATATCCGCGGACTTCACGCAGAGCAGTATCAGGGTGACCTTACGGATGTGAAAATTCTGGATCACGGACCGGTGTTTACCAAAGTAGAACTGATCTTTACGCTGGAGGGAACGTATCACAGCAGTGTTGTGATCAAAATGTACCGTCATCTTCCGAAAATTGAGTTTTCTTACCGGGTAGCAAAAACATTAAGCGAGGATATCGAAAGCCTGTACCTTCCGTTATCGTTAAATCTTCCGGATGCGGAAGTGATGATCCAGAACGGAGGTGTTACCATGCGCCCTGGTATTGATCAGCTTCCTGGCACCAATATGGAATACTATATTGCGGATGAAGGGCTCGTTTACCGGACAAAAGATCAGACCATTCTGGTTAATACTTTTGACACACCGTTACTTTACATGGGGGAGATGGAATCCCACCCAATCCTTCTGTGCGATAACAAAGAGGAGAATAATAAACGGCCGGTTTACAGCTGGATTATGAATAACACATGGGAAACAAACTTCAAGATGGACCTGTCCGGATTCAGTGAGTTCCGTTATGGAGTGGAGATTGTGGAGCAGGGAACCGCAGAGAAAGATATGGAAAGCCTGTCGGATAATGACAAGGGTGTGGTTACCTTTATTTGCGGGTAATCATTGTTCCGCGGTTTTACGGCGGTGTCAGGCAATGAGGCCATGGCTGTCTGGCGGTAGTATGAAAAACAGCAGAAGATGAAAAAAGACAGCGGGGAGTATGACAATTAGACGAAAAAGTCAGACTTTCCGCTGCTTTTTCGTTAAAAATGAAAACAGGCGAAAAAGTACTGCGTTAATATTAAGATGTTATGTGACTTAACACAAGAACACAGATTTTCTGTCTAAAAAATCAAAAGAAACAGAAGAATACTCCTCGATCTATACAAATTAGGACTGGAAAATAAGAATTTTAATATACAAAATAACGAAAAGGCTATTGACAATCTTTCTAAAAGATGTTAACATCTAAACACAAGTTAAGAAACAAATAGAGGGGCTGTTGGTAACATGGCAGAGAGAAAATCAGTATCCATGCAGGACCTGGCAGATAAGCTGGGCATCAGTAAAGTAACAGTTTCCAAGGCGCTGAACGGAAAAGACGGCGTGGGAGAAGAACTGAAAGAAAAGATTTTTGCGCTTGCGAGAGAATCCGGTTATGTCCTTCCGGACTACGGAAAACGGAAGAGCAAAAAAGTCGGTATCATCATGAGTCCGCGGTTCAGCTCCGGAGACGAAGGAAAATTTTATATGGCAATGTACGAGCGGATCATCTACGAGCTGCAGAGAGCATCCTGCTCGAGTATCATGATTTCTCCGACAACAGCAACACTCCCGTCGGACATGAACACGATACAGACCAGAGGGCTGTTCGACGGCCTGATCTTTCTTGGTATTCTCGATAAGGGTGTCCGGGAGCAGATTGCACAGATTGATCTCCCGAAAGTGTATGTGGACATCTACGATCGAACCCACAAATCCGATTCCGTCATCACCGAGAATATTTACAGCTCCTATGAGCTGACCAATTACCTGATCCAGCAGGGCCACACAGACATCGGATTTGTCGGAACCGTAGGAAGTACAACCAGTATTTCCGACCGATATCTCGGATATCTGCGGAGAATGCTGGAGGAGGGAATTTCCCCGAAAAATGAGTGGAGAATCCCGGACCGAAGCGATGAAGGCATTGCCATTCCGCTTTTGCTGCCGGAGAAGCTGCCCACCGCATTTGTCTGTAACTGCGATGCCACCGCATTCAAATTAGTGCAGGCATTAAAAGAGCGTGGAATCTGCGTACCGGAGGATGTTTCCGTGACCGGTTTTGATGATTCCATTTATGCACAACTGTGCAGTCCGCCGCTCACCACGGTTGCGGTTGACACCGACGCGATTGCACGTCTTGCGGCAAAACGTATGATCAAACATATGAATGAACCGCAGAAAAAGGGCGGCGAGGTATACCGCATTCCCGGAAAGATTATTTACCGGGATTCCGTTTGTAAGATAAACGGATAAAGTGATAAGCCCGAGCAATCGGGAGAAGGAGGAAAAAATCTTGAGTAAACCAAGCAAAAAGAAAAAAAACCGCTGGACCAAGAATGACACCGAGCTGACCGTCATGGCGCTGCCTACCACAGTCTGGTACATTCTGTTCAGCTTCCTGCCTATGTTCGGTCTGATTATTGCATTCAAGAACTACAAAATCACCGGTGGAAAGAGTTTCATTTACAACCTGCTCCACAGTGACTGGGCCGGATTTAAAAACTTTTCGTTCCTGATCAGATCCAATGATCTGTTCGTCATTCTGCGAAATACAATCCTGTATAACCTGGCATTTATCGCCCTGGGTATGGTGTTTTCCGTAGGACTGGCTATCATGATCAGCCTGCTGCACAACAAAAGAGCATCGAAGGTATATCAGACCATGATGTTCTTCCCGTACTTCATGTCATGGGTTGTAGCTTCCTACTTCCTGGATGCATTCCTGAACCAGGATAACGGTCTGATCAACAGCATTCTGAGAAACGCAGGCAAGGAACCGATTCAGTGGTACATGAGTGCCGGTGTATGGCCATTTATCCTGATCTTCATGTATCTGTGGAAATCTACCGGATACAACATGGTTATCTACCTGTCCAGCATTTCCGGTATTGATACCACACTGTACGAGGCAGCCGTTATGGACGGCGCCAATAAGAGACAGCAGGTATGGCACATTACCCTGCCTTGCTTAAAGAGTGTCATCATCATGATGTTCATCCTGAATGTCGGAAAGGTCTTCTACTCCGACTTCGGACTGTTCTTCCAGCTTTCTCAGGGAGCAAGCGGTTCGATCTTCAAAACGACAGCAACTATCGACACATATGTATACAACGCACTGCAGTCTTCCACTCCGATCGGAATGACTTCTGCGGCAACATTCTTCCAGTCTGTTGCATGCTGCATCACCATCCTTCTTGCCAATGCCATTGTGAAGAAGATTGATGAAGACAGCGCGATTATTTAAGGAGGTACAAAAATGGCAAAAAGAAAAAGATCTTGATCTGGCTTCCTCTTCACATTTAAATCAGATCCAGGGATCTACAAATGCAATTTTCAATGTTATTTTTGTGATCCTTGCCCTGGCCTGCATTATCCCGGTGGTATTCATCTTCATGATCTCGATTTCTTCCGAGCATTCGATCAAGATGAATGGCTACCAGTTTATCCCGAGTGCATACTCGCTGGATTCCTACAAATTCCTTCTTCGGGAAGGACAGATGATTGTGACTGCACTTGGCGTTTCCGTTGCGGTAACGGTTATCGGTACGGTAATCGGAGTTGCCCTTACGATGCTGATGGGTTACGTTCTTTCCAGAAGCACCTACAAACTGAACGGATTCTTCACCATGGTCGTTTTTATTCCAATGATCTTCAATGGTGGTATGATTTCTTCTTATGTAGTTAACACACAGTTCCTCAACCTGAAAAACAGTATCTGGGCGCTGATCCTTCCGCTTTGTGTTTCTTCGTTCAACGTTGTTATCTGTAAAACGTTCTTCAAGACCAACATTCCGGAATCCATCATTGAGTCGGCACAGATCGACGGAGCAACCCAGTTCCAGATTTTCGGAAAGATCGCCCTGCCGCTGTCGAAACCGCTGATGGCAACGATCGCCCTGTTCCTCACCTTCGGTTACTGGAACGACTGGTTCCAGTCTTCCCTGTACATCAGCGATACCAAGCTGTATTCCCTGCAGGCTCTGCTGGATCACGTACAGAGAAATATTGAGGTGATGGCAAACAACCCGTCTCTTGGCGTTACCACGGCACAGTACATGAACTCGATGCCAAAAGAGGGCGCCCGTATGGCGATGGCAATCATCATCATCATCCCGATCGCATGCTGCTATCCGTTCTTCCAGAAATACTTCATTTCCGGTCTGACGGTCGGTGCGGTAAAAGGCTGATCGACCATTTACCTTTATGGATCTCATACTGAAGCAAAAGGCTTCGGTTAAGGATAATTTCAACATTCTATATTTTATATCAGGAGGATGCTACAATGAAAAAGAAACAGTTTTTAGCTCTTGCACTTTCTGCTGTTATGGCCGGTGGCATGCTGGCAGGCTGCGGAAGCAGCAACGGAAGCAGCAGCTCTTCAAAGAGTGATGCAAAAGATGAAGTTGTTACACTGAAATGGATTCAGGTTGGTAACGGAATGCCGAAGGATTATGATGAGTGGCTTGCACAGATCAACCCATATCTGGAGGAGAAAATCGGCGTTAATGTAGACATGGAAATCGTTCCGTGGGGTGACTGGGATAACAGAAGAAGCGTTATCACAAACTCCGGCGAGTATTTCGATATCCTGTTCACCGACCAGAACCGTTACTCTTCTGAGGTGAACACCGGCGCACTGATGGACATTACAGATCTGCTCAAAGACAACGCTTCCGAGCTGTATGACATGATTCCGGAAGATTACTGGAAAGCAGTAGAAGTAAATGGAAAAATCTACGGCGTACCGACCTACAAAGACAGCTCCCTTTCCGAGTACTTTGTATGGGATCAGGATATTGCAGACAAATATAACATTGATGTAAATTCTGTAACAGATTTCAATACTCTGTACGATGCTCTGAAGACAGTAAAAGAGGGCGAAGGCGGATCTCCGTACTTCATGTCCAAAAATGGTGCAAACTTCCTGCTGAACCTGAACTACGATGATTTAAGCTCCGGACTTCCGGCAATCGGCGTTAAATACGGCGATGACAGCAAGACCGTTGTCAATCCGCTGGATGACGAAGAAATCCTTTCCAACCTGGATATCGTTCGTAAAATGTATCAGGAGGGCATCATCAACGGAGACGCTCCGACAGCAGATGATTCCAGCAAATACGCAATGTTCTTTGTTGCACAGGGATGGAGCGGCGCTGCAAAAACAACATGGGGTCCGAACAATGGTATCGCCAATTGTTCAGCAGTACAGTATGGCAACACAGTCGTTTCCAACACAACTGTACGTGGTTCCATCAATGGTATTTACTCCGGATGCAAGCACCCGGACAAAGCACTTCAGCTTCTGAACCTGGTAAATACGGATTCCAAAGTACGTGACTGGTTCTACTATGGAGCAGAAGGAAAAGACTTCGAGTACACCGATGACAATAAGGTACACCGCCTGACCACTGACTGGGGTATGGCCGGATATACCCAGGGTACTTTCTTCAACGTAACTCAGACAGACGATGTTGACTTCAACCAGTGGGATGAAGTAGAAGAGCTGAACGAGAAAGCAACTCCGTCTGAGATGCTTGGATTCAACCTGGATACCTCCAACATCGAAACAGAGCTTGCAAACTGCCGTGCCGTATATGAGAAATACTATTCTGAGTTATTCACCGGCGCACAGGATCCGAGAGAGCTTGTAAAAACAATCGATGCAGAGCTTGAGACCGCAGGCTGGGAGACCATCCGCGAAGAAGCTCAGAAACAGATTGACGCACAGAAATAAGTCTGATACATTAATTTTATAAGAACTACAACAGGGCATTTTCGATTGCGGAGATGCCCTGTTGTAGAATAACGGGAAATGAGAAAAATTGAGCGAAAGGATGAAAAAAGAATGAAAGAGACCTTACCAAAGTCCATTCAGGAGCTGATTTTAAGCCTGAGAGAAAAACTGAAAGACGAGCCGGAAATCGTTGATATGTTTGAACGATGCTACTCCAATACCCTCGACACAACCGTAAAGAAAATGGAGGACGGCAGCACCTACGTCATCACCGGAGATATCCCGGCCATGTGGCTGCGTGACTCGGTAGCACAGCTGCGCCCGTACCTTGTTCCGGCGCAGAACGACCCGGAGCTGGCTGACCTGATCGCAGGCCTGATCCGCCGCCAGTTTATGTGCATCAACATTGATCCATACGCAAACGCATTCAACGAAGGACCGAACGGCAACTGCTGGGAGAAGGACGAGACCGATATGGGACCGTGGATCTGGGAGAGAAAGTATGAGATCGATTCTCTCTGCTATCCGCTGCAGTTCTCCTATCTGTTCTGGAAGAACACCGGAAGAACGGATCAGTTTGACGAGGTTTTCTGGGAAGGTGTTGACAAAATCCTGACTGTATTTGAGACTGAAATGAACCACGAGGAGAAATCCCCGTACAGCTTCATCCGTAAAAACTGCTCCTACACCGATACGCTTTCCCGCGATGGAAAAGGTGCGCAGGTAAAATCCGGCATCGGCCTGATCTGGTCCGGCTTCCGTCCAAGCGATGATTCCTGCCGTTACGGTTATCTGATTCCGTCCAACATGTTTGCGGTTGTCGTTCTGAATTATCTGAAGGAGATCGCAGATTTCGTCGGCGGAAAAGAGGAGATTGCGAAGAAAGCAGAAGAGATGGCAAAGACCGTAAAACAGGCCATTGAGACTTACGGTACCACCCATATCTGGGGACTTGGCGATGTTTATGCTTACGAGGTAGACGGCTTTGGCCAGTATAATCTGATGGACGATGCCAATGTACCGAGTCTTCTGGCTATGAGCTATCTCGGCTACGAGCCGGAAAGCCAGGAAGTGGCTGACAACACAAGAAAGCTGATCTTAAGCGAGGCAAACCCGTTCTATTATGCAGGAACGAAGCTTTCCGGTATCGGAAGCCCGCACACACCGGTCCGCTACGTATGGCACATCTCCAAAGCCATCGAGGGACTGACCGCACCGACAAAAGAGGAGAAACATCAGATGATCCACGAACTGATGGCAACCGACGGCGGTACAGGACTGATGCACGAGGGTGTTTTCGTAGATGATCCGACCGTTTACACCAGAGAGTGGTTCTCCTGGGCAAACGCAATGTTCTGTGAGCTGGTGATGCAGTATTGCGGATATGAGATTAAGAAATAAAGATGAAAAAATAAAGATGAAAAACACGAAAAGAGGAGGCTGTGCTCAGTGCACGGCCTCCTCTTTTACCTACACCACAGAAAACTGTCTGCGACAGCCTTCACTGAAAGGAGAGACAGCAGTGGGGAGAATAGCTGCTGTCCCAGGGGAATATGGGATTTTGCATCCCGCTTCTTTTCTCTGCCCACGGGGTATTATATCACAGTTTTTTTAGCGATATGTAAAAGATATAATTGATATGAAAGATATAATAAATTGGCATGATGAAGAAATGTAAAAGAATCTGAGCATCAGAAAATCTTAGGAAATCTATAGGGATTTCTTTGGAAAAGAAGAAGCGGAATCCTAAGAATGTTTTGGTAGAATCCTCTTATCAAGTGAAGATGAGAGAGGAAAGAACATGACCTGGAAAAACGAGAAAAATCAAAAGCATTACTTGTGGTATTCGGCATTTACCTGGCGCTACTTGTCTGGTGCATTTTATTCAAATTCGCTCTGCGCCCGGAAGAAATTCCGCACCTGCGGGGGATTAATCTGATTCCGTATGCGGCGTCGGTTGTGGTGAACGGGAAAGTGCAGATTAGTGAAATTATCGAAAATATGCTGGTCTTTCTGCCGTTCGGCCTCTGCATCTCAGCCTTCTATCCGGACAGCGAAATCCAGAACCGCATTCTCCTTGCATCGGGACTGAGCCTGTTTTTTGAGGTGACGCAGTATATTTTTGCGATCGGCGCGAGTGATATTACGGATGTGATCGATAATACGCTTGGCGCGGTGATCGGAATTCTATTGTATCTGGGGATGAAAAAAATCTGGAAAGAGAAGACGGGGAAAGATCATTACCATTCTGGGAGCGGTGCTGGAAGTGCTGTTTCTGGCGTTATTGTTTTTTACGTTTGCGGCGAATAGGATGTTTTAAGATTGGAATTCAGGAAAGGATAGTGTATAATCGAGAAAAGGACAAATTCCGAAAGCAGGTGTGATGGATGGAAAAAGTAATCAGTATAGGAAAACAGAATTTTGCATCCTTAAGGGAAAACCATTATTTCTTTGTGGATAAATCTCACTTCATCAAGGACTGGTGGGAAAACGGGGATGAAATCACCTTGATCACCGCCCCCGCCGCTTTGGCAAGACACTGAATATGAGCATGCTGGACTGCTTTTTCTCTAATAAATATGCCGTCCGGGGCGATCTGTTTGAAGGACTTGGCGTTTGGGAAGAAGGAAAATATCGGGAACTTCAGGGAACATATCCGGTGATCTTTTTGAGTTTTGCAGCCGTGAAAGCAGATCAGCTTTCGGAAGCGAAAATCCAGATCAAACAGCAGATTGCGAGAGTATATGAAGAAAACCGGTATCTTCTGGATGGGGATCTGCTGAGCGGAAATGAGAAGAAAGCATACAACGAGGTCAATCTGCATATGGGCGATGCGGAGGCCGCAGCGGCACTCAATAATATGAGTATGTATCTGGCGCGGTATTACGGCAGAAGAGTGATTATTCTGTTGGATGAGTACGACACGCCGATGCAGGAAGCGTATGTCCATGGCTACTGGGCGGAATTTACAACGTTTGTGCGGAGTCTGTTTAATGCGACGTTTAAAACGAATCCTTATCTGGAACGTGCGATGATGACCGGAATCACGAGGGTTTCGAAAGAAAGTATTTTTTCTGACTTAAATAATCTGCGTGTGGTGACGACGACATCGGATCTGTATGCGGACTGTTTTGGATTTACCGAAAAGGAAGTTTTTGCATCTCTGGACGAGTTCGGAATGGGAGACAAAAAGGACGTTGTGAAGCAGTGGTATGATGGATTTATCTTTGGCGGACACCGCGATATCTACAATCCATGGTCGATTACCAATTATTTAAAAGAAAAGAAACTGCGCCCGTACTGGGCAGATACGAGTTCGAACGGTCTGGCAGGAAAGCTGATCCGCACCGCCTCGCCGGAAATCAAAGAGTATATGGAAGATCTACTGAACGGACAGGCAGTCACGGTGAACTTTGATGAGCAGATGGTGTTTGAACAGCTGGATTACAATGAAAATGCAATCTGGAGTCTGCTGCTCGCGAGCGGTTATCTGAAAGCGGAAGAGGTGGAGTATCGCGGAATTACTTTGAAGCCGTGGTATCAGCTCCGTATCACCAATCTGGAAACGGTGAGCATGTTTGATGATATGTTCCGCGGATGGTTTGAAGCATCGGAAGCGGGGTACAGCAGTTTTGTAAAAGCACTGATGCAGGGCGATCTGGAAGCGATGAATTATTATATGAATAAAGTGTCCCTTGCGACCTTCAGCCATTTTGACGTTGGCGGGGAGAACAGTGAAAGTCTGGAGCCGGAACGATTCTATCATGGCTTCGTCCTGGGACTGATGGCAGAGCGTGCGGAGTGTTATCAGATCCGGTCGAATCGGGAAAGTGGATTTGGACGGTATGATGTGATGATGATTCCGAAGAATAGAGAAAAAGATCCGGCGATTATTATTGAATTTAAAGTCTGCAGCCGGGTAAAAAAGGAGACACTGGAAGATGCGGTGCAGGAGGCTTTAAAACAGATCGTGGATAAAAAAATACGACGCAGAACTGGTGGCCCTTGGCGTGCCGCAGGAAAGGATCCGGCATTATGGGTTTGCATTTGCTGGGGAAGAATGTGTTGATTGGAGCAGAATGAGAGAAACGGGTGATGAAGGTCATCCGTTTCTTTTGGCGTAAAATGGTATTCCTATTGACTCACTATGATATAGATAGTATGATAAATTTAAATTTTTTAAAAATTTAGTTTTTTACGTGAGGATATTTTATCTATGAAACGATTTTCTTCCACTACCTTTAAAAACTGCTTTCGTAAAATCCATCCCGATTTTCTGCAGCTACGTTTTCGTCAGCATGGCCTACGGCATGATGATGGCATCCGCCGGCTTTCCCTGGTATGATTCACTGCTGGTAAGTCTGACGGTCTATACGGGCGCGTTCCAGTTCGTTCTGATTACGTTTCTTTCTAGCGGCGCTTCCCTCATCACCATTGCGCTCACTGCACTTCTGATGAACAGCCGCCAGAGTTTTTACAGCATTACCTTCCTGAAGGAATTCAAACAGATGGGGCGCCGCAAGCTGTACATGATTCACACGATGACCGATGAGACATACGCCGTAAACTGTACCTTAGATCTTCCGAAAAAAGAAAAAGAGGACACCATGTTCCTCGTCGCTCTGTTCAGCCGCTACTATTGGATAGTTGGTTCGGTTCTTGGCGGCATTTTAGGCCAGATCGTTCCATTTGACCTGACGGGCCTTGATTTCTGTATGACAGCCCTGTTTCTCATTATCTTCATTGACCAATGGGAAAAAGCAGAGAAGTACACGCCGGCGCTCACCGGTCTTGGTATCGGTGTGATCTGCCTGCTGATCTTCGGTGAAAACCGCTTCATGCTCCCGGCGCTGCTGATTGTATCCGCCCTTTTACTTCTGTTCCAGAGAAAGGAGAACCTCGCATGACAACTTCATACTTTATAACCGCTGTCGCTGTCTCCGCTCTGATCACCTTCGGACTCCGTGCACTCCCGTTTTTTGCATTTTCCGGCAGCCGTAAAATGCCCGCATCACTCGAACGACTCGGCCAGGCACTGCCGTCTGCCATCATGGCGGTACTGATCATTTACTGTATGAAAGATATTCCCACCGGCGGTATCTCTGCCGCAGTACCGAAACTGCTCGCAGCAGCGGTCGTTTTTATCACCTACAAATGGAAACACCAGACCCTCGTCTCCATCCTTCTTGGAACCATTTCGTATATGATGCTTCTGCGTCTCTTTTAAAAAGAAACGGTGCAGTTCTGAATTCATGGCAGAAATTCAGAACTGCACCGTTTTTCTATTCTCTATATGCATTAGAAGGATTGGCAATTATTCGATGACTTCGTACTCTCCGTCGCCCGTCTTTTTGAATAACGGAAGCTTCTGCAGAAATACAATATCTTTTCGATCAGCAGCATCGCCCTCAGCAAGGATCGCTGCTTTTTTTACAACCTCTGCACTGGCATTCGCCATCAGGCATTCCAGTGCGTGCAGGGACTCGCCGGTGGAAATGACATCATCCAGCAGGCAGACACGTTTGCCGCGGATTTTATCTGCGTCTTTTCCATCCAGATAAAGATGCTGCTCACCCGCTGTTGTAATCGAATGAACGGATGCGGAAACCACATCTTTCATGTAGGATTTTGTGCTTTTTCGTGCAACGATAAATTCTTTATGGCCCAGCTCTTTGCTTACTTCATACGCTAGGGCAATACCTTTCGCTTCTGCGGTGACAATGGCATCGACTTCTCCGATTTTTGCGGCCAGCTCCGGCGCACATGCACTTACCAGCTCGGTGTCACCAAGGACAACAAAGCTTGCAAACGCCATCTCCTCACTGATCGGGATAAATGGAAGTGTTCTTTTCACTCCGCAGAGCTCCATGCTGTATTCTTTCATACGATTTTCCTCTTATGTTACTGAATTTATAATCCAAGCAGTTTTGCAGCAACACCGGCCAGCATTCCGAGGAACGGGTTTGTTACTGCAGTGACAACCATTGTGGTTCCGCCGACGGCTGCATTGACAGCGAAGGCAGACGGCGCATCCAGTACAACGGTTTTGAAGATACCGAGTACAAACAGGAAACCTGCGATCGAAGAAGACGGAACAAATTTTCCGATTTTCGGAAGCAGTTTCAGAAGCAGAATTACACCGATCACAACCATCATGATGACACCAGCCCATACAGCGTGCGGTGCATTGGCAGTTGCGGAAATGATTGCCTCAACCGGGGCTCCTCCGAAAAAGGAAGAAAACATATCGGCCAGGGAAGAAATCACGGTCAGGTTATCGACGTTGTAATTTCCACCGGTTGCCATTCCTGCGGTAATTCCGCCGAAGGAAATGTTGGAACCAATGTTCAGGCAGACCATACCGAGTGCGCCGAGAATTACGTTGGCATTGATTGTAAATTTCTGGCGGACAAATTTATCATCCTCTACGACAATGCTGGATTTCTCTTTGTTGAAAAATGCATTGGCAATGCAGGATGCTACAACGGAAATGACGATGGTATAAACCAGGGTATTGGCACTGTCTTTGGTAAAGTAATAGGTGATCAGTGCTGCGGCCAGGGAAACACCGCCGGAAATGGCATCACTCTTGATCATATCGATCGCGGCCTTTACCAGAATGATACCGACACCGGCCATCATTCCATAGGCAACATCCTCACCTACAAAGTTTACGATTTTTGTCAGCAGTCCAAACACTCCGATCAGAGCCATAATCACACCGCCGATAAAAATCATCGTACAGCGTTCCGAACGGTCTTTTCCAGCCGTTCCGGCGTAAGTGATCGTCTCCGCCTGGAAGGAAATTGGTGCGACACTCTGCGTAATCGTATTGCCCACCGCACCAACAAAGAATGCCAGCGCCGTCGGAACCGATGCAAATCCAAACGTCAGAGCAAGAAGACCCTGCGGCAGACCATTCAGCACAACGCCGATGATTGCCAGAAGATCTGTTAAAATGGATTTCATACTAAATACTCCTCCTCACTATGAAATATGTCGTTTTGAAGCAAAGAAAAGTGTAGCACCAAAACCGGTCAAAGTAAACCAGATCAGTCATGAAAAGTTTTTGTCAGTGATAATAAGTCAATCTTATATACAAAATATTATTATTTCTGTGTGCTAATAAATCAAGAGGATTTTTAAATGTCTGCATAACCAATAATCAATAGTTACAAAACTGGGTGCCATTATTTGGAATTGTGCATATAGAAGCGAAGAAAAAGATTTGCTATACTGAAGCTGTATGAGGGTTTTTATCACAGTTATAAGAAACGGAAAGGGGATTTTTACTTATGGCAATTACAGAGACAAAAACAAAATATGGACAGATTCATGGTACACCAAAAGAAGGCTACACCGTATTCCGCGGCGTTCCGTACGCAAAGCCGCCGGTAGGCGAAAAACGATTCTGCCCGCCGGAAGAGCCGGCGTGCTGGGAGGGCGTTTATAAGGCGGATCATTTCGGATGCGTCTGCCCGCAGACCGAGCATGAGCCGGACTCCTTCTATGGAAAAGAATTTTATCTCGACCCGGAATTCGGCATGAAGCAGAGTGAGGACTGTCTGTACTTAAACATCTGGACACCGGCAAATACAGTGGATGAAAAACTGCCGGTTGCTTTCTGGATTCACGGCGGCGCGTTTATGCACGGCTTCAGCCACGAATCCGAATTTGATGGATCTGCTTACTGCGAACGCGGCGTGATTCTCGTTACGATCAATTACCGTCTCGGTGCTTTCGGATTTCTGGCACATCCGTGGCTGTCCGAGGAGAGCGGTGTCGGAAGAAGCGGAAACTACGCGATTCTCGACCAGATCGCAGCACTGAAATGGGTAAAAGAAAATATCGCAGCATTCGGCGGCGACCCGGAAAATATCACCGTATTCGGCCAGTCCGCGGGATGCATGAGCGTACAGACACTCGTCAGTTCTCCGCTGACTGAAAACTGGATCAGCAAAGCCATTTTCCAAAGCGCCGGCGGCTACGACACCGGACTGAACCGCGATATGCCGCTTTCCGAGGCAGAAACCATCGGCCAGGAATTTGTAGAGCTTAGCGGAGCAAAATCGCTGGAAGAACTGCGTGCGATTCCGGCTGAGAAAATTGTGGAGCTGCAGGAGGAGTTTGGCCGCGTAAATCCATCGAGAATGCTGAGCTTCGTGCCGAACATCGACAATCATCTGCTGACCTGCGGCTATAACGAGGCAGTAACCGAAGGAAAAATCAAGGACATCCCATACATGCTCGGATCAACCGCAGACGACATCGGCGTGTTCCCGGAGATGAAAGAAAAAGGCGAGCACGGCGGCATCTATAAGGGATGCATCAACTGGAGCCTTGCGCTGGAAAAACTCGGAAGAAAACCGGCTTACGTTTACTACTTCACCCGTGCCCTGTTAGGTGACGACGCCGGAGCGTTCCATTCCTCCGAACTCTGGTACATGTTCGGAACCCTGGGCCGAAGCTGGCGCCCGAAAACCGAAGGCGACTATGCCCTCAGCAAAGAAATGATGGACGACTGGACTAATTTCATGAAAACCGGAAACCCGAATGCAGAGGGAAAAGACGACTGGAAACCATGCACAAAGGATGATCCGTATGTGCAGGTGCTGGATGTGAGAGAATAAGCAGAAGGAAATAAAAATGGCAATCGAATATAAAAGACTTACCCAAAAGGAACTGGATCTTTTCATTCAGATGAGAATCCATCAGCTTCGCGAAGAGGGGGCAAAAGAAGAAATTGATTTAGCACCTGCGTTAAAAGATTACTATGAACGTCATATGGCGGATGGTACTTTTGTATCTTGGATTGCTGTTGACGGAGAGAGCATCATCGCAACAAGTGGAATGTCATTTGTAGAAAAACCTCCATACTTTGAATGCCCGAGCGGCAGAATTGGATTACTGTCCAGTATGTTTACAGATCCGGCGTATCGAAGAAGAGGTATTGCAAAAGAATTGCTGTCCCGTGTGATAGAAGATGCAAAAGAATATGGATGCGGAACAATACAGATTACGGCATCGGATATGGGCGTTAAGTTGTATACAGATTTTGGATTTGTGCACAATGGGAATTTTATGCAGTATAAATTGTAATGTCCCTCAGAAAGAGATATTCTCTCCACTGGCTGCGATATTGGAAAAATATTCAACAAATAATAGCAAGGATTCTCTCACCTCTATAGGTGGTGAGATGAATTGCAAATAAGAAAGTTAACGGCAGTGGCGGGCGGAGAGAAATCGGTATCCCCCACTGACATGAGGCAAACCACAGTCAGCATTTTGCTGACATGTCAGACTCTGTGAAATTACCGACTGTGGATTGAAACAAAGAAAGAGGAAAAATTAGAATAAAGAAAGAGCAGCATTTTACCGACGTGTGAAAGGTAAAAA
>ENA-OQEL01000090-OQEL01000090.1-human-gut-metagenome-genome-assembly--contig:-NODE-90-length-34308-cov-4.195840_pt1 | contig 34308 bp, 35 predicted proteins | sample MGYA00242796_ERZ504637 | MGnify/ENA primary metagenome ERZ504637 (study PRJEB26092, sample SAMD00036306) | human gut metagenome | host: Homo sapiens | study: EMG produced TPA metagenomics assembly of... | reverse complement strand
CCACTACAAGGGGATAACCAATAACCTTTTCTGGAAAATCGCCCATAATCTTATCGCCAATCATAAGGCATACCATAGAGAGCAACAGGAACAATCGCCTTAGGATACTTACCCCGTCTTCTCCCTTAACGGGTCGATAAATCGCCTTCTCCAGCAACTCCGGATCCATATTCCATGAATCAGGTTCAGAATCGATGAATACAGGAGTAGCACCAAGATAAGTAATAGGATGAGAAGAAGCACAGAAAGTAAAGCTCTGCACGCAAACCTCATCACCAGGACCTACGCCACTAGCCAGCAAACCCAAATGAACGGCAGCAGTACCAGCGCTCAGCGCCACCACCTCTCGAGACAACTCAGAGCCATCGCTGTTCTTAGAAACGAAAGCCTTGAGGTCATCCTCAAAACCATTCACGTTAGGTCCCAGAGGCACCACCCAGTTGGTATCAAATGCCTCCTTCACGTATTTCTGTTCCTTACCAGTCTCGCTCATGTGAGCCAGACAAAGATAAATAGTCTTTCTTTCTTCCATTTGTATATTGTATTTAAAGTTTATTCATTAACATTCTCCCCCACTATCCCCAGCCATACCCTTCACCCACAGGGAGCAGCCCTTCTCCCAGACAACAGCCACTCCACCCCAGGCGGTCCCAGCCCGCAAAACCTGGCGAAGACCTTTGATGGTCCGCCAACCTTATAGCGAAGCGGTTCCGAGCACCGAGTAGGGCGGTTTTCTCCCTCGCTCCTGAGGAGAGAGGGCTGGGGTGAGAGGTGGAGCCTTCCTTAAGGGTAAGGAAGGACGGGTAGGTTTTCGAAAAAACACCTTCTTTAATGGGAAAAAGCGATGCCAATGAGTGCAATGAAAGCTCGCTTTCAAATTGCCGAGTGCAGCTCGCTTTATCAACAAAGAAGTATGGGTAGGTTTTCGAAAAAAATCTTTTTTCTAAAGAGAGCCTGAGAATTTCGAAAACAAAATTCTTTTCCCTTTAAGAATTCCTAGGAATCCCAGATATCCTAGGAATACACCCACACTATTATGCATTACATCATCCGTTTCACAAAGCCCTTTGCAAAAGGCGAATTGTGAAACCTCAATAATCCCCGATAAGCAGATTCCCGACAAGAGAACCTTCTTGGTTTTAAAACCAATTCCTCCAAGCAGCAATCCTATCGGCACGAAGAGTGCAACATTCAGCAACACTTCTATTAAGTCAGCAGGATAATCCACCCGATTCCAAATATCAAGATAGTTCCAAAATGGAATCAACTCAATATGCCGTTCCCCATGACTCGCTCTACAAATCACAGTAGAGCAAAGCACCAGGAAGTAATATTCCGCAAGCAAAGCCCCAAGCATGAACCTCTTCGCCCTACTCCCCTTCATCACCAGCATCCCAATCACGATTGCAACTGAAAGCACAAGAAAGGAGATAAGCACATACTCCACAGGAATCCGAGGATTCAGCCATTCATAAATCTCATCCATTAATAAAATCTGGTAGCATGGAAATACCCATATGGTCAAGACATTCAAATTTCCATTGATCAATAGGATAGTTTTGAAATAAATCTTCGAATTCTTTAACTGCTATACTACAAACAGCTTCTAAATAATCAAGCAAACTATTAGCATCAACAAAATGATGACCATCCAAATCAACAGATTCTTTCTTAAAATCACCCATTTCCATAGATTGAACGGTAACATAGTCATGAATATATTTATGTAGTAAGCCCTTGTATTTTTCTCGATCTATTTCATTTTTTAATATCTCTTCTGGCACATCGAGTGGATCAGTATAAATAGAAAGAGGTCCTGCTATTTTGAACAGTTTTCCCAACCTATTTTTATACCATTTTAGTGATATCATATCAGTAAATGAATTCCAATCTTTTAACAAAACATTAGAACAAGAAGCAGCTTCTATTGCCCCTGATTGATATCCCGACTTTGATATAAAAATGCCAAACATAGAGCCAGAATCCTGAACAACTGTTCTAAAAGCATGTATTTTTTCCTTTGGAACTGCACTATCCCAATATTTACACTCACAGATAAACTGTTTTAGCATTTCATCCTCTGCAGTTGCATAAACATCGACTTCAACTTTACCTCTAACGGTATCAATTGTTTTTGCAGTTTCTGCATGATAACCAGCTTGTACCAGATATTTACAAACCTTATCTTGCAAATCTACCCAACTATTAGGAATTTCACTTGTCAAGAACATAATTTATTGATAATTTCGTAATCAAAAGAAGAACATGACCTTTAAAAATCTACACTTCCTCCCCTGCAAACTTTACTTTTCTACCAAGCACGGTAGCGAATATCATTTCGATATCCTTCCAGAAGGAGTAATGGTGATAGTAATAGCAGTTAAGGCGAACCTTATCAGGATATATCACCTTGTCATTATACTCTGTAGCTATCTCCTGCATAGGGCGAGTATCACCCTCTGCCTGTTTCTTTGCCACATACTCAGAAATCATTTCATCCTCCAGGCGATACTTCAGCGTAGCAGGACCAGTAATACCAGGACGAAGCTTCAGTACATCCCTATCATCACCCTCCAACTTATCAGCATAACCAGGAACATCAGGACGAGGACCCACAAAACTCATGTTACCAATCAACACGTCCCAAAGTTCAGGCAGCTCATCGAGCTTATAGTGACGCAAGACAGCACCAAAAGGTGTGATACGTGAATCGCCAGCCACCGAAACCGTCGAGCCGTTATGCTTCACCGTCATCGTACGGAACTTATGGCAGTTAAACAGTTTTCCACCCTTGCCCACACGTCTCTGCACGAAGAACGCAGGTCCTCCAGGCATCTTCACTTTCACCAGAATAGCCACCACAAGCAGCACTGGCCACAAGAACAGCAGCCCTATCAGTGCTACCACTCGGTCAAAAATCCATTTTAGTATCATATCCGTATTTGATTTAATTATACACTATACTTCCTTCTGACGCATCTCATCCATATCTCAAGACTAAGTCTCGAAAAAGGCATGATGATAGTGCCCAAAGGATCGAAACGTACCATTCGCCACCTGCGTTCAAATCGACGCAACGCCCTATGCACGAACGATTCTTCCTTCACATTGTTTCTCTTGTCATATTGTCCGAAATTTCCTCCAATCTCAATTTCTCTTAAGAGCAGCTGACCCTCCTTCAGGTCAGGAGTACAAAGAAGAGTATCTGTCTCCAAGCCAAAGACCACATAAAGAACATATTGCGTACCAGCAACAAACTTCATTAGCCCAAGTCTGTCGAACATATCCAAAATCTCACTTCTCTTTTCAGAAGCTAATTTCATCAAAGCCACCTGCGCAAAATACAAGTCCATCATCTGCCTAAGGCCAACACCCTCATATACATAATGTGCATACAAATGTAGCAGTTGATGCACAAGCTGAAAGTCAACGGTAGGATAGCAGACCTTAACTGAGCTATTTGCAAACTGCCGGCTGCTTTCCTTTCTGAAATTCTCCACAAGAATCCTATTAAACCTGGGACTTTCCATATTGACAGGAATCCAGTGCATCTCCACATCTACATCCTCAAACACATGGAAATGAATATGCTTCTGATCAAATTCTCTTGTAGGAGCATTCTGCATCACAAAGTCAATCACATCATCCCTTACTTTATCCACCAAACGTCAATATCCCCCGACTGCGATAAAGTCCTAGATTCACTCCATTCCTCACTCCTAACTCCTCATTCCTATTTTATAAAGTTTCGCAACCCCTTGCCCTTTCAGAATGCAGCTCTTCATCCCTTCCTCCGTCAGCATCCGTTGCACCTCCACGCATCTATGGTTCAGCAGTTCATTCCGAGCTTTATTTGTGTAGCCAATGCGAACCACTGCAATTTCAGTCGAACAGGCATCTCCACTATCTGCTCCTTCGGCAACCTTTGCACCCCACAGAAGCACACACCCGCCACTGTCTGCTTCATAGCCAAGCCATAGAGCATGCTCCATTCAGCAGCCGAAGGCACACGAGATAGCGAATCCCGACGACCTATCGCCACCCGAATGAGTTCGTATAAAAGATTGCAGGTCATGATTGTTAAGCCAATGACAGAATTGTCGCATAAAACTGAAATACAGATTCAATATATCTATCAGTGGCAGTGATTGTTGGGTAAACACCTGCCTGATGGAGGTATTCGTTTCTTTTCTTTCTAATGCAACCATCTCTAACGGAAACAGCATCATATACAGGACTAGGCAACGGTCTGTGTGTTGCTCCTGTAGCAGGATGGAGAAGACTGTCCATAAAACCTCCCATCGTTTGATGTTTGAGTTCTGTCGGGCAATTATGATATTTCAACAAGAATGTTTTCATGCCCGTTTCCAATCCACGACTTGCACGAAGTATCTTGTTAATTCGTCTTGATTCTGGATTTTTAACCTCACTATCTACTACAAAAATTCGTCTAAACTCATCCTCGACCATGGATGCCATCGACTCTAATGCTGCATTTCCAGCACATCGCCTTTGTAGATCCAACATTATTGTATCAATTTGAGTGTTCTTATTTCTTGCCATATTTTTTTCTTTAGTATAAGAATTCACGACCTCTTGCAGCAAGGTAATCTAACATACCTTCAGATTCTATTCGAGAAGATATGATTCCAAGGCACGCCAATGTTGAAGCCATTTGTGTATCTATCGCACCAGGAACTGACGATATGTTAAGATTAGTATTTAGAAAAGAAATTGGTTTGTCAGCATCCCACTTTGAATTAGCGTATATTTGACCATTATATAAATGATATTTTCTGAATAGCGAATAGGTCAGAATGTTGTCTAACGAATCTTTCACACTTTGACTACCTTTCCTTTTATTATAGACTATAGTCGTGCCAAGCTGTAGAGCAGTTTTCAAACCTATTTGTTTTTGTGAAGACCAACTTGGCAATTTTTCGACTACATTCCATCCATTTAATTTAAGGTCCACATAATCACCTTGCTCATAATCACCAAGGATATTAGCCAATCCTTGAGTTTTGTATAAAGTTTCAAGTGCATACTTCCTGGTATGTTTGTTAATCATCAATCTCGATTCCAACACGTTGTCAAGACTCCCTACAAATTGAGATATTTGAGGAATTACCTCAAAAGACTCTGCATAATGAACAGCTGCCAACAATGGTTTTAGATTACTCAATGGAGAATTACGATCAATGAGAATTATTGTACGCATATCATTTGCGTAATATAGTCGTGACAAATAAATACGTCTGAGCAGATGATCCGAGTTTAACGTCTCCTTCTGTGATGGAACGTAAATGCCAAACAACCTGTTGCTGTCAGCTACCAGAAAATCAGGATTGTCTGCCACAAGTGGATTTTGAGGCATTGAAACATAGTGCAATCCTGCACTTCCACCAAGAGCTTCATTTATAGACCTGACAATTAAACTTTTATTCATTATCTTTCTGTTTCTTTCGTTGAAAATGATATTAACAGAACATTCGGCTAACGCTTGTCGATAGAATTATTATGCTACAGATTTACAATGTATGTTTTCAAAGACCATTCTATAAGATATTGTAAAGAGATATAAGTCTGTTGTCACTTCTTTTTCATTTCTTCCTTCACTTCCTCAAGAGTCATCCCCTTATCCATATTTAGGTAGTAATGATAATGATGGGACACTCGTTTCTCTTTAGGCGGCAGTTGCATGTAATCACCGTAAATGCGAGTTAAATATTCTTTATAACCCTTGCAAAGCCGAACATTGATATTCTCAAATGGAACCTCTACATAATCATCGAACCATTCTCTCTCAAGAAATTCCTTGTTCCAATAATCACCGAAATATGAAGCATAGTGAGTACCTACTGGTGCATTGGAGATATGTTTTTCAAAAGAAATAATATCATCACGGTACTTCTTGATAAGAATACTCGGCACTAACAAAGAGAGAAAGTTCTTTGCGATTTGTTTTTTGTCTCCAGACTTTATTGAACTTACAAAATTTGAAATAGAAGGTTTGTATTGAGCCAATTGGTAAAGCCTTTGCAATTTACGTAGTCTCTTGTATTTTCTGAGAAAACCAGACTCATTATCATTGGTCTCGTCTAAAGGAAATATATCCACGTAAATTCCATAGACAAAAGGAATCTGTTCCAACTCCCAAAGCGTGGTGTTGCAATCATAAAATTTACCGAAGACAGATACCCTGTTGCAATTTGTAGGAAAAATTGCCTTATATCCATCATACATATTCCCAACAGTCTTAAATCTCTCGTAATCTTCTCGTGGCATAAATACATCTATATCATCGTCCCACGGAATAAGTCCCTTGTGTCGAACTGCCCCGATTATTGTACCTCCTGCACAGAAATACTGCAGATTATTCTCCTCACATATACGTATAAACTGAGAGAATGTTTTAACCAATATTTCCTTATAATTTACTTGTTCTTCCTTTGTCATAATTTTTTTTTATGAAACAACCTCGTATAATTTCTTGCCGTTTTCTTTAAATGTTGTGTCATCATAGACACCTATCACTCTGCCAGGGATGCCGCCAACGGTACTGTTAGGTGGGACATCTTTTGTCACTACAGCATTTGCAGTAATAATGGAATGAGAACCAACATGCACGTGTCCTGCTATCACAGCACCAGGGAAGATAATTACATTATCCCCAATAATTACCCCCTCCCAATATTGTTATCAGAAAAACCGTTTCCAATTGTAACGTTTTGATGTAAGGTGCAATTCTTGCCAATTTTGCTACTTGCAGAAACTACAATTCCGTTATAGTGTGCAAACTTTATTCCACCGCCAATATTTCCTGACGAAGGTATCTGGATTTGATATATATGAGAAACAACCTGATAGAAAAGAAACGAAAATACAAATAACGGATAGAAGAGTTTATTTGTTTGGCTTTTAGAATAGAAATAAGAGTTTATCCTAAAAAAAACAATACCCCCCAAAATATCCTCTTCCCATCACATGCTCTATCATATCTATGATAATCAAGAAGCATAATATGCTTTAAGGTATTTATTTCCATTTACTCCAATAATAAAATATTCTTTGGCTTGACGTTTTAATTCACTTATTCTCTTGCCTTATTTAGAGTCTTAAGCATGTTGTTGTACATCGAATCATTTGCCATCCATCCTAAAGCTCTTATCCTCTCTGTCGAGAATATGGACTTTGCAACAACGTTGTACCCTGCTTTCTCTTCATTAGTTGGTAAATCAAATACAACATTTTTGCCTCCCATATAAGCAATCATTTCTGCAAGTTCCTTGATAGTAATGTTGGAACTCTCGTCAGCAATATTGTATGCCTGTCCCTTTTCTCCTTTTAGGAGTATATGAAGCAAAGCAGATGCACAATCCACCACATAGCACCAAGAACGGAACTGAGAGCCTGTACTCTTCATGACTATATCTTCACCTCTGAGTATATTGCGGATGAATTGTGCATATACGCGATTGTCTGACTCTGTGAAATAAGGGCCGTAAGTGTGGCTTGGACGTGCTATCACGACATCCGCTCCATACTCCTGAGCATAAGATACACAAAGAGTTTCAGCTGCACGCTTACTTGATGGGTAGCATGAACGTGGTGAAGTGCAATTTACGTAGCCACTATAGTCCTCTGTGAAGACTCGTCCGTCACCCTCTCCATACACCTCGCCTGATGAGACGTATAGCATTCGCTTCATTCCGTGATTCAAGCCATATTCCATAAGGTTACTAAGTCCCTGAATGTTGGACTTGATCACCTCTACAGGCTTTGTCGAAAAGAAATTAGGACTTGCATTGCTGGCTGCATGTATTATGTAGTCGTAGTTGACATCTGATTCAAATGGCTCCAGTACATCATACTTAACGAAATGAAAGGATGGATCAGATGCAAAATCAGCAAAGCGTTTTTTTGCGCGATCTTCGTTACGACCAGAGGCATAGACATGGTAGTCTTTATCCTGTCGAGACATCAGCACCTCAACCAAACAACCTCCTATCAACCCTGTGGCTCCAGTAACTAGTATATTACAATCACACAACTTGCTCCAAGGCAAGTCGAGTGTTGCAACATTTAGAACATCTTGTTTGTATGAGATCATATTTTCCTAAATTTCCAAAATAATCCACATTTGATAAGAATAAACTTGATAATATCTTTAACAGTCGTTCTTTCATAAGATTTGTTTAAACCTTTGAAAGAACTCATCTTCAAATATTTATCAAAATCACTTAATAATGGATGTGCACAGCATGCGAACCATGGCTTTACCTTTTCTGTAAAATGTGCAATCACTGGATCCTTGAGCATCTCAGAAATATTATCCTCTTCAATAGGTGTTACCCTATATTCTGGCTTGATATACGAATAATACTGAGCGTTAAACTTCGTAGGCAATATCTTTTTCTGATCAAACAAAACATTATTAAAAACGTCCTGATCCACATATCCTAATGTCTGGCCATGATCCAGCAAGAATTTATCGAATTTGCTGATTATATTGTGCTCTCTAATCTTATTAACATTCAAAAGCAACGTACCTGTATTTATGTAATAGTAATTTTTTTACAGTCATAATAACAAGTCGACATTACGCCAGTGCCAAACTGATTTGCATCCATAACACCAGCCATAGTATAGTCGGAAATATCTTCATTCCATAATTCCATGAGACTATGTCGCACAATCATGTCACCGTCCAAATAGAGTATCTTTTCAACAGACTCTGGCACTATCACAGCTATATATAATTTTAGAAAAGCAGCTAAAGTCCAGTGTCGTCCGATTTTGACATTCTTTAATTCATCCCTTTCTGAAATATTATAATCCACAAAGAATATGTTCATGCCGTATTTAGAACATTCCTCAGTCATTACTTTTATAGTCTTCTCTGATAAAGGATGCTCTGATATAGCATATACATCAATATCTTCGTCTCCTTTATTATATCCGATTGAATTTAAAAGGACTGTTGTAGGCAATACATAATTATTATCAAGACAAACTGCTAAATTTATTTTTGTTTTATTCATGCTTTTTATCTTCCAAAATTAAACATTGTATTTCTCAACTCTTCAGGCACGCCCATGTCGTACATCTTGCCATCAAGCTGTACGCCCATAAGGCCGTATTTATCGCGTACCTGCTCCAGGGCTGTAGTTAGTTCTATCTCTCCTCGGTTGCTGACTACACCATTGTCAATATTATCTTTCAACTGTGCAAAAACTTCTGGCGTAAGAATATATTGTCCAAATACACTATAATAGTGCTTTTGTGCAAGCTTTGGCGAACTCACCCCAAGGAACTCCTCAGCATAGGCTACTGTTGGCTTCTCTGTGATGTTACTCATTTCGAGGATAGTTTCCTTCTTGTTCGCCCACTTACCAGAAATGATACCATAGTAACTTACCTTCTCTAGAGGTATCTCATGTATAGAGATCATCCCCTTATTATATTTCTCGTATGCCTCAATAAACTGGAGAGCGCAACACTTATTGGTATTCGACTGGTAGAGGGTATCACCAAGGAGTAATAGTACAGGCTCATTACCTGCGAAATTTACACACCTATAGACGGCATCACCAAAGCCTCTCTTTTCTGTCTGATAGACATAATGAAGTTTCTTGCCGACCTCAATGATATGTTCCTCATAACGAAGTTTTTCCTTTGGCAGCTTTGCAAGATGCTCGTCAGAAAGTTTTGTCTCAAAAAACTGACGATACAACTCGCGTTCTTCTTCGCCTCCAAGTACAAGACAAATCTCCTCAATACCAGCAGCAAGACACTCCTCAATAAGGACAAGGATGACTGGCTTTACCTGATTGTCTTTGTCAACTACAGGGAAGAAATCTTTCTTCAGGAACCGTGTCTCTGGATAGAGTCGAGTGCCGAAACCAGCAACTGGAATGATTGCCTTACGAATGGTATGCTTTGGCTGAATTGTCAGCTTATATGCTGGCATTTCGTTGGCATTGAGATAGTCAACAAGAGCCTTCTGGCATTCTTCATCCTTAGCAAGGAACTGGATAGAACCATCACCCTGAGAGCCAACGCCCTTGCCACCATATGTTAGTTCAAGAATCTTTTGATCAGCAAGTGTTGCATGAAGTTTTGGAGACTTCAACTGTGAAGGACAATTTGGTGCAACATACTTGTCAAATACCTCCTGAGCTTCATTCATCAACTTGCCAAGATCCTCAACACGTCCTTCACGCATGCAGTCAATAGCACGTTGAATGATGTCCTGATTTATCTCGCCAAGAGCCTTCTGTTCCAACTTCTCTGCATCCGTTTCTGCAAATGGATAGGCTTTATTCAAATCTGCAAGAATACGAATTGTATCCTTGCTTGCATTAAGGTTCGCAAACACCCAATGTAACGGACTCTTGATATTGAAATTCTCTACATCCACCTCTTCTGCATCAAAAGTCATCTTGACAGGTCGCACACCAAAGGCGCACGCCTGATCCAAACGACCACAGCGAGAAGCAGTACGCAATTCACCCCAATAAGCTATGTTCATCTCTCCCATAGTGTTGAGGTTAAGGTTATAGAGCTGGTTGAATGCACGACATACAAGGACACAAATAGCAGCAGAAGAAGACAAGCCACTCTTCATTGGCATATCCATCTTAGTAAGATGAATATGTACGACCCCCCAATCGGTACCATTCTAACATATAACTGGCAACTCCAGCACAATAAGCAAAGAACGATTCGCTTTTTGCTACCTCTTTCAATTCCTGAATATCCATCCTACATTCAAAGTCCTGCCATACATCTGCAATCTCTGGTGCGTCAGATGTCATCATGAATGTAGTGGATTTCTCTATCGTTGCATGGATTCCTTGCTCAATACCAGTTACAAGTGCTGCTCCGGGCACAATGGAGGAATTCATTGTGCGATACCTACCAGCCCAATCGCTATGCTCGCCAAAGAGACACAAACGACCAGGTACAAATATTTCGTTTGCCATAATCGATTATTTTAACCACTCGTCTTTAGACGTATGCATTAGAGCCTTCAATATCTCAAGATCCTCAACTGTAGTTATCTTAATATTCTTCTCAGAGCCAGGAACTATGTGCATTTCGCGACCTCCAACCTCAGCAACAAGCGTACAAGAAGCCACACTATCCACGATACCTTTGATCTTCGCCTCTTCGTGTACATTCAGGATGTTACGAAGACGGAATGTCTGAGGAGTCTGAGTACGGATAAGCTTATCGCGAGGAATACTTGTAGTTGAAGAGAATCCGTCCTCGCTCTCAAGGATAGCCTCACGGCACTGGATGCCGGTGATTGCATATCCGTATGCCTTACAAATTGCAATATTGCTACTGATTATGTCCTGCGAAAGCAGTGGACGCACAGAATCATGTATAAGGACAAGATCCTCATCATCACATCCAGCATCCTGCAGTCCATAGATGCCATTGTGAATAGACTCCATACCTGAGTTTCCACCAGGGAATATATATTTCAGTTTGTCAATGCAGAACTGATTTGCGTATGCCTGAAGAACTGTCTCCCAACCTTTGAGACACACTACAGAAATGGCATCAATATCTGGGTGCTTCTGGAAACAGTTCATCGTATGGATGATAATTGGACATCCATCAACGTGCATAAATTGTTTAGGGATATCTTGTCCCATACGGTTGCCGGAGCCTCCGGCAATAAGAAGTGCAATGTTAGCCATATTATGTTTAAAATTAATATTTGTTTATCTCAATATTTTATATGCGAATTTCAAAATCCGACTCGGTGAAATCATTAGTAGATACATAGAATACGCATAAATGTAACCCATAAATCCATATCCCAAGTCTTTTGCGATGAGCTTGCGAAGCTTTAGCTGACTCTTCGCAAAGTCGAATCCATTCCTGTGCTGCTTGAACATACTATCTGTCATGCGGAAATTAAGCAGCACATCTGGCAAGTTGGCTATCACGCATCCATGCTTATAGCCCTCATGCCAAAGACGGGTATCCTCATTGCGAACATAATCAGTCGGATATTCCCATCCAGCCTTTTCGAAAAAACTACGTCGGAACATCACGGTTGGATGAGCTACAGGATTTCTCTTTGCAAAGAATGCTCTGCAGAGATCTGATTCACAGGGATAACGAGTTGTTTTCCCTCTGTCGTTTCCATTTTCGTCAATCTCATTGATAGCACCACCAACCATATCCACCTCAGGATGTGCTTCTAAATAAGCAATCTGTTTTTCAAAACGGTCAGGCAATGCAATGTCATCAGCTTCCATACGAGCGATAAAGGAATATTCCTTGCATCTGCTTAACAAGTTGTTAAGAGCTGTCGCTAACCCTTTATTAATAGGATTGTCGATTACCTCTAATCTCTCATCTTTATAAGACCGAATGACCCTCCAAATCCCTTCAGGAACAGGACCATCAATGTATAATAATAACTTGAAATCTTGAAAAGACTGAGCGAAAATGCTATCTAATGACAGCCTCAGATAAGCGGACTTGTCGTTTTTGTATACAGATTCAATAACTACGAGTTTTTGCATATCATTCTTGAAATGGCCGACTGATATGCAATCGCTCTTTATTCCTACTCTCGGGCGAAGGTTCTAAACACCCACCCACGAATCTTATTAGGAAGAAGTACTTGAACTATCATTCGTTTTGTGACATTACTTAAATATCCTCCCCAATTAATAATATCTTTATTAAGCATATACTTTTGAAGTCTAGCTTCGCTCTTGAAATATTTCATTCCACCTCTTCGCTGATACATTTCCTTGCCTACGCGAACATTGACAAGATTCTCTTGAAGATTGTGGAATTTGTAACCGCCAAGAGCGAGGCGGATCCAAAGGTAATAGTCCTCCTCACAATACCAGTCCAAATAGCCACCCACCTTCATCACATCGCTCTTCTTGAGCATAACCGTAACGAGATTCATAGGACAACGCCTTTTCAGATAATCCTTGATTTCTGCATCATGCTCAGGCACAATGCGGGTGCCAACCACATTATCCGGTTGATGGATAAACTCACGAATCAGACCACCCACCACACTCACCTCTGGATGTTCTTCAAATGCCTTCAACTGCTTCTCAAAGCGGTTAGGTACAGAAATATCATCCGCATCCATAATGGCACACAGTTCGTTTCTTGCGGCATCTAGACCTGTCTGTCGAGCAATAGCATGCCCCATATTCTCTTTTAACTGTATCACCCTTAAAATATCTATTTGTTCATTCAATGCAGATATAGTATCGTGCATAATTGCAGGAACAGGTCCATCGATGACAAGAATTATCTCATCTGGCCTACAAGTCTGATTGTAGATACTCAAAACTGCATCTGCAAAATCAGTTGTATTGTCATTTTTATAGACCGACATGCAAACGGAAAACTTCATGTTGTTCATCTTTCTTATTTGTAAAAACCATATAAAACTGCATATTTTCGTATAATGCCTCTAATTAACCAAGAATAGTATAACCAATAATATGCAATACCGCCCTTGCCGAACTTCTTCAACATGCGCTTTCTGTCATTTCTTGAGTACATTTTGGCTTTTTTGTCACCAATCGTTGATAGTCCGCCTGCAGCCATATTTGAAAGAACTTTCTCAATCGCTACAAACTTAACTCCATGAAAATGGCATCTGAGGATAAAATCTTGGTCGGCAGACAATTTCATGTCTGCATCAAAAAGCCCATGCTTGTCGTAAATATTCTTAGGCAAAAAAGTAGCAGGATGGCGAATACCAGACATTACGAATAATTTTGCTTGTCTCTTGAATGTATTGATGTTTGGCATCATCATCTTAGTTGTGCCATCTTGATAATGGAAATCAATTCCTCCACAAAAAACACAGTCTGTTCTTTCTCCGTTATCTACAAACGAAGCATAGACAGTTTCCAAAGCATCCGCTTCCAGCCAATCGTCACTATTCACGATACCGATGATTATACCCGAAGAGCGTTCGATGCCTTTGTTCATCGCATCATAGATTCCCTTATCGGGTTCACTCTTCCACTTCATTCGGCCCTCGAACAGCGGTTCGTATTTCTTCACTATATCGAGAGTTGAGTCCTTCGACCCTCCATCCACGATAATATACTCATAGTCAGTAAAGGTTTGAGCCAATACTGACTTTATCGTCCGCTCAATAGTTGCAGAGCTATTATAGCAGATGGTTATAATTGAAAACTGAGGTTGATTATTCATTCTTGCTGATTATTTTGTTGATTATTCGAATTGTCTAAATATACTTTATCATTTATCTCCATAATCCAACAAAAGTTAGAGTATAGTTGTGATGCCCTTGATTTCCAGAATATATCAGGATAGAAAACAGCTGTTGAACTCCATGGTTCTATATAGCCTTTTTCCGACAAACGTAGTATTCTCTCTTCAACATCCAATTTGTCGAAATAATCGACTTCATTGCGTCTGACAAGGCAGTAGTTGGACATTTGGTAATATGGGTATGCAACTTTGCCATACCTTTCATCTGCATTGTCTTCTTCGTATATAATCTGATAGACAACATACGACCCTCTCTTTCTTGAACGAAGATAATCGCTGAAATAATCCATCCCCCCAACACCTTTGTGATAGTAGAAGCGTGCAAGAAGGTAATGAATATAACCAGAAGAGAATCCCCCCATGAAAGAATAGGGAACTATTTCGGACGAGTTAATCTTCATCTCTAATATGCTGAATACCTGATCTTCATCCTTATTTCTTATTTCTTTGACAATTTCAAATATATAGTCTCTGATACTTGTCTGTGTAACAGACTTCCTCGTCAAAGTCCTGATATTTATGAATCTGTCCACAAATCTATTCACAGCTTCCAGCTTATGGTCAATGGTTACCTGATTATCGGATTTCTGAACTGAAGCCATCATCAAGGGCATATACAGAGAGTCGGCTATACAATAGTTGCTGACGATATTGAACATCGGATCGCGAGCATTGGATTTTGTCCTGTATTCGATTATCTGCATATACAACCGAGAGTAGAAATCGAAATCAGACTTGATGAAGAAATAGTAATCTTGGGCAGCGGAAAGCTTGAGTACGCTCAAATGGTTTTTCATCCATGAATGGAATTGGTTGCCAATCATCTCGTAATCCTCCATGGAAGAACCAGATGTCTTGTTCTTCTTGGTTACGGCATATTTTGCCCTAAGCCAAGCCCTGAAGAAGCTCATGTCGCCTTCATCTCCGGCACAAGCTTTCACTTCTGCCATTCTTTCTTTCCAGAACACATTGCAATCTTCTGCCTTTTCCTCATCATCAATCTTCGACATCAGGAAAGCCTTGATTATTTCGCTTGGGTTGAGGCTCAATCCTCTGTCGTTCATGGTTTCGAAGATAAGATATGCGTTATCCACCGTAAAGGTCTTAATCTCCACCAACACGATATTATTGACAAGCCATTCCACAAACAATGGAAAAATGGATGGTGATTTCAGGTCATCAGGAAACAACATACAGATATCATCATATCTCTCCAGGATATTTGCAACAGACTCGTCATTTTCTGAACCATCGTATACGAAGTTGCTCTCACCCGTCTTAATCAAATGCTCCATCACTTCCATTCTTGACTGCACATCAATGACAAGACTGACTCTGCCTCCTTTCTTTACATATAGATAACTATCGTATGAATGGCATTGCTCTTCGCTCAACTGCAGTTTCTTTTCTTCATGCAGCAGATAAACTATCAACAACGTCAACGATGTCAGCCTCTGTTGCCCATCTACAATCGATAATCCTTTTGAATCTTTGCACAAAACAATAGGTCCCATGTAATAAGTGCCGTATGTCTCTACCTCTTCCATACCGTCACCCTGTTTATAGTAGCGCATGAAATTGGAGTAGAGGTCACTTATCATCGCCTCTATCTGCTTGCGTTTCCATCGGTATTCGCGTTGGAAAACGTCTATCTTAAACCTGTTATTGGTGAGAATTTCTACCAATGGCTTATTCTTTGCTTCTATGTGATTTCTAATATTTTCCATCTTGCCAATAATCTTGCGTTAATCTTCAATTTCTTTCAGGAGAATCTCCTGAATATGGTAAGCATGTTTGTATATGCCTTGATTAGCAACAGCAGGATCAAGGCTGCCATGAAACATGATGCATCTCAACTGGTATAGCAATTGTATCACAGCCCTTGCCACCAAGTCCGTATCATCAGTGAGATACAGAGGAATTTTAGAGTCAATAACGATAGCGTGTAATGGTTTTCCGCCATTAGCCCTTGACTGTTTGACGATCCCCGCTGGTTTGTGCCTTAGTACATTAGTCAAACACTCCCTTACCTTCTCCTTGTCGGTTTCGTTGAGAGTCAGGAAATCAGGATGAGCTGTTAATTCAACCAGATTCTTCTTGAACAGCTCTATCATGGCTTTTGTCGTTCCATCCGCTTTCTTTTGTATCTCTATCTTGAATTTCTTCCCTCCAGGAGGAGAGGTAATCTTTGAGAAAACATATTTTTTCTGACCATACACCACCACAGCAGAATCCAAATTATTTTCATCCGCCCATATAGTGTTGAAAGATAACCTTTCATTGGCATTAGGAACTGTGTGTAATTCCAATTCATGGTATAAATGAGCCAAATGAAATCGGAATACATCTGCTTCAACTCCAGTGGCAGTAAGCAGATTCTTCAGTTTTTGCTTATAAGGATTATCCATTGTCTTAACTTTGATAATCATATCCTTATCAGTCTTACAAGACGTCTCATCGTAATAAGTCTTATGATACCAAGCATTAAACGGAATCCATGCCTTCACAAAGAGCACATAATAGTCTGCCTTCGACCATTTGATCCAATTTGATAATGACATATTAAGTATAATTGTTTAGCCGGCTACAATAGTGGTTTTACTATCGTAGCAGATAGTTGCTGAAAACTGCGGTTGTTTATTCATTGTTGATTCTTTTTATTACCCGACAGGGATTGCCCGCTGCAATACAATCAGAAGGGATGTCTTTGGTTACTACACTTCCTGCACTATCAGAGGCACCAGATATACGTACTTTTAGCCTATTATATGGAATATAGAATTTTCTTAAAATATATCTAGGGAGGTTGTAAAGCTATTGAACGCTTATCATAATTATTTTTGCTTATAACATTTCAATGAATTAATTCTTTTATACCACATATCGTTGTAAATATCCTTTGATAAAAGCTTTTGCAAGCAGTAACTTCTTATAGCACGAAGAAGTCCCTTAAGATATCGAATGCTAAGCTTGTTAACATCATGTAATCTACAACTCTCTTTTAATGAAAGGAATGGTTTGCTGGAAGATATTCCTCCAAGTTGAAAGGTTGCAAAAGTTATGGGTATATACTCGAATTTGTAACCCATATTTCTGATTTGCTTAAATGAATTCAAATCTGCCATTATTCTGAAAGACGTGTCATACTTGATTTTCTTTAAAATTTCAGTACGAGTCATCATACCCTGATGGCAGAGTTCGAAGGTTACATCTTTCTCATCAAAAGATTGCAAGCTTCTAATTAATTTGCCTGATTTTCCAAAGTCAAGTTCAACATCTCCATAAACTATTCCGACCGAAGAATCATACAGTTTATTACATAGATTTTCTATGACTGTTTTATGATAGAATTCATCCCCTGCATTCATAAAAATAATCCAATCACCAGTTGACATATCGATACCTTTATTCATTGCATCATAAATGCCTTTATCTGGTTCGCTAATCCATTTCGTTATTATACTCTCGTGTTCGCGAATAACATTTAATGTATTATCAGAAGAGTTTCCATCAACAATAATATACTCAATGTTTGTATAAGTTTGGGTAGAAACTGACTGGATTGTTTTTTTTAAGTCTTCTGCTACATTATAGCAGATTGTGACAATTGATATCTTAACTGAGTTTTTTGTTTTTCCCATAAAATCCATAAACTAATATTACGAATAAATAAAGCATTAAGCAATGAAGGACATTCACATGAAAAGGTCTTTGTAAGTATCCTGCTGCAAGAATTATGCATGCAAATAAAACGTCTTTATGTCTAAGTCCATATTTAATTATAATAAGTATAAGAGGAAGATATGTTATAATCAGTCCAATTATTCCGTCCTTAGCAGGTATTTCATACGGGTTATCTGCCATATACTCTTTCTCAAGTTCTTTTGCTCCTACTCCGAATATCGGACTTGATTCGAATTTTTGTTTAGCCATTTCTGACAGTCCTGTTCGAGAGGAATGAATCGTTCCACCCTCAAAGCGTTCTGTAGTATATCGTTGAACAATCTCATTATCTGATACTTTAAAGTAACCGAAAATGACACTCCCACAATCAGAATTATGGGAACAATTACCTTTTTGATGTTTCTTGCGTAAAAGAATATGAAGTATAAAGATATTTGCACAAAATAAGCCGCAGACAACGTACTAAAAAGACATATTATTGTAAATATTTCAACTTTGGAGTTTTTAATAAAGAGTTTATTAAACAATAAAGCAATGATCCCCCAATATGCTAACGCTCCAGGCTCGTCAAAATATCCAGCAGGTCTGATAATATTACCAGCAACAAAATTGGAACATGTAAGACCAAAGCAATACATGGTACGGCCATCAATGTTTTCTGTTACAATTAATGGGTTAATAATACCAGCGAAATATAGAATAAACGTCAATAAAGCTCCTACAGCAAATAAACATATCATGTAAATCCATACATTAATGAATCTACAAGTATTGTTTGTCCTTTCTAATAGAAACAAAACAAGCAACACTAGAACAATAATAAAACATCTCGTCAAATAGGATGAGTCATTGTGTATTAAAAAATATAAAAACCAAGTAAAAAGTTGTACGACTATACATGTTGTCAAAATGGGAGTTAATTGCACTTTTGCCTTTTTACTGGATATGTTTGCTAAGGCTACAACAAATAAACCTACAACCATTAGAACACTCTCTGATGGCAATGTAATAAGTCTATTAAAAACAAAAGGATATAGCAATAATAATATACAATATACTATTACTATTGGAAGACTAAACTGTGAGAAAACATTCTTAAATATGCCTAACATAATTCATTTGTATTTATGATTTTCTAAAGTTATAATTTGCACATCTATTATAAACATCAAAAACTGCATTGCTATTATTTATTGATTTAAATGTAGAATTTGCATTTTTATAACCTGACAAGGCTATAGATTTTAACTTGTCTGGATCACTAATCAAAAGACTCATCTTTTTCTTTAATGCCTCAACGTCGCCAAGTCGGTACAATAAACCCGTGTTATTGTCTTCTATTAATTCAGAATTTGCTCCTGAATCAGATGCTATAACGGCTAAGTTATGGAGTTGGTACTCTATAGTTACACGTCCAAAAGCTTCAGCTTTGGACAACATAAGACCTACATCCATAGAAGTCAACAATTGAGAAACGTCATATCTTTGTCCTAACAACTTCACGTTGTTCTCAAGACTCTCTTTTCGGATATAATCACTTATATACATCTCATATTTTTCTTCGGTTCTTCCTATTATTATTAGCTCAAAATTTGTAATCCCTTCTTTTATTAACAATGAACAAGCCTTTATTGCTTCCATTTGATTTTTGTTCTCGTCTACCCTCCCCACAACACAAAACTTAACGACTCGATTATTGTGTTGAGATACATTGTTCGATTCAGGCGGATTAATTCCATTATATATTCGAACGAGTTTACGAACGTCAATAACTTGGCTAAAAACTCTTTTAACCGCATCGGAAATAGCTATAAAAACATCGGCTTTCTTGTAAATGAATTTTTCGTATTTAGGCCCTAAACAAGAAGTCAATCCAAAATCCTCCTTACCAAATTCTCTAAGATGCCAAACGTGATGTGTTTTTTTAAAATATGCTAAATACGCACCTGTATCCGTTACACTAGAATTGGAATGGATAATGTCGAAAGACTTGTTTCTCAAAATCCATAACAAATGCAACACATAGATGCTTTGAAAAACGACAAATGATATAATTTTTGGAAAAAATGATGTTTTCCTTCTCTTGAAATTGGTCATTCTATGACTTATGCAAGGAATGCCAATCTTGTTGCATTCAGTTTGAATATTACGGTCCTTTGACTCATATATGTGGGGACAGATAACAAAAGGCTGTATTCCATGATTATCTTTTAATTCTCTAATCATTTGCAGCATACTTTGATTTGCTCCCGATAAATCAGTTGCATGGGTAATATATAGTACTTTCATAATGCAAGTGTAATTCTATCTATTTAATATGTTCCTTATAAAGCTACTCCTTTTTAAAGTTTCTTTAAACCAGTTTATTATAAAACGATGAACTGTAAAATGAGACCGGTCATAGTTATAAATATTACTAACAAGAGACTTATCTATTGATTTAATACTCACATCATTCAATATACGATGTAATTCTCCCATGTTTTTCTCGAAATCTAGTTCTGAGAGAGCATATCTTCTCGCGTTTATGCTCATCTCATTTAGTTTGTCATTATTAGTGATGAACCAATTTAATTTTTCGGTTAGTGACGAAATATTTGCAACACTCATTGGCCAATAATATGCATCATATCTGCAATAAAAGTATTCTACATCACACAACAATGCAAATGATTCGTCTGCAAATTCATTCATGGGTGCATTGTCAATTGTTATAATAGGCAAACCAGAGGAAATTGCCTCCATTAATGTGAGACCTATACCATCTAATCGGGAGGGGTAAACATATACATCACCTAAATAATACAAGCCAGGAGCCGTTACAGTCTTTTCTATTATCTGTAGCGTTTTATCATTACACATTTCCTTTATTTGAGAACTCAAATCAGGAAAAATTTTAGAAAGGTTAACTTGCGAATGAATAATTAATTTGGCTTTTTTCCTATTCTTCATATTATAAAAAGCCTGCAGGTAGTATATCTGTTCCTTTTTCTAAAAGGTGCCATGCCTGCAGAATTGAAAAAAGGAAACATTGTCATGCTGCCTTTCTATCGGTTTATATAATGATGTATTTGTTCCCCATTTGAGATAGACAGAGTTTGTATGATTACGCATTGCAAAAGCATGCCTTTGTGTGTTGCATATTAAACAATCGTAAGCTTCAAAAAATGGCAAAGTATCCTCCGTGTAATAGTCAACATAAGCAACAGATCTTACTCCTAATTCTTTACACCAAAGAATAGGTTGGTAATATCTCTGTTCATTAAATAGAACTATTTCAATTCTATTTTGCTTAATCCACTTAATAAAATCTTTTTTTATAAATATATGATCTTTCAACTGTTCTAAGCATCGCTTCGCTTCGTTTACCCCACCAAACATTGGGTAAATCCCATAAGGGATTTCCTATAGCGTATTTCTCACCACCTCGTGCATAGATAAACACTTCGTCTGTCTTTTGAAGAACATCCATAAATTGCTTCGAAACGTATGCTGCTCCACGTTCGAACCATGTTGTAACAATTCCAATCTTCATATTGTGATAATTTTTTTAATATTAAAGACCAATAATCCATTTATTATTTTCCTTATTAACTATTTTAACTGCTATTGGAGTAAAAAACAATATTGTAAAAATGTATATTATCGACATTGTCTGATTCGATAAACATAACGGGGCGACAAATAGTCGAGTCACGTTGGCAATAACAAAATGTATTACTAAATATACCATAGAATTTAGGCCGACATATTGGAGAAATCTAGTATATGCTAGGCATTTTTTTGATACATTATTAATAATAAAAATGCCGCACAAACTTTGTATCATCCACATTGCTACATTACCCTCTATGAGTTTACTATGGAAAAAATCAACCCTAGATGGATTTGATAATAGTAATAAGAGATAAACCATTATTGATGTACAAAATAATATTTTATTATATTGCCTTTCTTTTAAGCATGCTCCTATTGAGAAGAAGGTCACACCCAGAAACGTATTGTAGAGATATTCTGGATAGTACATAGCGGAGCAATCTTGTTTTATTGATATAATTATCACTGTAGTGATTACTATAGTTATAACAACTAAAATGATTCTATCAATCTTTACAAGGAAATGCCATAGTAATCTCACCATAAATAAACTAAGCAAAACCATATTGCTGAGTTTCCTACAATTTTACCAGACAAAACAATTGTCTTGAGTCCTGCAAGAAAGGCATGACTAACTGATATGTCCCTGATACAAATGGCTGTAAATAATGGGTAATAAATCCTACCCCCCCACAGACCGTCCGAAAACCTTGATTTTCTGCTGTTTATCACTGTTTTGAGGGCATATAAAGCCCTCTAAGCTAGTCTGGGGACCAGCTCTAAAATTTCGATTTCTAATAAAATTCATAATTGATGTGCTCAAATCGAGCGAAAATAAGTGATAGGAGGTCTAAAAATTAAGTTGTGGGGACCTCCTTCTTCCCCTTATGCCATCTTTGCGATCAATTGTGGAACGCCAAGCATAGAGATGGCTCTACGCATGTTATAGGCGAGGCAGATGAGGGCCATTTCGGCCTCCACCTTAACCTTCGTTTTCAATAAAAAATAATACGCCCCTAAGGTTCTCTTCATCGTTCCAAAAGGATGTTCTGAGAGACACATTCTTTGCGCCATCTTCTTCTTGTCTAAATGAAGTTTGTATGTCACAATCTTGTGTTCTTTAACTTCTCGTTTCATCTTAGTCTTAGGAGGTTCCTGGTCTTCCTGATGATTACTGAAGTCTACCTTGTAATTCTGAGCTTTCATCACGAGAGTATCCTTGTTGAAGTCTGCTTCTTTAAATGCTGCTTTAGTACACTTATGCGAGCATTTTTTGCAAGCCAACTTATTGCAATAACGGATACGGCCATCCTTCTTTAAGGACTTCTGACGTAATATAGAGCCCTGCGGACAATACACTAAATTCTTAGCAGCATCTCTGACAAAGTAGCCTTGCAGCGCAAGCTGTTTGAGTTCCTCATCAGACATTTCCTTTATATTACTTGATGCCGTACATTCGTAGGATTTACGAACACCAATTTGGGGAGAGTCAAGGATGCCTGCATAGGCAGTCGGTATTTTGCCAGCCTTAAGGCAAGTTTCGAGATTCTCGGGCTTTTTGCTGTTTAGCATATCATCTGTTACGGTAGCTTCTACATATTCAAACTCTACTTCAGCAACATCATCGCCATCTCGCTGTATTACATTAGGGATGATTCCGGCAGCCAAAGCGTTTGCCATGTCTTTTGGATCTTGATAACCCTTGTCGGCAACAACTTCTACTATTTCATGTTCCAAATCATTCTTGGCCTCAGTCAGTGTTTCCGTAATTTCGCCATGATCAGTAGGATTGGTGGTAACATTGTAGGTGGCTATCAGATGACTGTCTGCCTCGACGGCTGTCTGTACATTATAGCCAACGTTAAAACCGTCATTGAACTTCATCAACTTAGAATCAGGATCTGTGAGTGAAAGTTGTTTCTCTCCACTTTCCTCCAGTTGATTACGATATTCTTTGTAATCCGCCTGACGCTTCTGAACCACCTCCAGATTAAGCTCGGTTTCATCCCTGCCAAGCTTACGTTCATCATCGAAGTCGTTCTTTTCCAAATCCTCCAAGTACTGACGCTCATGCGCTTCAAGACGGGCAATACGATCATCAAGCTTATTGAGAGTAAAGTTGTTATCCTTGGAATTTACAGCCTTGAACTTACTACCATCAATAGATAAGTAAGAATGGCTGAAGAGTCCAAAGGAATCCAACTGCTTATTCAATGATTTAAAAACTTTCTTGATAGGCTGCAAATTATCCTTTCGGAAATCAGAAACTGTACGAAAGTCAGGGGTTACCTTGCTTAAAAGCCACATAACCTCGATATTGACAACGCACGCTTTGGCCAACTTTCGAGAAGAACGGATAGAATTGAAATAACCATAAATGAGTAGTTTCAATATGTCTGAAGGGTCATATGAAGGTCGTCCACCATTTCCAGGAGCCTCACGTTTAGTATGATTGAAGCCGAGTTCTTCTAAATCCTGGCTATCTACAAACGCATCAATGTAGCGAACGGGATTATCCTGCTCGATGTACTCGTCCAGACAAGCCGGAAACAATACGTATTGTCTTCTATCTTCACCTTTAATGTACTTCATAAGCGATAAATGTTTGATAGCTACAAAGTTACGAAAATATTTCGAGAAAACCAAAGATAAAGTGTTAACAATAAGAAATATTAGGAGACATTTTGGCTGCTATGGGTTTTCAGACAATCTCCCCATACTATATAGGGAACCAATAAACGCTTATATCCTGCTTTGCAAACTAAATCAATTTTCTCTTGTTTGTAAAACATACCAGCCTTAAAGAAGAACCACGGCATAAAAAAACAAAAAATACGGTCCAGTACAATAAAGGAATGAGCTTCTGTCAAGTTTGTCCAACTCATTACATGACCATATATCATAAATAGAATCAGAAGTCCTGCGGTTGCATCTATTGATTTATCTCTCATTGTTGTTGCGATGACTATTTATCATTGAAACTATATAACGAAAACCTTCTGTTTTTAATAAGAAATTAAGGAATAAATAAAGCAACAGCCCTATAACAATTTGAATTAATAGTAGGAATAAAGGCGAGAAATTAAGCCAAGAAAGAAAATATACAACAACACCAGTAATACTTGAAATGACTACTGTAGGTAACATATCTCGTATTTGTTCCATTATTCCATAATTTAGAATACGTACGCAAGGATACAAATTAATGAAAATGCAAAGAAAATTATAAACTACAATTCCCCAGGCAACAGCATAAACATTAATCATAAAACTAATGACCAGAATTATTGCTTCTAATATCTTTTTAATAATCTCCAGTTTTAATGTTGTACCACTATATCCCAAAGCCCTAATTGCACTCATATTTGAATTCTGAATTGGCATCATCAAATATGCAACACAAAAGATCTGAATAAAAGGAACACTATCTATCCATTTATCTGTCAACACTAATAATACGAAAGGTTTGGCTGCAGCCATAAGTAGGATAAGAAGTGGAAAAATGAAAAAATTGGTCAGTTCTACTGATCTTTTCATCATCTGTTTGACCCTAACTCTGTCATCTTGGACATCAGCGAATGCTGGTAGCAAAACAGTTTGCAATGACGCGTTGATATTTGACATTATCAAGTTAGGAAATTGTTTTCCTCTATCAAAGTAGGCCAAAGCAGAAGGTTGGTAAACCTTACCTATGATTAAACTTCTTATATCTTCATATAATGCAATAATAAAATTTGTCATAAAAATTTTCCAACCATAGTCAAAAAGCCCTTTGAATCGACTATAAGAGAATAGGAATTGTGGTCGCCATTCTATTGTAATCCACATAATAATTACATTAGCAAATTGATAGACTATCTGTTGCCCAACAAGAGCCCAAACACCAAATCCCCTGAGTGCCATCAATATGCCCACTACACCAGAAATTATTGTTGCTCCTATACTGCTGTAGAACAGCTTAGAAAACAACATATTTTTTGATATATATGCTCTCTGAATCGCGTTAATCGATGTTGGGAAGATAACAATGCTCAATACTCTCAGAACGGCAACTAATTGATCATTATTGTAGAATCGAGCAATTGAAGGAGCAAAGATGTAAAGTAAAATATATATTATCGCCGCCAAAATAATACTAAAACGAAAATCGTAGAAAAATCAGTTGAATCCGATGCCTTTTTTTGTATTAAGGCAGTATTAAGGCCTCCATCCACAATTACATTTGCAAGATTAATAAACACCATAAGAATAGCTATAATACCATACTCTTCTGGCATCAAGATTCTTGCAAGAACAATAGTAACCACAAGTGCAATTATTTGTGAACTTGTCCTTTCAAGAAGTTTCCAAATGGTTGATCCAATAATTTGTTCTGAACTATATGCCATATTATTGTTATTTTTATACTGTATGCGAATGTTTCTCATTGAAGCGGATGGCGGTAACGCACCACGGCATAGTCTCCGCTTTCGCATCCGCTTGACTCGTTATGATTTTTTTTGTTGTTCTCGTAATTCATTATTGACTGCTCTAACAAACTATTCATTCGCCCATAAGCAGACATCAAGTCAGGATTCATTTTATTTCCTTTGGAGCTTGCCTCCCATATCTCCCACGCATTTTGCAGAAGCGTATGTAATTGGTGCTTATCAGTTATAGAACAAGGCTGGTTGTTGAGTAAATCATCTTTTGGTAATGCAATATTTCTTTGTTTTAAGGGTCTGCCTGTTATACTATTTGTAGCCCAACGTAGCTGTTTGATGAAATCATCATTGTTGGATTCTGGCCCTAAAAAATTATTTATCGCTATTGTCCTTGCTTCAGTAGAGGGATGTTCGTTGTCAAATCCATTGTCACCTGCTATATACTGACTCAAATGGATTTTGTGTCTGCCGATGTATTGAACAGCAAAGATATCTGCAAAATACTCACAAAGCATCCTGTGTAATTTGTTCCATTCAGCAGGCCACAATTTATTTGTCTTATCAAAGAGTATAGTAGTATCAACATTCTTAAAATATACGTCCTGCATCTGCAAACACTTGTTGTCAATAATGAAATTGGTCAGTCTGGCAGTAATATCCCATTCTGATAAATCAATAAAGTGACCCAATTCATGATATAATGATACATTGCTAAGGAAATCCTTTTCTAGGTACGAAGGATATGCTAATGATACCAATTTATCTGTAAAGCTAATGGAATATATATCATATATTGCTTTGATAGATTGTTTATCGACAGTCCATGGTTGGTAATGGTGAGTCCCAACATTTCCTTTATATGTTGTAACAACATAGTCTAACGGATTGCCTTTTACCCAATCCTCTAAAGCAGCTCGAAGACAAACATAGACAGCGGATTTCATGTCATTTATTGTCGCAGATTTGATGTATTGGACGCAAACTGACATAAACAGCAATATGTATCTGATTTGTTCTTTATCGTTGTCGGACTTTGAAGCGAAATCTGTCTTTCGTATCTCAGCAACAATATCGTTTAGGGTTGATATATAAGCTATAAGTTTCTTATTTTCGAAAAGACCATTTTTAACCTTCTCGTGCAAACAATCCATCTCATGTGATACTTGAGCTAAGTGTATCTGTAGATAATATATTTCAGGTACCATATTTATTCTAGCAGTTTAATAAGAAGTTCCAATTCTTCGTTGGCAAAACTCTTTTTGCCAACGAAAGATTCTTTCTCTATCTCAATTTTAGAATGAGAGAGGTAGGTTACCATAGGTAGAATATCACGTTCTACTTCAAAAATTGTTTTTTTGCCGGAACGAACAGATACAGTTTCGCTAATTATGGATGCGATTTCCTCTCTTAGGTGAATGGGACATTCAACCCTATGTTCAGTTATTCGAATAACTCTGGAACGAAAAATGCGGACTTCTTTTAAGTCTTCTGCGGGTAAATACATATACATTTGTAGTTTCTAATCCTTGAAGCTATCTTTAACCGATTCGAAGATAACTCCATGGAAATATTGAACTTAAAGTGTAGTCGATTCTTACACTTCATACCTATCAGTTTCCTTTCCTGAAAGCAAATCGGCAATTCTGCGGCAAGCCTGACCGTCACCATAAGGATTAACAGCTTTGCTCATAGCTTCATAGGCAGCTGCATCATCGAGGAGTGTGCTGACTTCATTTACAATCTTGTCGTAATCTGTTCCTACGAGATGAACAGTTCCACTGGCAAGAGCCTCTGGACGTTCAGTAGTGTCGCGCATTACGAGGACTGGCTTTCCAAGTCCTGGAGCTTCTTCCTGTATGCCGCCTGAATCGGTGAGGACGATGGTAGCTTTGCTCATCAAATGAACGAACTCAAGATATTGGAGTGGCTCAATGAAGAAGAAATTCGGACGGGTAAGGTCTTCACCAAATACTTCATGGATAGGCTTGCGCACATTGGGATTAAGGTGCATTGGATAAACAAAGTCAACATCGGTATATTTCTCAGAAAGATCTTTCATTGCCATCACCATACGGATGAAGCCATCGCCAAAGTTCTCACGTCTGTGGCCAGTAATGAGGACGAGCTTCTTGCCATTGCTAAGTCTTGTAACATCATATCCAGCTTCAAGAAGGACTTTGTTCTGCTCTTCGGCAAGTGAGGTATCGTTCTTCAGCTTATCCACTACCATGTGGAGGGCATCGATAACGGTATTGCCAGTGACATAGATGTTGCCATGAGCTTTTTCCTCTTGCAGGTTCTTCTCTGAGAGTGGTGTTGGCGAGAAGTTATAGGTAGCAATGCGACCTGTAATCTGGCGGTTCATCTCTTCCGGCCAAGGACTATATATATTATGTGTGCGAAGCCCTGCCTCTACGTGTCCTACCGGAATCTGTGCATAGAAGGCAGCAAGGGCAGCAGCTGTAGATGTGGTAGTATCACCATGAACGAGCACTACATCAGGTTTGCACTCTTTGAACACGTCACGCATGCCGTTGAGGATACGTACAGTCACATCTGTCAAGTCCTGACCTTGCTTCATGATGTTCAAGTCAATGTCTGGCTTGACATCGAATATTTTGAGCACTTGATCAAGCATCTCTCGATGCTGACCTGTTACACACACGATGGTTTTGAACTCTTCTGTCCGCTTCTGGAATTCCTTCACCAACGGACACATCTTAATTGCTTCGGGACGAGTGCCGAAGACTAACATTATTGTTTTCATATCTAATTATCTACTTATTAAATTAGTGTTAACTGTTAACGCGTAACTCGCATATTTTTTGAAGTAATGAAACGCATCTATTGTTACAGATTTATTTCCTATCCAATAGAGGATTTCATTCTTAATGTTTTGCATAATTCTATTTCGTGGTATTTTTAATAAATGCATTTGGAGAGCCAATTAGGTCCCTATGATGGTAGAGGCCCTATAAATGATTGGCTCTATATCTTCTTTAGTAACTTCTAATTGAGGGCGTAGAAGGTTAACGACCATATCCATATTCATTGGCAAATTAGGAGAGTGTGCATTCAATCACAATGGCAATAATTTTGATTAATTTTTCTACCTCACCTGTCCTCTCCTGCTAGGAGAGGTTCCACCTCCTCCTAATCCTCCAATCCTCCACGGAGGAGGAGCTAAATGACCTGGCCAGGCCGGGCCTGTACTCGCAAGCAAGCTCTCGCCCCTAAAGGGGATTGCTCGTGAATTGCCCTACGCAATAGAATTGCGATTGTTTGACGCAATAGAATTGCGAGTGTTTTAAATAGAATGCGATTGTTTGACGCAACAGAGTCGCGATTGTTTGACGCACTATGTGCGAGTTAAACCATGCAAAAACTGACATCTTTACCCTTAATAATCAGGCTATATTCTCGGCGGCAATACAACTAACGGGTGCTTACCGCCTTGCAGGCGATACGAAGCCTATCTTGTTAACTGTTAACGCAATACTCGGGATGTTGTCATTTGTTGCGTGCAATGGTTTCGAACCATGAACTGTTGATTTCATCTATGAGCACGTTATTTAATTGTATTTTTTGAGACTTGCTACCACAATAAAGACGCAAAATGTGGGAGTAGTATCTCTAGATACGAGTTTCCTCGATTTTTTTCTATTCTTTTTTCTTCTCATCTTTTAACGGATGTACCCCCTCTCCTAACCACTCTCCTGCTGCAAGCCATAATTCATAATACATTAACCATTCGGAAGCCCAAGGTATACCTGACCAAATATATAATCAGCTTTTCGTTTTAATCCCTTCGGAATATGTCTCTTGTATATACCTTCTCTTCTACATCATCAAGACACTTGTCATAACGATTGGCGATTATCGCTTGACTCTTTGACTTGAAAGTTGAAAGGTCATTTACCACCTTGCTTCCAAAGAACGTTGAACCATCTTCAAGCGTTGGCTCATAGATTATCACCTCTGCACCCTTGGCCTTGATACGCTTCATGATGCCTTGGATGGAGGACTGACGGAAATTATCGCTGTTTGACTTCATAGTAAGGCGATAAACGCCCACTGTACAGCCCCTCTCCTTCTCCCCCTGGGGGGAGTGACCATATTCGCAATTCTCACTATAACCATACCAACCTGCTTTGCGCAATACGGCATCGGCAATATAGTCCTTGCGGGTGCGGTTGGATTCTACTATGGCCTCGATGAGGTTCTCTGGCACATCCTTGTAATTTGCCAAAAGCTGCTTGGTATCCTTGGGAAGGCAATAGCCGCCATAGCCGAAAGAAGGATTGTTATAATAGTCGCCTACTCTTGGATCAAGACTCACACCACGAATGATGCTCTGGGTGTCGAGACCCTTCACCTCGGCGTATGTATCCAACTCATTGAAGTAGCTTACTCGGAGTGCCAGATACGTATTGGCGAAGAGCTTGACAGCCTCAGCTTCCTTCATGCCCATGAAGAGGGTATCGATGTTCTCCTTGATAGCACCTTCCTGGAGCAAAGCAGCGAAGGTCTTGGCTGCTTCCTTAAGCATCTCGACATTGGTTACTGACTTGATAGCCTCGTTCTCCTCTGCAAACTCTGGGCGCTCGATAATCTTTGGATAGCCTACGATGATGCGGCTTGGGTAAAGGTTATCATAGAGTGCCTTGCTCTCACGAAGGAACTCTGGAGAGAAGAGAAGGTTGAACTTCTTCACGCCCTTCTTGGCATACTTCAAATAGAGACAGCGGGTGTAACCTACAGGGATGGTGCTCTTGATGACCATCACTGCATCTGGGTTTACATCCAGAACCAGGTCGATGACTTCTTCTACATGGGTTGTATCGAAGTAGTTTTTTACTGGATCATAGTTGGTTGGTGCTGCAATCACTACGAAGTCTGCATCCTTATAGGCTGATTTGCCGTCAAGGGTTGCCACGAGGTTCAATGGCTTTTCTGCCAAATACTTTTCGATGTAATCGTCCTGGATTGGAGAAATTTTATTGTTGAGTTTCTCCACCTTCTCTGGGATTACATCTACTGCTGTTACATGATGGTGCTGGGACAATAGCGTTGCTATGCTCAGACCGACATAGCCGGTACCGGCTACTGCTACTTTTATATCTTTAAAATCATTCATCATGATATTGTGTTTTTATATTTTTTAGTTCTTAAAATTCAAGAAGATTTTTCGAAGCTTGCCTTGTAGCCACCTTCCATCGGGCAGGGATCGTTGGGATAGAACTTGTGATATTCCTCTTCTATGTTGTCCAGATAGTCCATTATCTGCATCACCTGGTCTCGGCCAGCTACCTTGAGGGTGCGTACCACATAAATACTGCCGCCGTGGAGGTGAACAGCGGGGTGAACACTTGCCCCAAGCATTCACCTTTTCGGCTCAGGGGTGAACCCTAATAAAAAGAACTTTGTATATACAGCGCATGCTAGAAATATAAGAATCTATATTACAATGTGTTATAGGGTATATTTAACACATTATTAACGCTAAAGGTTGGCATCGGGGTTCACCCATCACCGACTTCATCGCCAAGTGTTCACCCTCACTCTTTCTTAGAGAACGACTATCCCCTGCAGGATACCGCCCCGACTTGCCCTTCTAGGGAAGGGTAGGGTAAGTAAGGCGTAAACAAGATGGTTACGATGGCTAAGTATTATGGTTACGATAGCTAAGTATCATACTTATGGAGCATAACCCTATCCGTGATAATCGGTGAGTATCGGTGGGATTATTTCTTCTTTCTGTTCTTCGCTACCTTCTGGGTAATGATTCTGCCTGGATGTTCTGTGTCCCATACCGCTGCACCTCCATGCTTGAAATAATCCCAGAGGATAATGAGGAGGGCGAGGACGGAGAGGACTCCGAAAAGTATTAATAAAAGTAATAACATCTTTTTTAATGTATAATTGTTAATGTATAATGTTTAATTGTGATCAAGCTCGCTGTACTTTGAGTGCTGGCTCTTGTACTCTGGTACGATCTCCTTCATCTTCTTCACGATTGCCATATCATCGTAGGTGAAGGAGAGCTGATAGAGGTCTTCCTCGTTCTTGCGAGCCAACTCGTATGGATACTCACGAACCTTGGCTACCATGATCTTTGGATGATGGGTTGGAATCGTAGCTTCCTTATCGTTCAGAACTTCCTCGAAGAGTTTCTCTCCATCTCGGAGTCCAACGTACTTGATGTCGATGCCATCTACTCCCGAAAGGGCTATCATGCGCTTTGCCAAATCGGCGATACGGACTGGCTTACCCATATCGAAGACGAAGATCTCGCCTCCCTTACCCATGGTACCTGCCTCCAATACCAACTTGCAGGCTTCTGGAATGAGCATGAAGAAACGGATGATGTCAGGATGGGTGACAGTGATAGGACCGCCCATCGCTATCTGCTTCTTGAAGATTGGGATAACGGAACCGTTACTTCCCAAGACATTGCCGAATCGTGTAGTGACAAACTGGGTGACGCCCTTTACCTCGCCATCCACAATCGCCTTGTTCAATGCCTGGCAATAAATCTCGCAGATTCGCTTGCTACAACCCATCACGTTGGTTGGATTCACAGCCTTATCGGTAGAGATCATCACAAACTTCCTGGTGCCGTACTTCACAGCCATATCGGCTATCACGCGCGTACCATATATATTATTCTGTACTGCCTCGGCTGGATTGTCCTCCATCATCGGTACATGCTTATAAGCTGCTGCATGGAATACATAGTCTGGATGATACTCTGAGAAGATGCGCTCCATACGGGTGGCATTGGTGATGCTGGTGACGATGGTTTCGCATGGGATATCGGCATAGTTCTTGTTCATGAAGAGGCGGACATCATGCATTGGGGTCTCAGCTTCATCAACGAGAATCAGGCGTTGAGGCTTATAGATGGCAATCTGCTTTACCATCTCGGAACCGATACTTCCAGCTGCTCCCGTAATCAGAATGGTGCGACCGCTGAGGAGCTTTCCTATCGCATTCATATCCACTTCGATTTTGTCTCGTGGAAGAAGATCTTCGATATCCACCTCTCGCATCATCTGATGACGGAGGTTTGACTTGCCATCCCAGCTCTGTGCTTTTGGCATCATCATAATCTTGATGCCTTCTGCAGTGAGCTTGTCGATCATATCCTGCTTCTCCAGGAACTTCTCTGTGACCAGAGGGCTTACGAAGAGGGTCTTGACATTCATCTTACGCATGACGCCTATCAAAGTCTCATCATAGGGATAGACTTCGCAACCCAGCAGGAATCTGCCTACCATAGCGGTTTCTTCAGAAGTGAATCCTTTGACGATATACAGGGAAGGATGGTCGTTGCGCATGGTCTTTGCCAGGGAGATACCACCTTCCCGTACACCGAGGATGAAAACCGGAGTCTTGGTTTCGGCAGAGAAACTGGAGTCGTACATATACTTCACGAGGATTCGCATCGTCCACATCTCTATCATGGATATGAAGAGCATGACGACAATGGACTCTGTGGTAATCTCGCAAAGGATATTTTCTGGAATCACCTGGAGAAGTACGCAATTCAAGATGAAACCGACAACGAGGGCTCCGGAAATGCGAAGCAGGTCAACGAATGATGAGTAGCGCATGATACCGGAATAGGTATGGAACATACGCATACCTACCACGAAGAGTGGCAGGGAGCAGACGAACATGAGGAGGTAGTTCCAGAAGTTGCGTGCCAACACATCTCCACCCTCTGCTATATAGGTTGCAATCATACCCGCTATGACGATAGAAATGCTATCGAGGGCGAGAATGCACCAATATGGCAGGGTTGCCTTTGAAAAAATACCAATTCGTCAATTTATTCGCAAAGAGGGATACTTTGAGTTTATATAGTATCCCAGAGAATGGCGTCTGAGAAGAGCTATTCTGATTGTTTCTATCTCTCATAAATCTATTAAAACTTAATCTCTACTGAAAATGTCACGTATAAATGGCTTTTCTGCCAAATACTTTTCGATGTAATCACTCTGGATTGGAGAAATCTTATTGTTGATTTTCTTCACTTTCTCAGGAATTACATCTACTGCTTACATGATGGTGCTGAATTTTCTAAAATCAACCCGTCCTTCTTTACCATTAAAGAAGGCTCCACCTCTCATCTCGGTCTTCTTCAATGGTCTTTACACCCCCTTCGGTTCCCCCGTTTGCGGGGGACAGAAACCTCAGGCGAGAAGAAGGAAACCGCCCTACAGTGCTGTATTTGCCCCACCTGTCCCTCCCCAGCGGGAGGGTCCTTACCCTATACCCAAGCCCTAAATCC
>ENA-OQEL01000088-OQEL01000088.1-human-gut-metagenome-genome-assembly--contig:-NODE-88-length-34863-cov-4.713352_pt1 | contig 34863 bp, 40 predicted proteins | sample MGYA00242796_ERZ504637 | MGnify/ENA primary metagenome ERZ504637 (study PRJEB26092, sample SAMD00036306) | human gut metagenome | host: Homo sapiens | study: EMG produced TPA metagenomics assembly of... | reverse complement strand
AGCCTGGGAATAGCATATGGTGGTGAAAAGACCACTACCGGTACTTATTCATCCAATCCATATGATGAGTATGCAGCTTTACATGGAGTTTCAGACGATGAGACCAGAGCCAAAATCGAGGCAGCTGTTACAAACTACAATAATCTGACAACAGATGCGGCGAAGATGAATGCGCAGAGCAAAAATCTTATGAATGCCGTAAATTATGGCTACTCGTATGTCACACTTCAGGGCATTTATAAGAATCTTGATGAAAAAAATGCAGGCTATAGTGATAAGCTGAAGCTGCTTGAGAAGCTTGGCTCATCTCGTGATGGCGCAGTGATTTCAAAGAATGGTGACAGCTATGATACATATACAAAGACCACGCTGACAGATACAAAGGGTAACACTCTTTATAAGTATATTGACAGCGACAACAATAGCCACTATATTGCAGCCGTTGCTGATAAGGACAAGGATACCACATCGTACTATGATGTGACAGAATCTACGAGGACAGCTTATACGGACGCTGATGGCAAGGAGCTTGAAGCAGTACCTACAGTAGTCGATGATACAACACTGAAAGTCGGTGATAAGACTTACAAAAAGGACGAGGCAGACGGCAAGTACTATCTGCAAAAGGAAGATGGCACAGCTGATAAAACTGATTCCATCACTGTTTCACAAAAGACCGAGTACACTATTGCGGCAGATGCCGTAAACAAGACTGGCATAGAGTCAGCTTCAGTAGCGTATGACACAATCATCAAGTCAATGGATGAAAAGACTAAAAGCTCATACGATGAGGCTCTTGCGTCAGTTCAGGCATTTGAGAATTCAAAGGACGAAGTGCTAGGAAGCGATGACAAGTACTCGGTTGCAAGCCTCACCAAGGCTATTCAGAATGCTTATGCAGGCAATGGAAAGGAAGCCGTAGAGCAGCTTTTAGCAGGAAACGGAAACGAGACTGACGGCTTTGTAAATAAAGCAAACGCTTTGGAGGAGGCCGCAGAGGCCAACACAAAAAAAGCAGCAGATAGCAATATTGTAAAGGAGCTTGCCTCAAAGCAGAAGGATTCGTCTGAGTATACACAGGCGCTAAACGACCTGCTCGACAGGGTAAACACTGCATACACGCTTCAGAATAAGGCACTTTTCAATTCACAGGTGAAGAAGGTCGCAGGACAGGATTCGGAGATTGAGCTGAACGGTGTAAAATATACAGGTGACAGTAACAGCTATTCAATCAATGGACTGACAATCGAGGCACTTGCTGAGACCGGTGATAGCGCTATAAGCATTACAACAAGCACAGATACACAGGGTGTATATGATAAGGTAAAGGATTTCCTGACAGAGTACAACAACATCATCAACGAGATGACGAAGCTATACAATGCTGATTCAGCAGGAAGCTACGAGCCGCTCACGGATGATGAGAAGGATCAGATGTCTGATAAAGAGATTGAGAAGTGGGAGACAAAGATTAAGGACTCTCTGCTTCGCAGGGATTCTACACTTGGCAGCGTAATGACAGCAATGCAGACAGCCATGATGTCATCAGTTGAGATAGGTGGCAAGAAGTACTCGCTCTCAAGCTTTGGAATCAGTACACTTGGATTTTTGAATGCAGCGGAGAATGAGCAGAATGCATATCACATTGATGGTGATGAGGATGACGCCAATACATCAGGCAAGACAGATAAGCTCATGGCAGCTATAAACGATGATCCGGATACGGTAATGCAGTTTATGCAGCAGCTTTCAACTAATCTGTATAGTGCAATCGGTGACAAGATGAAGTCTACAGATTTGAGCTCAGCATTTACCATCTACAATGACAAGCAGATGAAGACAGAGTACACTAACTACACCAAGACTATTAAGGAATGGGAGAAAAAATCTCAGATCGTGAGGATTACTACTACAACAAGTTTACTCAGATGGAGTCAGCTATGACCAAGCTCAACAGCACACAGAGCTCAATTAGCAGCTACTTCTCATAAAAAGATACCAGGGAGGGTATATTATGTTACAAAATAAAGCATACGCAGCATATGCAAACAACAAAATCATGACTGCATCACCGGCAGAGCTTACACTCATGCTGTATGATGGTGCAATCAAATTTTGCAATATCGCTATTATGGCAGTGGAGAAGGAGGATATCCAGCAGGCTCATACAAATATCCGCAAGGTTGAGCGTATCATAGAGGAGTTCCAGTCCACACTTGATGACAAATATCCGGTATCAAAGGATTTTAACAATGTATATACTTATCTTCACAGACGCCTTGTCGAGGCAAACATAAAGAAGGACAAGGAGATTCTTGAGGAGGTACTTGAGCACCTGCGCACTATGCGTGACGCGTGGAAAGAGGTCATGCAGGCTACATGCAACGGAAACAAGTTGCATGTGTCATAGATAAATGTATCATAAATCACCGACAGGGATTATAGAGAGTTTTTAACTTAAACAAAACGCAGAGACAGCAGCATGAAGCTAGTTTGTTTGTGCGTTTTGTGCTATTATAGAGATGCTTATAGTTAAAACAATTGGAAATACAGGGAGAACACCATGGAACAGACATACATAGATATAATGATACAAAGCCTGGAGAAAAAGGAGCAGGTACTCGACCGGATAATAGAGCTTGATATCAAGCAGAAGAACCAGCTCGAGGATCCACAGCTCACACCTGACGACTTTGACGAGGTAGTTGAGGCAAAGAGCAGGCTCATCGACCAGCTCAATAATTTAGACTCAGGCTTTGAGAAGCTTTTTGAACGTACAAAGGAAGAACTGAATGGTCACAAAGAGGACTACAAGGAGCAGATACGCACCATGCAGGAGCATATCCGCAGTATCACGGACAAGAGCGTAAAAATACAGAGTCAGGAGGCCCGTAACAAGGATCTCATGACTCTGAAATTTGCGTCCATAAAGAAGCAGGCCCGCGAGGTGCGTGTCGGCACGCAGGCCGCAAGCCGCTACTATAAGTCCATGTCAGGAACCGGATATATGGAGCCGCAGTTTATGGACAATAAAAAGTGAAAAGTTTAATTTAATATTTCACCACAATATCCCCAAGCCCTGAGTCGATAACCAGGTGCTTTTTGGCATGCTCATTTACCTCATACTCATCATCATAGTCATTGCCGTTGATTGTGATATCGCCTGTACCTGAGTCCAGGTCCATCATGTAACCGTCAAGTGACTGTGAGGATGTTACAGTGATGTTACCTGTACCGCCGTCGATATCCATTTCGTCAAAGGCACAGTTTTCAAAGCTAAGATTGCCGGTTCCGCCATCCACATCACATGTGGCAAAGCTGCAGTCTGTGACATATAAATCGCCTATGCCGGTGTCAAATTCTGCATCGGCTGCGGTCAGGGAATTAAGGTTTACCTCGCCTACGCCGGTATCAAGGGAGAGCTTGTTCAATGCTGCGCCATCAGGAATGGTAACAGTGATTTCACTCGTGGTGTTTCTTCTATAGTTGGCTCCTTTGCTTTGGGATATTGTGAGGGTATCGCCTGTGCTCCTAATCTTTGGAACCAGTCGCTTGTTGCATTTGTATGAGACCATGTAGCTGTCACCGGTTTTCACATTGATGTTCGATATGGTTGTATCAAATACCAGGTTTGAAAATTCATCGACTGAAAGCTCCTCTGTGCATACGTTTCCGAGAGACTTGTCTGAGCGCGGAATCAGATTGTCAAACAGGCCTAGGGCAAAGCCCCCGATATGGTAGAGACTCCCGGCGATGATGCAGACCACTGTAATTATTGTAATTATTATTAGATATATATTCTTTTTCATGACTTGTCTCCATTTCTGAATTATCTTGTTGCATAATTTGTTTTGTGATTATTCAAAATATGCTACACACATTTTTGACTGTCCTGGTTTCCATTAATTTCCATGTTTATCGCCGAGCAGATTTTCCACCAGCGAATTGATGATTGCAGCTATTGGCCAGATAATCCATGTGATACCCCAGTCAAAGGTAATAAAGCTCCAGCATAGATAGATGCATGTGACAGTTGACCAGTAGACTGACATGATTGCAGCCACAACAGGGTTTTCATAGTGCACCTTGCCATCGTGTGAATTGGCAAAATTACCGCCCATAGTCTGTGCTCCGTTCAGGGAAAGAAGCTTGTCAAAGCTTGATTTCTTCATGTTTGTGAATACTATCATGAATACACCGATTGCTATAAACACGAGCACGAGTCCGCCTGAAAGTGAGTCTGCGAAGGTGCTTTTGGTGTTCAGTGAGCTGATTATGATTGCCGGCACTGCGCAGAGTATGCAGAGCATGATACCCACTGTTAAAAGCATCGCATGTGTGGAGCGGTAGCTTTCCTTTCGCTCGATGACCCAGTTTGCCGTCTCAAAATCTATGCAGTAAGGCTCTTGCTTCAGGTAGCTCCACTTGGATGAGATAGAGCCTGAGAAGATAAAGAAGCCGACTGCCACAGCGATACAAACGAACAGGAAGGTAATGCCGATGGCATCAGATGCGTCAGGGGAAGCGAGTGAACGCGGAATGCATTCGCTGAATATCGGTCCAAGGCTTGCGAGGATGCAAAGCAGCACTCCAAAGGCTGTGAGATATGCTTGTTTTGCCGAATCCCTGAGGAATGCGGCAGCAGCCTCGCGGGAGAGTGTTTTGGCAGCAGGCATTGCCTGACTGGGATTCACGAAGCTCTTGATGCCGAGTGAGTCGGCGAGCTCGTCAAGGTTTCCAAACTCTGATATGACTATGCCTATGGCTTCGTTGTCAGATTTGCCCTCGGATATTAATTCATTGTATTTATCCTCCATCATCTGATAGAGCTCATATTTGGCTTTTTGCACCTCGGGGGTATTCGGGAGGTGCGAAAACATATTTTCCAGATAATTCTTTATAGTTTCCATAAAATGTCTCCTTTAAAATCGTATAAATTTGCTTACTACATCAAGTGTCAGCTTCCATTCCTCGCATTTCATCCTGTAATATTCTCTGCCGGCATCGGTAATCTGATAGTAGGTCCGCCTTTTGCCGCTTGCATTGTCGCTCGAAGAGAATGATGTGATATAACCGTTTTTCTCAAGGCGGGTAAATGCAGAGTAGAGAGTTGTTTCTTTTATGACGTATTTTTCCTCGGATATTAGCTTTATCTGCTTTGAAATCTCGTAGCCGTAGGATGGTCTGTCGAGGAGCAGGTAGAGTATGATGGTATCGTTGTATCCGCGGATGACATCGCTGCTTATATTGAGCATTATTCACCTCCTGTATCAAGTGTTTAATTTCATCATGATGTACATATTTATTAATCCTGAATTATTCATGAGCATATAAAAATGCTCAACACTACAAATCCTTGAACCAGTTCACATGAAAACAATCGATTCATCCACAAAAAAGGGTAAACTACCCCTCTGAAATCCGATAGAGTTATCTTGAACTGTCAAGGTACGTTAATAATTGCTACTCCAACTGTACAGCAGCTTCTGGATATTTTCCAACGTCCTGTAGAACTCTTTTTTATAAGGTCAGCTACTGCATAGTTTGAATGTTATATATCTTGCTGAACGGACTGCTCTTGCAGCAATCTTTATCAGCTTTAAACGAATGGTATACACCTGTTGTTTTCGCATATTTGCGGGGAGTACCAATCGCCTAAACAAATTGAATAAGTTGTAGGCAAGCATGTGAAGTCTCATGCGGTTGGCATTTACTACTTTGGAATGACTGCTGACAGCAGCAAAGTCAAATCCACTTTTGCCTTCTTTTATGAAATTTTCCATCTTGCCGCGCCCACAGTAATACTGGATGACCTGGTAAGGTTCCATATCCATGTTTGTAACAATAAAGGTGTACATATGCGTCAGCTGACCGTATGGCTTTTCAATCTTGAAAACCACGCGCCTTGGATAATCCCAGGAACCAGCCTGATACAGAAATTCGCCATAAGTTACAGTATAGCTGATCTGATCCTCTTTAGTTGCATTGTATAAATCCTTATCTTTATCCGATGCAAGAGCCATAAGTGAAGAATTCTGTTTTAAGCGGATGGCATAGGAACAGCCATTCATCTCACAGGTTTTATAAAGTTTGGGAGATGAGAATCCACTGTCACCACGAAGATATGTTTTGATGCCTCTTTCCAGATATTCCTGAAAAAGTGGTTCCATAAATTTATCTGCATCATTGCTGCAGTGGAGTGTTCCATCACGAAGTTCTGCCTTTAGCAGATCCCCGGTCAGATCATCATAGCAGAGCAAAGGATGGTATCCGTGTGCCTGATAATGGAAGTTGAAGCCCTCTCCTTCCTGTTTGCCGTAGGTGTCAAATAAAGTACTGTCCAGATCCAGAAGCATATGTTCCGGACGCTTTATAGAATAGATGATATCTCTAAGGCTTTTATCAATATCGTCAAACTGCATGAGTGTATCTTCACCCATGCGGTTGAAAAATCTTGACAGTGTTGGCTGTGAAGCCAGACCGTTCTTTTCAAGAATGGCATTAAAACAGGATCAAGGGTCAGTTCATCAGAACAATCATCCTCGAAATAGGCGGAGATAATCTGATAAATCATCTGCATCAGGTTCTCATTGTCTTTGTGGAAACGGACTGACGTATCATTGGTTTTAAATTTGGTTTTGATCAGCTTGGTGAAGCCAATTTTAGCAGCGAATTCTTTTAGCAAAAGAAGACCTGCATCTGAGGAGAGATCTCCTCCATCAAAATTTATTTTAATCTGTCTATTGCTTTCTAATGATAAGGTGTTTACAATACTCATAAAGGGCTCCTTTGTTGGTATTTATTTTGTTTAGACACCTTAATTTTACCACAAATGGATGCTCTTTTTTTATTCACTTGATAGATGAAAAGCAGTATTCAGTTAAAATACAGTAACCATATGGCATTCAGCCACTTTCACGATACAACCGTGAATAATTCAGGATAAATATGAAAAACGATGTTTCAGGTGAAGAGTAAGCCACCGGCTAAGCCGGTGGTATTGGATAATTTAAAAATAATAAGTTGTGTGCTATTGGAGAACTTTGGGAAGATTGTTAATTTCTGTCTCAAATATATTTTTTTCCCCCACATAAATAGAAATATCAAAAGAAACAAATTCATCCTGTTGATTATATTCTTTACTTTCTACATACTGAACAGCAGACTTTTTCTTTATGGACAAATAATTGGCATATTTGTCTTCAACTATTCGTGCCATAAATCTTTTTTTTGTATGCATGACTTTTATGTTATAATATTTTTCTAAAATGTAAAACATAGATTCTTTTTCTAAATCATGTTTTTCGATTTCGGGAATGTCAGAAGCCCGGTAATATCCATCAACAAAAACAATAGGATCATCGTTTCTGTATCTTAATCGTTGAATTCTAATTAATTCATCTCCAACGTTAAATTCTGATTTCTCAGCAATGTAGTCATTGCAAATAAATTTCTCAATAGAAATAAGTTCCGTCTTGGGTTCAAAACCATACATTTTCATTTCATCATTAAAACTAATAATTTCCTTAAAAAATACATTCTTTTTACTTTGTTGGTTAACAAATGTTCCGCGGCTCTTGTAACGGATAATGTACCCTTCACTCATTAATTCATAAAATGCCTGTCTTGTAACGGTTCTTGACAGATTAAAATGGTTACATATTTCATGTTCTGTTGGAAGTTTATCTCCTGGCTTTAGGGTACCATTTTGAATTGCCTCTTTTATTGATTCTTTCAATTGTGAATATAGAGGAACCAGAGAGTACTTGTTAATTGTAATATAATCCATAATAAAAATCTCCTTTAGCAAATAGAGCTATGACTATATATGCTCTTAATAAAATATTAGCAAAAAAAAAGTTGACATTTCAATACAAATATTATAATATAACATTGTCATTACAAAGTTACAAAATAAGAAAGGAGAAAAAATAATGTATGAGTACGATGTAAGTAAATCTAATATGTGGAGAGAAGTTCATGAACAACCGGAAATAATAAGACATGCAATTGATGTGAATCTGCCTATAATAGAAAATATATGTAAAGAGGTAGATAATAGGAACATCAGTAAGGTTCTTTTAGTAGGAAGGGGTTCAAGTGAGCATGCATTATTAGTGGGAAAATATGCGTTTGAGATTTATACCGATAAATTAACGTCGATGGCTTATCCTTCAATAGTAACATTGTTGAATGGAAAAGTAGATTTGTCAGATGTTTTGACAATCGGAGTCTCTCAATGTGGTGAGGCAAAGGACGTTTATACTGTACTGGAAAAATGTCAGAATCAGGGAGGCATTGCAGTAGCAGTAACCAATGAACGCGAATGCCTTATGAGAGATGTGGGAAATTATTATATAAATTGTGAATGTGGAAAAGAGACAAGTTTCACGGCAGCTAAGTCGTATATGTCTCAAACGGTAATAGCGCTATTATTTGCAGCAGTGCTTTCACACGATGAAAAATTGTTGGAACAGATAAAAAAGCACCTGATATTATAGAACAAAGTTTGTGTAAGAATAATAGAAGAACAGGTAAAGAAAAGCGTTCCTTTGTTTAGAAATGTTCAGGATATTTTATTACTGGGAAGAGGATTTGGTTATGCAGTTGCTAATGAAACTGAACTTAAAATAATGGAAGCTAGCTATACAAATGCAAAGGCATATTCATCCTGTGATTATCCACATGGACCAATAGCAACCACAAAAAGATTTATACCTGTAATATTCTTTTTGACTGACGAAAAAACAAATGATAGTACAATAAAACTTGTTGAGAAAATAAAAAAAAAGATTTTTCTGTTAGTACATTAGTTGTTACAAATAATGAAAAATATATTACAATGGCTAACGAAGCGGTTCTTTTGCCGAAAGAAGCGGAAGGCGTTGCAGGAGTGTTTGGAATGGCTGTGTTTTCACAATTATTTGCATGTCTCTTATCTTTGGCAAGGGGATATAATCCGGATGAACCTATTGGCTTATCAAAAACTACAGTAACTTTTTAAATTAATAATAAGGAGGAGGTGTAACTATGAGTGTTACATTGTTGCAGGGACTGATTCTGTCACTGATTGTATTTGCATTTGCGTGGGATGCCAGATGGGAATGCTTCTTTGTATTCCATCCTATTATCATCTGCTTTGTAACAGGGCTTGTATTGGGAGATTGGAAACTTGGTTTGGAAGCCGGAGCAATAGCAGAATTGTCCTACTTAGGACTTACAACAGTAGGTGGAACAGTACCACCTAATGCATTGATTGCAGGTCTTATGACAGTTGTTTTGGCTTATAAGAGCGGAGTATCGGCAGAAACAGCTTTAGGACTTAGTTTACCATTCGCATTACTTATGCAGTGGATAGTTATCGCGTGTCAGTCATTGTTCTCAGGATTTAACGTAAAAGTAGAGCAGGCATAAACAAAATGACATTAAAAAAATTTAAATTTTTATGTGTTCCTACCTGAAATGATTTTAACATCACTTTATGCAGTAGTTGCATTCTTAAGCACATATGCATTACAGAATGTATTATCAAAGTTTGTTAATTCATTCCCTGAATTCGTTTCACACGGATTTGAAATAGCAGGAGGACTTTTACCGGGACTTGGACTTGCACTATTGTTAAAGGTAATGGTTAAAAAAGAAAATGTTCCATATCTGATTATCGGATTTTTAATTATGAGCATTATGAAACCTGACAATGTTTTACCAGTAGCTTTATTTGCAATTGCATTAGTACTGATTGATTTTATGAGAGACAAAGAGGCAAAAACAACATCAGTAGTAACAGGAGGTGAAGATGATGGCGAGGGAATATAATGAGACAACAAATAAACTTACCAATAAAGATTTAAAAAAATTGGGTTTAAGGTCGATGTTCTACCAGACAGGATTTACTTTTGAAAAAATGCAGGGTAATAGTTTCGGCTGGAGCATACTTCCAGGATTAGAGAAAATACATGGAAAAGATAGTGAAGAAGTAAGCAAGGCGTTGGACGAGTACGGTGTTGACTTTATAAATACGGAACAACATGCCGCATCTTTTCTGATGGGATTAGTTCTATCAATGGAAGAAAATAGAGCTGATAGAAAATTAATAAAAAATATGAAAACCGGTCTTTTTGGATCTTTTTGCAGGTATCGGTGATGCAATATTTTGGTTTACATTATTACCTATTAGCGGAAGTATAGCAGCCTCATTGTGTAAACAGCATTCAATATTAGGACCGATATTCTTCCTGGCATTTTGGATTTTAATGGCAGTTTCAAGAGTATTTTTCCTAAAAGCCGGATACAAACTGGGAAGTGGAGCAATATCTAAATTAACAGAAAATGCCAAAGCATTAACTAAAGGTGCAGGTATTCTTGGTGTAATGGTAGTTGGAGCAATGATTCCAAGTTATGTAACTTTTGCGTTCCCGGAAAAATTAAAATTATTTGGTACTGTTGGAGTACAATCAATCTTCGATTCAGTTATACCTAATTTGCTTCCAGCATTGTTTGTTGGTATACTATATTATATCTTCAAAAAGAAGAAGGTAAGCATAGTAGTACTAATTTTAGCAATAATAGCATTTGCAATATTAATGTCATTATTAGGATGGTTATAGGAGGAAATATGGTATGTCGGATATAAACATTGTTTTTACAAGAGTTGATAATCGTTTGGTGCATGGACAGGTTGGAAATGTCTGGGTTACGGCAAGTGGTGCAAATTTAATTTTAGTTGTTGATGATGAAACATGTCATGATGAGTTATCAAAATCATTAATGAAAATGACTGCAGATGCCGTAGGAGTTCAGATTAGATTTTTCTCAATAAAAAAGACCATTGAGATTATTGGAAAGGCTGCTCCTTCACAAAAGATATTTATTGTTGCAAAAACTCCACAGGTGATTGAACAGTTAGTTGATGGCGGAGTTCCTATTAAACATTGCAATATAGGAAACATGCATAAATCAGAAGGTAAGCATATACTTCATGAAGTCCATGTTTACGTGGATGATCAGGATGAGGCGTGTCTGAAACGGCTGAAAGAAAAAGGAGTAGATGTGTATATCCAGATAACTCCAAATGACAGAAAATACAAGATATAAATTAAAGGGTCCAAAATATTGTATTAAGAGTATTTTGGACCTTTACAAAAGCATTTGAAAGGTTGGTCCAAAATATGGAAAAATTACTTTGCCCATCAATGATGTGTGCCGATTTTAATAATTTAAAAAAAGAGTTGTAAAATTGGATGAAGCAGGTGCTGATGTGTTTCATATTGATGTAAATGGATGGAAAATTTTGTACCCAAATTTTGCAATGGGATTAGAGGATTTTAAATGTATTAGAGAAAACACTAAAAAAAATGGTAGACGTACATTTAATGGTGGAAAATCCGGTAGCATTATCTGAAATATTTTGCAAAATGGGAGCAGATATTGTTTATGTACATTATGAAACGGATGTAAACATTGCACGTACTTATGACAATATTCATAAATATGGGCAAAAAAACGGGTTTAGCCATAAATCCAGCAACATCATTTGAAACTGTAAAAAATATATTACATATAGTAGATTATGTAATGATAATGACCGTTAATCCGGGGTTTGCAGGTCAATCATATTTAGAATATATTGACGAAAAAATAGAGGAATTTATTCAAAATAGGAAAAAATATCATTATGAAATAGTTGTGGATGGTGGAATTTCTGAAGAGAAAATAAAAAAATTGAATCAAAAAGGTGTAAAAGGTTTTATTCTTGGAACATCTTCTCTTTTTGGAAAGGGTGACTACGTTCGCACAATTAAGAAATTAAGAGTTTTATAAATAACTAATAGGCAGGATATATAAATGGTAGGAATTATTATAACAGGACATAGCAATTTCGCTACGGGAATTGCCAGTGCAGTGAAACTGGTTGCAGGACAACAGAAAAATCTGGAAACAGTAGATTTCCCGGATACTTATTCAACAGAAGAGTTGAAGATAAAGTTAACAGAGGCTTTAGACAAATTAGAAGAATGTAAAAATATTATATTTTTTACTGATATTGTAGGTGGCTCGCCATTTAAAATTTCAGCAGAAATTGCTGCTACGAGTAGTAAAAATATTAAAATAATAAGTGGTACTAATTTAGGGATGCTGATTGAAAATGTTATGATGCGTGATATGGACATAAATATTGATAAGTTAGTTGAAAATGCCATATCTACAGGAAAACAACAGGTTCTTAAATTTGAAATGTGTAGGGAAATGGAGGCAGACTGGCAAGGAATTTAGGAGGTGGAAATGAAAGCAGTTTTCTTTGATGTGGATGGAACGCTAATTGATTGCGTAGAGAAAAAAATACCGGCTTCTTCTATTAAAGCAATAGAGGAATTGAGAAAAAACGGATATAAGGTTGCACTGGCTACAGGAAGGGATATTAACAGTATACGTGATATAAAGGATTTAGATATATCTGTTTTTGATGCATATGTTTTGAATAACGGTGCTGCGATATATGACAACACGTTGCGATGCATAAAGGATTTTCCCTTTTTGAGAGAAGATGTAGAAAAAATATTAGAGTATTGTAATAACAATAATATGTCTTTGATATTTGATGCAGTTGATGGTCCTTATCTGGCTACTAAAATTACTGATTTTCTGGTTGAGGGAAAAAAATATTATGAGGAAGAAATCCCACCATATATAGAATGGAAAGGTGAGGAGGTTGTGAAAATTAATATATTCGCTCCTATGGGTTACGATTTTTCTGAACTGGAAAAAGATATTTCAGCGCGAATTGTGCCATGTCCTACAGTTTGCTATGATGTTATGGCAAAGGGAATATCTAAACAAACAGGCATTCGTGAAATGATGAAATACTATGGATTTAATGAAGATGATTATATGGCATTTGGAGATCAGGAGAATGACTGGGAAATGCTTGAAAATGCAAAAATAGGCATAGCAGTTAAAGATATAGATGGTTCTGAAAAATTGCAACATATGGCAGATTATGTATGTAATGCACCAAGAAAAGATGGAATATATACTTTCTTAAAAAATCAATGGTTATATTTAAAAAAGCACCATTTTACAACTTTATAAATAATGCTCCAGCCCTACAATCGCCTGTTTTAAGGCGTTTATCACTGAGGATGATTTTATTTGGGTTTCGATATTTTGCACCAAAGTGGCAAAAATTACCTGCTGGTGTATACCCTCGCTTAATTCAAAACGAAAATACTGCACGCTTTTATCTCGGAAATCAGAAAAGCTTTCATCCTGATATGGCAATAACTTCATCGCACAATAGGCAACATTGATCAGATTAACCATCATCTCAATGCCCTTGCAGCTCCGTACCATATAGCTGCATAGCGACCAGAAAGTTTTCTGTTCATAGTAGCTGATTTCAATATTCCAGCGAAACGAATAGAGAAATAGCGGAATATATTTCATCCGGTCGCTTCCGGTTTGATTTAAAGGTGAAGATTCCTGCCATGCACAGAGAATCTGCAGTTCTTCAGGCGTTATCGTACTAAAAAATAGGCGTTTGGTTCCTCCGGTTCTGGCTGTTGATGTAACATAAGCAAGAACCTCGGGTGTTCCAAAAAGATTTGTCAGGACACGGCGAACCCCGGTATAATAATCCCCAACCTTTTCATCGGAGAGAGTAAAATCATCTTCTATCGAAAGACGCCTTCTGTGTTTTGCCGGTCTGCCCCTGTGACCTGTAGGAGCCGGTGCAAGGTCATAAATGACAGAGTCGGGTCTTGCGTTTCCAATCAGATCAAGGTTTTCATATTCATCAACAATAGAAACCAGGTTCTGTTTCATATATCAGCTGTCACAAAGAATAATTACATTTTTACTATGTGAGAATTCTGGCAGGACCTGACGCACCATGGAAGCCGCAAGCTCAAGTTTTGATTCCTTTTTTTACCACATACGGTATCCGAGAGGAACAGCAATATATGAGATTTTATCATGGTTCCAGACAGGAACACACAGCATCAGACTTACAAAACAGTGCCCGTTAAGATAGTTTGAGCCGTTATGAGCAGCATGGTCAAAAAGTTTAGTTTGAGGCATCATCAGTTTGTGTGAGCGTTTAGCTGCCGCTGATAGCACCTCCATCCTTTTTCTGCTTGATTATTTTTTATCTGGTATTGAATTTAGGGGGCAAGGGGTTCCACGGAGTGGTGCTTGCACCCTTGTGGCTGAATTCAATATTAGATACCCTAATCGAAGAAGAAGAAAGAAGTCCATTCATCTTTCTCCCATGGCAACTTCACTTTGATATCAGAGCATCTAAGCATTATCATGGCCATCATGTTATCTAAGTTTCGAAATCCATAAGCCATTCGAATGGATAGCTTTATTTTATTGTTGATTGCTTCAATCCTTGCATTGGTTAATCCATACTCTATGGTATTTAATATAGATTGCATATGTCTGTTTATCTTCTTCTGAAGTTCAACAAAGGCTGGTATTCTGCAGTGTCTTGCCCATTTAAACCAGGCATCAAGAGCCTCCTTTGCTTCCTTTACAGTATCATTGTAGAAGACAAGACGTAATGCTTCTTTGAGTTTATATGCGCGATACAAACGAGGATCTGTTTTAGCAATCCATTCAACCTTAGCCTTGTTGATTTGGCGTAAGATCTTCGGAGCTTTCCTAATGCCATTTTTGAATTCTTAAGCTCTGTTGCAGTTGTATCCTTCGAAGGTGTTTCTTTCTTAGGACGTCCTGTTTAGCTTTTGGTTGTTCCGGAGATTTTTGCTTTGGCTTCTCGCCAAGCATCAACTCTTACAGTATCAAGGGCATCCATTGCCCATTCAATTACATGAAATGGATCCACGCAACGGTTAGCATTTGGGCAGTATTCTCTGATGCATTCATCAATCCACCTGGCACCATCGCCAGAGCCTAATTGAATGCTTTCTCTTTGTGCAGGTGTTAGCTGTTTAAAGAATTGCTCAAATATAGTTTTTCCATGACCTTTGGCAACCCAGATAACGTTTCCAGTATCATGATTAACAACAGTAGTAATGTATTTATGTCCCTTACGATAACTGGTTTCATCAACGCCAATACGAACGAGATTATCAAAGCGGGCATTAGGATTAATATCAAGGTCTTTCTCGACACGTTTGATGATAGAACCTACTGTATTCCATGAAATTCTCATGAATGCAGCAACGGCTAAACGAGAACAGTTAACAGCCATCCAAGCAGTCTGTTCTTCAAATTTGCGTGTAAAGCGGGAGCCATGTCTGGTCCAAGGAAAGTGGCATGTAACGACACCATGCTCCTTACAGTTGACTCTGCAGGAAGGGACAACCAGAATAACTTTTTGACCTGCCCAGTCGCAGGCTCTCCAGGTTCTGGCACCTTCATTGCCATTGTCATAGAACTTGGATTTTTTACCACAAATGCCACATCGATATTGCTCGCATTTAGTGGCATGTACCTGAATCATAATAGAGGTATCAGCAAGCATAGTAACTTTATCAATACAAGTGTGCTTGACATTTAGGATAGTTTTGATACAATTTTTGTTAAGCATATGGTGACTCTTTCCTTTACAATTTTTTCTAGGCAAAAAATCATACTAGAGCCCATATGTTTTTTCCAATACCTAAACGGCCTTGAGCCAATTTTCTATACAACACATACTAATGAAGAGCCTTTTAAAATAATTAGTTGTGTAAGTCTGTATAAAATTTGTTTTGTAAAAAATGTTCCGGGTGTTTTGATTATTTTAAAAAGTTAGCCACTCCGTACAAAGATTAGCAGTAAAATACATTGACACAGCCCATGTCATTTGATATATTTTTTTAGAAGCAAAGGCGATTAATTAAATACACACTACCTCTGAGGGAGTAGTTCGCGTATCATTACATATACGTGGTTTGTCAACAGACCGGTCAATAGACCTGGCAAACATTAAAGAATGAGACTCAAGTATGCAGCACACAATAAAGCTATATAAGCCATAAATTATAGCTTTATAAGGTTTCGTGTCTGCATGCGAGGGTCTCATTTTTTCATATGCATATTGCAGAATTAATTGCAAAATCATAGACAGCCCGGTACAAACGAAAATTAATCGCCGCACACTAGGCAAAAGGGAGAAAAATATGGTATTATTTATTGAAATCCTGCTCATAGGAGTAGGTTTGTCAATGGACGCCTTCGCAGTATCCATCTGCAAGGGACTTGGAATGACAAAGGTAAACAGAAAGCAGGCGCTGACAATCGGTCTGTATTTCGGAGGATTTCAGGCGCTCATGCCGTTTATCGGCTATATGCTGGGCATCCGGTTTGAGAAGTACATCACAAGCATTGACCACTGGATAGCATTCATTCTGCTGGGATTTATCGGTGGAAAGATGGTTTATGAGGCAGTAAAGGAAAAGGATGATGACGCGGTCGTGGAAAAAGACCTGGCGCTCAATCAGGGAGAGATGCTTCTGCTTGCAATTGCGACAAGCATCGATGCGCTTGCAGTCGGAATCATGTTTGCATTTACCTATGACAGCTTAAACATCTACTGGGCTATTGCAATCATCGGACTTACAACCTTCGTGCTCTCAATCATCGGAGTCATAGTCGGAAACTTTTTCGGCAATAAATATAAAAAGAAATCAGAGATAGCCGGAGGAATCATTCTCATACTCATAGGTGTGAAGATATTGCTTGAGCACCTGGGAATTATATGCTTTTAAAAATAAAAAATGGAGGAATCAACAATGGAAAATTTCATCAATAATGCACCGTTTATAGTGGTGTTGATCTGCCTGATAGTGGGCTTTGTGTTTTTGGTAAAGGGCGCAGACATGTTCGTGGAGGGCAGCTCAAGCGTGGCAAAGCGCTTCAAGGTGCCGTCGCTTATCATTGGACTGACAATTGTTGCGATGGGAACTTCACTTCCTGAAACAGCGGTCAGTGTGGCAGCATCCATAGCACACAATAATACGCTTGCAGTCAGCAACGTGACAGGCTCAAACATATTTAACCTCATGGTAGTAATCGGCGTGTGCGCTTTGATGACACCGATAGTGGTGGACGGAGCATCATTAAAAAGGGATTTCCCATTTTCGATGATATGTGCCATTTTACTTCTTGTCATGGGAACAATCGGCATGACACTCGGCAGAGTGGACGGAATAATACTGCTCGGCTGCTTTGCAGGATATATTTTCTACCTTATCAGACACACATTAAAGCAGAACAGGCAGTCATCAGATGAGGAGGTCGATGAGATACCTCTCATCTCAATGCCAAAAGCAGTGATTTTCATTCTGATCGGAGCTGTCGGCATCGCAGTAGGCGGAGATGTCGTAGTAGACAGTGCAAGCCGCATAGCGATTGACCTTGGAATGAGCCAGACACTTGTCGGACTGACCATCGTATCTATCGGAACATCGCTTCCGGAGCTTGTGACATCAATAGTCGCAGCCAGAAAAAATGAGGTCGATATGGCACTCGGAAATGCAGTCGGCTCATGCATTTTCAACATACTCATGGTGCTCGGAATTGCATCAGCCATCAGCCCGATAGCATTCATACAGGAAAATATCATAGATATTATCGTGCTTGTGGTATTTTCACTCATCGTGTGGATTATGGCATGGACAAAACGTGAGATAAAAAGAGGCGAGGGCATCATCATGCTGCTAATGTATGCAGCATATACAGCGTATATTATTATACGATAGGGTAAAATACCTTTTGAACCTTTAATGCATAATATTACTTAGAAAATGTGCAGATACTTATTGAGTATCTGCATTTTTTTTAGTCAAATATATGCATAAAGGAGGAAAATATGCAACAAAATATGTCAATGCAAAATATATCAATAGTAAATAGAAAATTTCCCACAAATTTTACACAGCCATCTCAATATATTTTCAATTATTTGTTACGCTTATAAGTGCAGAAATAAAGATTACAAAACATGTACGAATATTTTTATGAAAAGCAGACTATAATTTATGATTAAGTAACAAAACAGGAGGCAATAATTTGACATACGATGAGATAAAAAAGAATAAGGAGGTCTGTGAATGTTTAAAGAAAGGGAATGAAAACCTTGGAGTATTGGGCTTTACAGACCATTCGGCAGCTCATTGCACAATGGTAGCCAAAAGAGCAGCATATATATTAAAGAAATTCGGTTACAGCGAATCTGATATTGAAATGGTAAAAATCGCGGGATTTATGCATGATATCGGAAATGTGGTAAACAGAAGCCGTCATGCGGAATATGGTGCAATACTGGCAAACGAGATACTCAAAGAAACAGATATGAGTCTGAAGGATAGGATAACGGTTGTGTCTGCGATAGGACATCATGATGAGTCAACCGGAGGGGCAACGGATCCTATTTCAGCAGCACTCATCATAGCAGATAAAACCGATGTGCGCAGAAACCGTGTAAGGAACAAGGCAAAAGAAAATTTTGATATACACGACAGGGTAAATTATGCAGTAACAGATGCAGCTCTTAAGATAAATATGGATAAAAAAGTCATAGCGCTTAATCTGCAGATTGATACGAAAATCTGCTCTATGTATGAGTATTTTGAAATTTTCCTGGGTCGAATGATGATGTGCCGTGGCGCAGCAGAGGTGCTAGGTGCAACCTTTAAGCTTACGGCAAATGGTTCGAAGGTGTTATAGAAAATCGTGTCGTTTGTCAGATTTCAGAGGGATAGTTCATCCTTTTTGTGGATGAATTGATTCAAGGATTCAGAACAGGTATTATAACGGTGGCGGAATATATATCATTTTCGTGATTGATCACGCAGAAACCACCGCATGCCTCGGCTGAGTCCTTTACATTTTTCAGACCATATCCGTGAATAAAATCTATTTTTTCAAAATCATCAGGTGCCTTGTCAGGATCTGCAATCACATATGTGTTTGCAACGTGTATGGTAAAGGTGCCGTCTACAGTTCTTACCGCAACCTTGATATTTGCTCCGATTTGTCCACGGCAGGCATTAAGCGCATTATCAAGCAGATTTCCGAGAATGATAGTCAGGTGATAATCATTGACAGGAATAGTGGCTTTGTCAAATTTCAGATTGGTGTGCAGAGTGATACCTTGGGCTTTTGTCTGAAGCAGCAGGTTGCTTACAAAGGCATCTATAACGAGATTTCCTGTATTAATAGTACAATAGCGTGATTCGAGGTCGTGCATAATCTCTTTAGAATAAGGGATTATATCGTCATATTTTTTCTCAGTAACACAATTTTCAATATAAAACAGATGCTTTTTGGTGTCGTGCATAAAGCTACGTATATTTTTGTAGGCAGCACCCAGTTGCTCGTATTTGTTGCGCTGAAATTCAATCTGTTCTTTTTGGATGGTAAGCTGAAAGCGGAGCTCTTCGTTTTCGAGGACGTTGTAAAACAATATATAGTTCATAATATTTATAAACAATACAAAGGCTGCTAAAATGAAAAAGGCAGACGGAATATTTATATTTAGATATAAAATTGGTTTTGATAGTAACAGGCACATAGAAAGTACCGGAATAACCAATAAAATTATTGTATAACTTAAAGAATGAACAAAAGCCTCCTTTTTCCAGATAAAATGAATCAGTATTGAAAAAATAAGGAAAAACATATTCGCCATAAGCGATATATTGGAGAATACTAAAAAATCCATAGTATCTTTTTCAACTCGATATGAGTAAATGCTTGTAATAATGTAATACGAAAAAGCTTCAAAGATAGAGCATAATATAGTAGTACTGATGGATATAAGTATTTTAGTTCGCAAATTGGCTGAATAAAGAAAACTTAGGCAGAAACAAAGTAAAGATGATAAGGGTTAAACGTAAATAAACTGCCAGTGTCGATGTATTGCCAATTAAAATAGATGTAATGGCTGCATAAATAGTAAGCTGCATACAAATATGAGAAGTATTATATAATATGGCAGTTGGGATTTCTTCTTTCCAAGAATTGTCTGCAAAAAATATAAAGGCTGCTTGCACCGGACATCATGCTGTCCAATAAATTCAACAATACTATTTTCATAAACTTGTCTCCTTAAATTTATAATATATTAATAATGTGCTGAGAGTAGATATTTTGTAATTCCTTGGATCTTCTCCGGCTGATTGGAAGTTCAAAGCCGTTATTCAGTAAAAGCCGCGTGGAAGTAATTGATCTGATCTGGTGTAAATTTACCAGAAATCCTCTTGAAGGTGAAACAAATCCGTGAGAAGAAAGTCGTTTTTCTGCTTCGGATAAAGTGCCTTTGGATATCAATGCTCTGTCAGTAAGTTGATATCTGAGATGTAACTTATTTTCTTTCATTGATGAAATATAAAGAAGATCGCTTAAAGGTACAAAATTTTTTTCACCATCAGTATCAATTATAACGATACTTTTTGAGTTTCGATATAATTTTTTGATAATATTGTTAAAAAGCTTGTATATAGCTGTATAGTCGACCGGTTTTGTTATGAATTGAAATGGCTGGACTTCAAAGCTTTCGTGCATATATTCCGGATAGGATGTTGTAAATATAATGAGCAGATCATCATCCATATCCCGGAGTTGTCTGGCAAGTTCCATACCATTTATGTCTGGCATTTCTATATCCAGAAGTACTATCTGATAGAGATGATTCTTGTAGTCTGAAAGTATATCACTCGCTGAAAAATAAGATGATACGACAATGTTGTTATCAGTTTCTATTGTGTATTGTAAAATATTCTTTTTCATTATTGCGATATCGTTTGTATCATCGTCGCATATTGCTATATTAAGATTCATGATGCCTCCTTATATTTGAAATATATCCGGTATAAAGACCTGTTGCGCATATTATGAGACTTAAATCAATAAAAATTAAACCTTTATTCCAGTGTAACAAAAGTGACAGAATTGTAAATATGGAATTGAAGGAAAAAAATAATATAGGTTTTTTTCCTGGCTGTCTTTTTAGCTGACTTACTAAATACTTTGTTAGGTGTGTCAACAGGTGAAACCACTAATATTAGAATCCAGCAAATAATATATATGGGTATCAAGATATATGCAGAAATCATAGGTATAGTGGCAATAGTTAAAAGATATATAGAAAATACAGTATATGATAGTATATAGCATGAAATACGTGTTTTGCAATGATACCCACCGGTTACAGCACGTAAAGATCCTGTAATAATAATATATATTGTAACAGCTATCGGGTGGTGAAATAAAAAACCTAGAGTTAATAGCGATAAATTGTATAATAAGAAATTAAGCATGTAGTCAAAAATATAAGCATATGCATCTCTAAAACGAGATTCAATAATTCCATTTAAAACATATCTTTCTGATAAGCATTTTCCAATAGATTTCATAGTTTGTCTCCTCGCATAAAATCATGAATAAATCTATTATATATTTTTTTTATAAAGAAATTGTAATTTATGGATAAGTGGATGAAAATGAGGAGTGAATGGTTGATAAGAACCGCTCACTCCTCATTTTTGACTATTAAGAAGAAATACAGTTATATGAGAGAAAATGAGGTAATATGAAAGTGTCAATTGACAAGCATAATACTTATGATATAAGGGCCAAAAGATATACTTAAAAATGCAAGCATGCAAGCATCAAGGATACTTTTGGATTTTTCAATCATTTTATTGAATTATAAGTGGTAGGAGAAAATTTATGGATAAGAGAAAAATATTCACTGCAATCATGGCAATTTCAATGCTTATAACCACATTTTCAGGCTGCTCGTCAAATCAAAAACAAAGCTACGGCAACCTGGGTAAAGGTGATGAAAGCGATAGACCTGAGGTTGAGGATATAGTGATAGATAATGAAAGTGATATTTATAATATTGGAGATGAAATTCAGGTGAAAAACGTGGATTACGGCACAAATAGAGAATACGTTGCCAAAAGTTATATTGTAAATAGTGTAAAAATATATGATACTGCGGCTGAAATTGATGGTGTGCAGGATAAACTTATAGAAACCGATTATTATATGGGAGCTGATCCCGAAAAGCCTGCGATACTGAAAAAGGATGAGGTGGCCTGCGGAAAGCTTCTGCTTTGCGATATATCTGTAAAAAATATCGAGGATGAAATATGCACTGTAGGGGATATTTCCCTGGTATATGATATTAATGGTGTCTGTCAGCTTTTAGGCTATCCGGTTTATTTTTCAAATGCAAAGGACAATGAGCATGGGATATATGATTATACACTGGTGCAGGGACAGTCGCTTGACGCTCAGATAGGATTTTGTGTAGATCCGGCATTGCTGCAGATTGATAATATGGACTTAAGCAAGCTTTATCTGTCGGTGAACTTTAATGGTGATGAAGAGAACAGGCAGTTTATAGATCCCGGATTGGAGTAGCATATGAAAAATGTATTACAAATTGAGCTTAACAAGGCGATTAAGACCAGATATTTTGCCATATCTATAATCATAGGAACTATGATAGGCATAGTAGGGCTGGTTTATAATGTAAATCTTGTATACAACAGTCAGATATATGATGGTATCAATCCTTGTTATGAGGGATTTACGTTATTTAATCATTGGATTGGTGGTGAAGGCTTTTCGTTATGGGTCATCACTATACTTTTTTTGTGTTTCCGCTGCTTATAGCATTGCCGTACGGCTGGTCATTTTGTGGAGAAAAAAACAGCGGATATATGCGTCAGATGCTGGTAAGAGCAGGAGAGAAAAGCTATCTGACAGCCAAATTTCTGGCAACATTTATTGCCGGTGGTCTTGCAATGGTAGTGCCGCTAATCATCAATTTTATGCTGACTGCGCTGTTTATTCCGGCAATAACACCTGTTCCTACATACGACACTATGTATGGTGTTTTTGGCAATTCTCTATTTTCAAGCCTGTATTATACGCAGCCATTTGCTTATGTAGCGGTATATATGCTGGTTGATTTTATGTTTTGCGGAGCTTTGGCATGTATTACGATGCTGTCGGCGCAATTTATTAAATATAAATGGGTTAATTGTATTTTTCCGTTTGTTGTCTGCATGGTATTAAATGTACTTAATAATATGTTGTTTTCAAATACTCCTGGGGCAGAAAATTATCAATTTTCACCATTTTATTTTACCAAATGTGTACAGACCGGATATCCGGCAAAACTTTGGATCATAGTTTTAATGTCTATGTTAATGGCTGCTATAACAATTGCGGTTAATATGGTTTTGATGCATAAAAAGGATGTAATGTGAGGATGCATATATGAAAATGTGGAAATTGTTATGTTATGACATAAAATATGGCTGCATAAAAAACCTGAAATTATTATTGTTTCCGGTTATATTTGAAATGGCTGTACTGTTTATGCTGTGGCAGAAAATGAATTCGTATGCGCAGTATGGTATAAGTACACAAAAGCATATGGGAGATGTTCTGCTATATAATTTCGGTGGTATGGAAAAATATAAAATGTCTATGGAAAATGTGTTTCAATTTCCAGTGACATGGATGCTGCTTTTTGTAATGATACTTTTTGTGACTCTGAGTTATCCCATGAATAATTTATGCGGTTTCGGAAATAAGCTTCTGATAAAGGGAAAAAGCCGTGTGAAATGGTGGCTGTCAAAATGTATATGGAATCTGCTCTGCAATATTATTTTCTTTGGGATAATTTTTACATTAATTCTGTCTTTTTGCAGTATAAGCGGCATACAGTCCGGAATGCAGGTAAATACAGATATGCAGACTGTTCTTTTTAATCTGGGGGCAGATACGTCACTTAAGCCAGATGCAATAATGCCGGTTGGAGATATAGTAATGGTGTTTATGTTATCTGTAGCAATATGTCAGATACAAATGGCACTGGGACTCTGGCTTAAGCCGATATACAGTTTTATGGTAATGTGCATGGTTTTGCTGCTGTCAGCATATTTTCAAAGCCTGTTTGTTATTGGAAATTATGCAATGCTGATAAGGCATTTGTGGATAAATGAGGATGGTATAGATTGCAAAGTGGCAATCCCTGCTATGTGTTTGATAATATTTATAACAGTTATAGTGGGTGTGATAAGGTTCAAAAAGTATAACATTATTCAGGAGGAAAACTAGAATGGCACATATAGAGGTAGAAAAGCTTTGTAAAACAATCAATAAAAGTATAGTGCTTGAGGATATAAATCTGGATATGTCATCAGGAAAAGTATATGGATTTCAGGGAATAAACGGCTCGGGAAAGACAATGCTTATGAGAGCACTTATCGGATTGATCCGTCCAACGAGTGGCAAGGTGTGTATTGATGGCAAAGAACTTGGAAAAGATATAGATTTTCCGGAGAGTATTGGATTTTTACTGGAAAATCCTGCATTTTTGGATATGTATTCCGGAGAGGATAATTTAAAGCTTCTTGCAAAAGTGGATGGTAATGTGGATAAAAAGAGCGTGGAGAATGAAATACGTGGATTAATTGATGATGTAGGACTGGGGCAGGCGGGAAGGAAAAAATATAAAAAGTATTCACTTGGAATGAAACAGAGACTGGGGATTGCGGCAGCAGTTCTTGGAAATCCCGATATCGTAGTATTAGACGAGCCGACAAATGCCCTGGATGATGATGGAAAGGAAATGGTTAAATCAGTTGTTAGAAAACAGAAAGAGCGGGGAGCACTTGTGATCATTTCATGCCATGATATGCAGACATTGGAGGAATTATCTGATGAAATTGTAAAACTTAAGGAGGGCAGGATATGCGGGTGAGAAAAAGAGTGCTTATTATTTGCGGGTTAATTTTGCTTATTCTGTATACAGCTCGTGTAATTGTGGTTAATAAAAATGCTGATAGAGTGCCGGTATACATATATGATGTGGGAGAAACTGTAGATTTTAGAAATGATTATGTGGATACTGTTGAAGAGTGTATCGACGGATATGCTGTACAGGTTCTGGGCTATGAGGTAGTAGATACAAGAGAACTTTATGAGCGTTATAATATGGGGCAGGCAGATGAAGCAACAGTAAAAAATACTCCATTTTATTGTCTGTTAAAGGTTCGTATCTATAATAAAGACTGCGACCTTGGAGAGGAAGGCGGGCTGATGCTGGATCGCTATAGTCTTATGGGCGATAATTATATGGCACTTGTGAGTGAGAATGTTTTTTGCACAATGTACCCTGATATGCCGGGAACATCGTTTTCACTTAGAAAGGGAACAAGCATGGAATTTGAGCTGCCTTATCCTATTACAAGGACTGAGGGCTGTACAAAAGAGGATATGCAGAAAAAAGCACCAATGCTGGAAATCTCTGAGTTTCCAAATAGAAAGCTATTGAAAGCAGGGTGAGCCTGCTCTATTATTTTGCAGTTACAAGTACAGAATGCATTTTAAAAGATTGGTAAAAGAAAAGTTGATTTACAACAGTTGACAATTTAAAAGCCACATGCTACTCTAGAAATGTATGAGATAAAAGCGACGAAAAAGAGAGTACTTTTATGGCAGATTTACAGAGAAATCCCACACAGGCTGAGAGGGGATGACCTAAAGTAGGAGGAACATGGCTTTGGAGCAGCAGTATCGAACCATTGGCTAGATACTGACAGGAACCGCCTGTTATAGCGGAAAGAGGCGCAGCAGAGCCGGCAAAAGATGCTGGATGATTTTGATAGCTGTGTGAAGAGAAGTGGTACCACGATATAATCGTCTTCTTGGGAGTTTTCTCCTGAGGAGGCGTTTTGTTTTATTATTACGGCTTCGCACGTAATATATTGAATTGCCGGAGAGCATACAGTTGTTCTGAGGAATATACTGTATGTGATACGGCATTATAGAAGACTATATGTGCGAAGCATTAAAAACAGGAGGAAACTAAATTGGCAAACAAAGGTAAATATTACATGACAACAGCCATTGCGTACACATCAGGCAAGCCTCATATCGGAAACACATATGAGATCATCCTTGCAGACGCAATCGCCAGATACAAGAGAGCAGAGGGATACGACGTATATTTCCAGACAGGAACAGATGAGCACGGACAGAAAATCCAGGAAAAGGCTGAGGCAGCCGGAATTTCACCGAAGGAGTTTGTAGATCAGATTTCAGGTGAGGTAAAGAGAATCTGGGATATGGTAAATTCATCATATGACAATTTTGTTCGCACAACAGATGAGGATCATGAGAAATGTGTAAAGAAAATCTTCAAGAAGCTTTACGATCAGGGCGATATCTACAAAGGTTCATACGAGGGACTTTACTGTACACCATGTGAGTCATTCTGGACAGAGTCACAGCTCGTGGACGGAAAATGTCCGGACTGCGGACGTGAGGTACAGCCTGCAAAGGAGGAGGCATACTTCTTCAAGATGAGCAAATATGCAGACAGACTCATCGACTATATCAACACACACCCTGATTTCATCCAGCCGGTTTCAAGGAAAAACGAGATGATGAACAACTTCCTGCTTCCGGGACTTCAGGATCTTTGCGTATCGAGAACATCATTCAGCTGGGGAATTCCGGTAGATTTCGATCCAAAGCATGTAGTGTATGTATGGCTTGATGCCCTCACAAACTATATCACAAAAATCGGTTACGATCCTGACGGATCATCAGAGCTTTTCAAGAAAAACTGGCCTGCAGATCTGCACCTTATCGGAAAAGATATCGTGCGTTTCCATACTATTTACTGGCCTATTTTCCTTATGGCACTTGACCTTCCGCTTCCAAAGCAGGTATTCGGACATCCATGGCTGCTTCAGGGCGGTGACAAGATGAGTAAGTCAAAAGGAAACGTTATCTACGCAGACGATATGGTCAGACTTTTCGGCGTAGATGCCACACGTTACTTTGTGCTTCATGAGATGCCATTCGAGAACGACGGAATCATCACATGGGATCTTGTAATCGAGAGATTCAACTCAGACCTTGCAAACATACTTGGAAACCTTGTAAACAGAACAGTTTCCATGAGTAATAAGTATTTTGACGGTATCGTAAAGAGCACAGGCGCAACAGGCGATGCAGATCAGACTGCCATTGACGCAGATCTTAAGGCTGTTGTTACCGGCACAAGAGATAAAGTGGCAAAGAAAATGGAAGGACTTCGTGTGGCAGATGCCATCACAGAGGTATTTGCACTTTTCCGTCGCTGCAACAAATACATCGACGAGACAACACCTTGGGTGCTTGCAAAGGACGAGGCACAGCAGGATCGTCTTGCTGAGGTGCTTTACAACCTCACAGAGTCTATCACAATCGGAGCAAGCCTGCTTCATTCATTCCTGCCGGAGACAGCAGAAAAGATTGTGGCACAGCTTAACACAACACTCCGTGAGTTCGATGATCTTGACAAATTTGGTCTTTATGAGAGCGGCACAAAGGTTACAGACAAACCTGAGATCCTCTTCGGCAGATTAAAGGCAGAGGATGTGATGCCTGAGGTAGAGAAAATCCAGGCGGTACAGAAAGCAGAGTTTGAGGCTGAGCAGGCTAAGCTTGCTGCAGTTGAGGGTAAGGCAGCATGTGGCTGTGGTGCAGGTGAAAATGCCGCAGATGGTGCAGACCTTGAGCCTATGGATGTGGAAGCAAAGGAAGAAATCACATTTGATGATTTCGAAAAGCTTCAGTTCCAGGTTGGTGAAATCGTAAAATGTGAGGCAGTTGCGAAGTCAAAGAAGCTTCTCTGCTCACAGGTAAAGATTGGAAACCAGACAAAGCAGATAGTATCAGGCATCAGAAAGTACTATTCTCCTGAGGAGATGGTAGGCAAGAAGGTAATGGTTCTCGTAAACTTAAAACCGGCTAAGCTCGCAGGTGTTTTATCAGAGGGAATGCTGCTGTGCGCAGAGGATGCAGAGGGCAATCTCGCACTCCTGACACCGGAGAAACCAATGCCGGCAGGAGCACCTATTGAATAGGACGTAAGCGACGAGAAGTACTGAATTTAAGGCAGACGTAAAATCGTGCTTGCATGATTTTATGTCTGGCTAAATTCAAGTTCGGCGACCGCCGAACCATCCCGGAAATCCTTGATTTCCGGGATAGGTACTTCGATCAGAAATAAGCTATAATATATCTCAAAAAATGCACTTTATTGAGCAGGGAAAGGAGTCTCATATGGAATATTTTGATATAGTGGACGAGCAGGGAAATCCAACAGGACAGACCGTAGAGCGCAAGCAGGCGCACAGAAACAATATACTTCATAGGACTGCGCATGTCTGGATAGTCAGACACCGTGGAAATTCCATACAGATACTTTTGCAGAAAAGGTGCATGGAAAAAGACTCCTTTCCGGGCTGTTATGACATATCAAGTGCGGGACACATACCGGCCGGTGTGGACTATATACCGTCTGCACTCAGAGAGCTTAGGGAGGAGCTGAGCCTGACAATAGATCCGGCACAGCTTATCGACTGTGGACTGCACAGACACCATGCAGACGAGGTGTTTCACGGAGAAAGATTCCTGGACAACCAGATAAGCAAGGTGTTTCTTCTGTGGCTCGATGTGGACGAAGCGGACATCACCGTGCAGAAGGAGGAAATCGACTCTGTAAAGTGGTTTGACTACGCAGAGTGTAAGCAGGACGTGATAAACGGCACGATTCCAAACTGCATAGATGTGGCGGAGCTTGAGATGCTTGAGCCACACTTTGTAGAATGAAATTTTTGTGAAATTGTGTGGCGGTGGCTCTATTCGAGCTATCATGAGAACATAAAAATATATTTTACGTTAAATCAATTGGGAGGATACTATGAAATCAACAAAAGACTCTCTCTTAGAGGATATCAAGGCAGAATTTGCCGAGGTCAATGCCATGATGGAGGCGCTCGAAGCAAAGGAGCCGGAGGATGAGGCGAGTGAAGCCTATGACAAGTGGATTGAGGAGTGTGAGCAGCTCGCCATCGAGTCAGAATCACTCATGACACTTATAGATTACAAGATGACACAGGGACTGTAGAGAGATATCCTGTATATATTATACAAAAATAAACACCCGGATATAGATAAATTGCTATATCCGGGTGTTTTTTATAAAGAAAAACTTCAAAAAAATGAAATTAAATATATAAAAAATTGTACAAACCGTGTTATACTTTATACGTTACACTAAATTCAGTAGGAGAAAAAGATGTTATCAGTAATAGAAAAAGTCAATGACGTGGTCAACAATTTTATCTGGGGCGTGCCTGCGATGATATGTATCATAGGTGTCGGGCTGCTTTTGAGCTTCAGAACGGGATTTATTCAGATTAGAAAGTTTCCATATGCGATGAAGGTTACGCTTGGCAGGATGCTCAAAAAACGTGAGGCATCTGACGGGGCGCTCACACCGTTTCAGGCAGTGTGTACGGCACTTGCGGCGACGGTCGGTACAGGAAATGTGGCAGGAGTTGCGGGAGCCATCGCGATAGGCGGACCGGGAGCGGTGTTCTGGATGTGGATTTCAGCACTTCTGGGCATGTGCACCAAGTTCTCGGAGGTCACACTTGCTGTACATTTTCACGAGAGAAATGCAAACGGCGACCTGGTAGGCGGCCCTATGTACTATATTAAAAACGGTCTTAAAAAGCACTGGCACTGGCTGGCATATCTGTTCTCAGCGTTTGGCGTGCTCACAGTGTTCGGTACAGGAAACGCTACACAGGTAAACACCATAACCACAGCGATTGATTCAGCTTTATATAATTACGATATAATTTCAAAAGAATCGGCATCTACGCTCAATTTCATATTAGGAATAGTGCTTGCCGCTCTTATTGCGCTTATTCTGCTTGGAGGAATCAAGCGTATAGGCCAGGTTACTGAAAAGCTTGTGCCATTTATGGCAGTGATGTATATTCTGCTGGCACTTGGAGTAGTAATCATCAACTTTAAAGCTATACTGGGCGTATTCGGGGCAATAATAGAGGGCGCGTTCAATCCGTCAGCAGTGACAGGCGGAGCAGTAGGAAGCTTTTTCATGAGTATGAAAAAGGGAGTTTCCAGAGGAATTTTTTCAAACGAAGCAGGTCTTGGAACAGGCTCTATCGCACATGCCTGTGCAGACACCAAAAAGCCAGTAAAGCAGGGCTTCTTTGGCATATTTGAGGTGTTTGTGGACACTATCGTGATATGTACACTCACAGCGCTTGTCATACTCTGCAGCGGAGTTTCTGTGGGCTATGGAGAAGCAGCAGGCGCAGAGCTTACCATCAGCGGATTTACATCCACTTACGGCGGCTGGGTATCAATCTTTACAGCGGTTGCTATGTGCTGTTTTGCATTTTCAACCATCATAGGCTGGGGACTTTACGGAACCAGATGCATAGAGTTCTTATTCGGAACTAAGGCAAATAAGCCGTTCATGGTAGTATATTCGCTTGTTGCGATTGTCGGTGCGACAATGAACCTCGGACTGATGTGGAGCATAGCGGAGACCTTCAATGGTCTTATGGTCATACCAAACCTTATCGCGGTATTTTTGCTTTCGGGTGTAGTTGTAAAGCTGGTGAAGGAATATTTAGCAGGAGAGGGAGCTGCATCTACCTTGAAGAATAGCCGGGAAGAGGCAAAAAGAACATTTTTATAGAATATGAGGGTATAAGTCATTATGGAAAATAAAACTGATTCATCGTTTGAAAGAAGCTTACTATTCAGAGTAGTTGCAATTATAGTGTGTATAATTATTGCATGTATTTCATTTTTTGGACTTGCAAAGAGCTATTCATCGCCTGAGTCAAAAATAAACAAAGAAACTATAAAGTATCTGGATGAAAAGAAAACAACTGCGCTGGAACTGAGCGCAAGTGCTACAGCAGTTTCAACACTTATTACATTAGCACCGGGAGATGACGGAACTCCTGTCGCAAATAAATTAATGGATCTGGCAGGATATTTTTTGATTGTTGTATCAGCAATATATCTTGAAAAATATCTGCTGACTATTTTGGGCGCGCTGACTTTCAAATGGCTTATTCCGGTATCAATGCTCGCGTTGGCAGTATATTTTGGAAGCAAAAAGGAGCTCTTTTGGAAAATAGGTGTAAAAATATTCATTTTTTGGTCTGGCAATATATGCGGTTATTCCGGTAAGCGTGCATGTCTCAAAAATGATTTACAGTACATACCAGGAGTCAATTGATGCGACAATCGATGAAGCAAATGATTTAGCGGATGAATCAGAAGCAGCAAAGGATGATGACAAGGATAGCAAGAAGAGTAAGGATTCTGAAAGCAGCTTTATAGATAAGGCGAAGGATGCAGTAAACAGTGTGAAAAATACATTGTCAGTTACCGCAGATAGTGTAAAGAACATGGTCAACAAGTTCATTGATGGACTGGCAGTGCTTATAGTTACAACGTGTCTTATTCCTGTACTTGTGATAGTATTTTTTATCTGGCTTGTGAAGCTTGTATTGGGAAGTGCAATATCATCGCCGGGAGCTGTAGCGATGAGGAGAGGAAAGGATAAATAGGAACAGGAACTATGAATATTCCCAAAGATAAGAAACTCTGAGAAATTTAATGACAAACTGTCCTCCCTGTGCTACAATCAACTCAAAGCATTATATTTCTGTAAATACGACACCACAGCAAATTTTTATCGGTGCGTATCACTTTGAAGAGGGCAGACCACTTCGCATTTTTCGACAAAGACATGGAAATTTTCAATGCTTTATGTTACCAGTTAATAGCAGGAAAATTGAAATGTCAGATGTGAAAACATTGCGAGAAAAGCGGGTTGTGGGGATTTTGCCGGCTTTTATATAAGGGATTATTGTACACATTATATACGTGGAAAGCATAAGTATACAGTATTTTTATTCGACTTCAGATTTTCCTGCTCACGCAAGAAGAGGAGGTTAATTTGGGTACAAAGGACTCGAAGGCAAAGGAGTATTTGTCGGACAATACGAGGTTTAGTGAAATCTGTAATTATGTATTGTTTGACGGAGAGAAGGTTATCAAACCGGAGGATTTAAAGGAATGTGACACCACAGAGGTGTTATCAGTTTTCGGTATTGATAAGAAGCAGATTGTTAAGCAGAAATGGAGAGATTTGCTAAAAAGTGTTTCCGTGAAGCATACAGGGCAAATGTATGTTATCTTAATTGGAGCAGAAGCGCAGACAGACATTCATTATGCGATGCCTGTTAAAACTATGATTTATGATGCATTGAATTACGGAGAGCAGGTCAACGAGGCAAAGAAACGCCACCGGAAAAATAAGGATTACAGGTCTTCGGACGAGTTTTTGTCAGGCTTTACACTTGATGATAAGCTGACACCGGTGATTACAATCACACTGTATCTTGGAACTACACAGTGGGATGGGCCAAGAAGCCTTGCAGAGATGATGCCACAGATGGATGAAAGAATACTCCCATTCATCAATGATTACAGGATTAATTTGCTGAATCCACTGGAGATTACAGACTTTTCCAAGTTCGAGACAGGGCTCAGGCCATTGTTTGAGTTATTGAAAAATGCGTCAGATGAGGAAAAGCTGAATGATTTAATTACAAACGACGAAACCTTCACAAGGGTTGACGTTGAGACAGTAGCAGCTATCAATCTGTTTGTAGGAACTGACATTAAGTATGATGAAAAGGAAGAGGTGGTAAATATGTGTAAGGCATGGGATGATCATAAAAAGCTTGGCATTCAGGAGGGGATACAACAAGGACTGCAACAAGGAAGATGCCTTGAAGTATATTCACTTGTTCAGGATGGTATATTAGAGCCCGAGGTGGGCGCAAAGAGAGTAAGTATGTCATTAGATGACTTCGTAGACGCAATGCAAAAAGCGGGCTACAAAATTCCTGAATTGGTGTAGTTTGATAGCTTAAAAGTATAACAGTAATTGCCCCGGCCTATGTGTGTTGGGGCATGATTTTTATATGACAGGGGAAAGTAGATGTATCTTGTATCTGTATATTTTGACAAGACGGCAGAGCATATTTTACAACGATATATAAATAAAATAGCTGAGAAAACAGGTAATTCATTCATGACGGATAACAATGTGCCGCCACACATGACGATATCGGCAATAGAAGCCCGAAGTGAAAATGCTTTATTGGGAGCAATGGATAATCTGCGAAATTCACTTTCTAATGGGACGATTAGCATTGTGTCAGTTGGACAATTGCTGCCATATGTATTTTATGCCACGCCGGTGCTTAACGGATATTTGCAGGATTTATCGGAAAAAGTATTTGATGAGGTGAAAAGCATTCCGGAATCTACAGTGAGCAGATACTACAAGCCAATGAGCTGGCTGCCACATATTACACTTGGAAAGACACTGACAAAGGAACAGATGCAGATGGCATTTTCAGTAATGCAGGAAAGCTTTGTGCCTTTTGAAGCGGCAATTACGGAGATTGGACTTGCCAGGGTTAATCCACATAGAGATGTGGTGCGATGGGAGTTAAAACAGCAGCAATGAAGCCACTATAAGCCGTTTTTTGAAAGGATAATAAACATGATAATAGATAGAGAACGAGTAAAAAATACATTCGCAGAGTACACATCAGGATATAATGCCACAGACCCAAAGATTAAGCTTAAAATAGACCATACCTATAGGGTAGCGGAGCTTTGCGAGCTGATAGCAAGGGATTTAAAGCTTGATGAATATGAGACAGATGTGGCATGGCTCACAGGAATGCTGCATGATGTCGGAAGATTTGAACAGATTAGGCGTTATAACACATTTAACGATGCACAGTCTGTTGATCATGCCAATTTTGGAGCCAACCTGCTGTTTAAGGAAGGACTTATCGACACATATGTGGATGGATTTCATGATGATAAATACGGCATAATTGTTGAAAATGCGATAAGAAATCACAGTGCTTTCAGAATAGATGAGAGGCTTGACGAGTATACGGTTATGTTTTGCAATATACTAAGGGATGCTGATAAGGTGGATATTTTCAGGGTAAATGTAGATACTCCGGCAGAGGATATATATAATGTGACGACGGAGGAACTGAAAAATTCGCAGGTAAGTCCTGAGGTTATGGCTGCCTTTGATGAGAGGCACGCAGTACTTCGTTCCTGCAAAAAGACCGTGGTAGACCATGTGGCAGGGCATATTGCACTGACATTTGAGCTGGTTTATCCTATCAGTCTTCAGATAGCAAATGAGCGTGGATATCTTGACAAAATGATGGCATTTGAGTCGGATAATGAGGTTACAGGAAAGCAGTTTGAAGAGATAAGAGCGAAGCTAAACGAATATGTGGCGTCAGTCAAACCATTATAGTGACTAATGCAGGGCAGATGAAAAATATAGGGGAAAGGGATATGGCAGGCTGATGGTTGATCATGTTAAGAAGCTTGCCAAAGCGCGTGGCTGCAAGGCAATCATATTGGATTCAGGTATGCCTCGAAAAGCTGCACATACATTTTATGAGAAGTATGGATTTGAGAAAAGCTGTTATGGGTTTGAGTCGTTTTTGGAATAGCAGGTAGCTGAAATATAAAAATATAATGACAAGCTTACTTCTGTGTGCTACAATCAACTCAAAGCATTATATTTCTGTAAATACGACACCACAGCATATTTTTCCGGTGTGTATCACTTTGAAGAGGGCAGACCACTTCGCATTTTTCGACAAAGACGTGGAAATTTTCAATGCTTTATGTTACCAGTTAATAGCAGGAAAATTGAAATGTCAGATGTGAAAACATTGCGAGAAAAGCGGGGTGTGGGGATTTTGCCGGCTTTTATATTAGCATACAGTATTTTAATTCGATTTCGAATTTTCCTGCTCACGCAAGAAGAGGAGGTTAATTTGGGTACAAAGGACTCGAAGGCAAAGGAGTATTTGTCGGACAATACGAGGTTTAGTGAAATCTGTAATTATGTATTGTTTGACGGAGAGAAGG